>ERZ795049.63-NODE-63-length-154447-cov-28.371366_pt1 | contig 154447 bp, 143 predicted proteins | sample MGYA00375133_ERZ795049 | MGnify/ENA primary metagenome ERZ795049 (study PRJEB30178, sample SAMN05720147) | activated sludge metagenome | isolation source: anaerobic digester from wastewater treatment plant | place: Japan | collected 2015-04-20 ...
CCTGCAGCTGACCGCGCGGACAGCCCCGCCCCGCTACACGCTCGCCAGGCGAACCGCTATCTCCGGTTGATCCGGATGGTGTCCTGCACGGTTTGATCATCGAGGGTGGGCTGGTCGGCGCGCGTCGGCGTCAACTGGGGCCAGCCGTCCTCAACCGAGACCGTTCCCTCGACCGCGGCGATCGTGATCTCGATGCGCCCGTCGATGAGGACCAGGTCGACCTCACTACCAGCCGCGAGGCCCAAGGCATCACGCACGTCGGCGGGCAGGACGACCCGACCGGCGGCATCGATGGTAGTTCGCATGAGACCTCTCTACCATCAGCGGGCGACAGCGAGGCCATGGCGAGCAGCAGCCGCAGCCAGCGCCGCGGCATACGGCGGGGTCCACTGGAAGCCCTCGGACCTGACCTCCGCGACGATCCCCTCGCGACCCAGGACGTCGCTCACCGCGTCGCCACTGAGCGAGCCGGCCGCCGCGAGCGCCTGGGCGAGAGCGATGAGCGCACCACGATGCGCGCGCAACAACTCAGCGGCCCTGTCCGCAAGGGAGGCCAACAGGGCCTCCGCGGTCGGCTCCGTCACGGATGCGTCTGTGGCATAGGCGAATTCGAGCCCATAGTCCAACGCCCACGAGCCGAAGCCAAGGCGCCGCACGCTGTCCAGGACCAACGACGTCGCCCGCTCCCGATCGCTCGCCCGACCCGCCGAGGCGTGTTCGGCGCCGAAGATCAGCTCCTCGGCCAGCCCACCAGCCAGCGCCACCGTGGCCATGCGCAGCATGCTGTCGCGGGTCTGGTGCACGTCGTGCGCACAGAGGAAGCCGTCGGCGTCACCCGTCGCGTGCGCCGTCAGTTGCAGGGGCACGAGTCCGAACAACACGGCATACGCCACCGCATGGCCCGCCTCGTGGACGGCGACGTTCGCGATGACGTCGGCGTGCGCCTGGCCACGGAACCGGTCGATCCGGCCCACGGCCCCGAAGCGCGTCTCGCGGCCCCCGACCTCGCCCACCACGTCGCCGGTGCGGCCGTCGTGGTCCAACCCGACATCGGGATGGCCACCGAGCACGGCATCCATGAGCAGGGTTGCCAAGGGAGTTCCCACGATGTCGCCGACGCTGGAGAGGACCGGCCGCACCCCTTGAACGGGGAAAACGCCGTTGCGATAGACCAATTCGTGGACAGCGGGAGTCACCGCCACGCGGACCCCGAAGCGCCGGTATGCCGCGTCGCACAGTCGCGCGATCTCCCTCGCGACGAGCGTTTGGAAGTCGGCGCGACGCAGGCTCTGGTAGATGACGTGGACGTTGCCGAACCTCGCGACCTGCTCGGGCGTGAACCGCTGGCGCAGGGCTGCCTTGATGTCGACCATCCCCACGCGTGCGGTGTGGGCGGCGAAGATGTCGGCGTCGATGTCGGCCTCACCGGTGGCACTGGCCATGGTGAACGCCTCGTCGAGGTTCCCACTGACGATGACCAGGAACCGCGAGCAGTCCACGGGCTCCACGAGACGGCGTTCGGCCCGGGCGCTCTCGAGCATCGCCAACGCCTCGTCGTGCGTCCGCCATTGCAGTTGCTCGACCGGCTCGGCCAATCCCAGTGTGCGGCGCAGAGATCGGGCCTCCCAGAGACCGATGCTCGGCCGCTTGCCCTTGGACTTGCCCTTACCCTCGCGGCGCGCATCCTCATCGCGGGCGGCGCGCATCGTCGCGATCAGCCAGTCGAGGTCGGAGCTCTCCCTGCGGGCCAGGCGGCCGTCGCTGAGCAACTCCCAGAAGTCGCTGAACCGCGTCTGGGCAACAGGGTCACCACTCGGGGTGATGGTGCGGAAGCGCTGGATCTCGTCGACGAGCAACACCGCCGGCCGGCCATCGAGGACGCCGGCATCGGCGAGGCGGTCTGCGACGAGGTCGAACCGCGACTGCGCGTCAGTGCTGGACAACTCGAGTTCGACGAACCGCTCCTGCAACCCCAGAGCTGCGACGAGACGCCGGACCAGATCGGTCTTGCCGACCCCGGTCATCCCCCAGAGGTTGACGACGAGCGGGCGAGAGAGCACCTCGGGCATGAGATACCAGACGGCGATGGCGTCGCAGAGCTCATCGATGACGGCGTCGATCCCGACGAAATGGGTGTGCAGCATCGCCCGAGCAGCCGCCAGCCGGTCCTGCTTGGTCCTCACCTCCTCGATGTCGACCCGAAGGTCCGTCGACGTCACAATCAACCATCGTGTCAGGCCGGCGAGTCTGCGCTCCAACGATTTTCGGTGCCGGTGACCTCGCGGGCGAAGTTCGCGATGATCGCCGAGGTCTGCCACGGACGGGTCAGCGGCAGGAGGTGCGAGGCGCGCGGGACCGTGACGATGCGCGCGTTCGGCGCGGCGGCGGCATACCGGCGGGCGTTGATGCCGAGTTGGTCGAACTGGCCGCGCACGATGAGCACGGGGCACTCCACGCCACTGAGCAACTCGGGTCGCCCGCCCGCCATCACCGCCGCCCACGACGGCTGCACCCCCTCGAACCAGTACCCGTCGGCCGCAATCGCCTCGAACACCTCAGGCGCCGCCATCCGCCGCAGCATCCGGTCGTTGATCGCCGTGATCCGCTCTCGCCCCGCCTTCTCGGTGACGTTCCCCAGGAGGGTGTATGCCGCGGCGCCCAGCCCCTGGGGCACCCCCGCCGCCCCGATCGTCACGAGTCCGGCCAACCGCCTCGGGTATGCCGCGGCATACGTCATCGCGACATAGCCACCGAGGCTGTGGCCGACGAGGACGACCGGCTGGTCGGGCGCGGCTTCGTCGACAGCCTCCGCGACGGCGGCCACTGCGGCATCCATCGTGAAGGGTTCGGCCGCCCGGGTGCCGTGGCTGGGGAGGTCGGGGGTGATGACGTCGAACTCGGGCTCCAGCCAGCGCCGATGGGCCGACCATTGCACGCCGCTCACTCGAGAGCCGTGGACGAGGACGAGGCGGGTGCGCACGCTCTCAGGCTACGTGCCGCGCATGGCACTACCGCAGAGCGGCTGGGCGGCGAGGTCTCCGACATCCAGCGACCGCTTCAAACTCTTCGGCGGGCCCTGCATTCGGTGCTCGCCGAACCCGGGTTAGCCCGCGAACGACCGAGCTGTGATCGTTACCTGCTTGTGATGTGTTCTGTTGTGGGAGAGGCCTTTTGGGGTGGGGGGTCTGTCAGTGGTCGCTGTTAGCGTCGGGGCTATGGACAGCAGCGAAGCGACTCGTGACTCGGCATCATGCTGGGCTGCGGTCAAGGCTGGAACCGCCGCTGTCACGGAGTTGGTGGGCCTGTTATGGCAGGTCCAGGGAGCCGACTTGGGGGCCCTGCTCGAAGCGTTGGACGCGATGACCGCGGTCGCTGGTGGCGCTCGGGTCGCAGTGGTGGCGGAAGCCGAGTCTCGCGGTGAGATCTCCGCGTCGCAGGCGGGGTCGACGGCTGGGTGGGTGGCTGAGCACGCGCCGACTCTGGCGGCCGGCGGTGGTGCCGGTCAGGTTGCCCGTCTCGTCCGTGAGTGTGCTCGCCCGGACCTGAGGTCCGTCCAGGCCGCGGCTGTCTCGGGGGCGGTGAGTGTGCCGGCCGCGTTGACGGTGGTCACCGAATACGCCCGCCTGAAGCCACGTCTGCGGGAAGAAGCCGCCCCGACCGTCCTGCAAGGGTTGTTGGACATGGGGATCGCGGACGGACCGAAGGGTGTCCGGTCGCTGCGTCCCGCATTGCTGGCGGCACACGGCGCTGATGGGGAGTTCCAGGCTGATGCAGACACCGCCGAACGCCTCGTCTCCCTGTCTCGCCCGTCGACAGACGAGCTCGGCGCCCTCACCTACCAGTTGATCCTGGACCCCGCCGGAGCGGCCGCCCTCGAATCAGCCATCGGCCCCTTGTCGAGGCCGGTCCCCGGCCCCGATGGTGAACGCGACCCGCGCAGCCCTCAGGTGCGTCGTGGGCAGGCGCTGATTGAGGTATGCCGCCGCGCCACCAGCGCCGGCGACAGCCCACCGTCCGGGGTGAAGACCACGTTGATGCTGACGATGTCTTACGAGGACTTGGCGGCTCGCACCGGCGCGGCGACCGTGGTCGGCTCAACTCAAGGCGGTTCGCTGATCGCGCCCGAGACGGTGCGTCGGTTGGCGTGCGACGCGAACGTCATCCCCACCGTTCTGGGTAGCCGCGGCGAGGTCCTCGACCTCGGCCGATCCACCCGGCTCGCGACACCCGGACAGTTGGCGGCGTTGTGGTTACGGGACCGTGGGTGCAGTTTCCCCGGCTGCACGACCCCGGCACATTGGTGCGACGCCCACCATTTGGTCCACTGGGCCGACGGCGGCACGTCCGGCCTCACCAACCTCGCCCTGTTGTGCGGGCGACACCACTCGGTCGTCCACCGCGACCACCTCATCGGCCACATCACCGGCGCGAGCGCTGTCACTGGGGCTGTCACCTGGAACGTCATCCCCGGCAGTTACGACCGCCGACACCACGCGATCCCACCACCCGGCGATCCGCGACCGGGTGGCCAACCACCATGTGACCAACCGCCGGGTGACTCGCCCCCGCCCCTGAACCGTCCAGCACCCGACCAGCACGAGTGGGACAACCCTGCCCCCGACGCAGACCCCTGGGCCGACTTGTGGCAGCCCAGCGGCCGATCGTCAACCGGCGAACCCGAGGTGCCCGACGCCAACCCCGAGGCAAACCCTTGGCACGACAGCGGCCCGGCGGCCTGAGGTGCGCCTCAGCGGCATACAGGAAGGCGCAGAGCCGAACCGCACGGAGTCAGCAGCCAGCAGCCAGCAGTGGTCAGCAAGCGGCAGGGCTCAGCAGCCGACGAGACGCTGGGCCAGCCAGCCCTGAACCTGGTCGATGCTGATCCGCTCCTGCGACATGGTGTCGCGCTCGCGAATGGTCACGGCGTGGTCCTCGAGCGTGTCGAAGTCGACCGTGATGCAGTAGGGCGTGCCGATCTCGTCCTGGCGGCGGTAGCGCTTGCCGATCGCACCGGCGTCGTCGAACTCGACGTTCCAGTTGCGGCGCAGCGTCGCCGCGAGGTCGCGGGCCTTGGGCGAGAGGTCGGCGTTGCGCGACAGCGGCAGGACCGCGGCCTTGACCGGGGCCAGCCGCGGGTCCAACCGCAGGACGATCCGCTTGTCCACCCCACCCTTGGTGTTGGGGGCCTCGTCCTCGGCGTAGGCGTCGACGAGGAAGGTCATCAGGCTGCGCGACAGGCCCGCCGCCGGCTCGATGACGTAAGGAACGAAGCGCTCACCGGTCGCCTGGTCGAAGTAGGACAGGTCCTGCCCGGAGTGCTGGCTGTGCGACGACAGGTCGAAGTCGGTCCGGTTGGCGATGCCTTCGAGCTCGCCCCATTCGGAGCCGGTGAAGTTGAAGCGGTACTCGATGTCGACGGTGCGCTTCGAGTAGTGCGACAACTTCTCCTTCGGGTGCTCGTAGTGACGGAGGTTGTCGGCGTTGATGCCGAGCTCGACGTACCAGCGGGTGCGCTCGTCGATCCAGTACTGGTGCCAGTGCTCGTCGTCGCCCGGCTTGACGAAGAACTCCATCTCCATCTGCTCGAACTCGCGGGTGCGGAAGATGAAGTTGCCCGGGGTGATCTCGTTGCGGAAGCTCTTGCCGACCTGGGCGATGCCGAACGGCGGCTTCTTGCGGGCCGCACCCTCGACGTTCTTGAAGTTGATGAAGATGCCCTGAGCCGTCTCGGGGCGCAGGTAGTGCAGCCCGCTCTCGTCCTCGATCACGCCGAGGTAGGTCTTGAGCATCATGTTGAAGTCGCGCGCCTCGGTCCACTGACCGCGGTTGCCGCAGTGCGGGCACGGGACGTCCGACATGGGAACGTCGTCGGGGTTCATGCCCCCGCCCTTCTTGGCGGCATACGCCTCCTGAAGGTGGTCAGCACGCTCCCGCTTGTGGCACGAGAGGCATTCGACGAGCGGGTCGGTGAACGTGCCGACGTGCCCCGAGGCGACCCACACCTGGCGGGGCAGGATGATCGAGGAGTCCAGGCCGACGACGTCCTCGCGAGCGTGGACCATCGCCTTCCACCACTGCCGCTTGATGTTCTCCTTGAGCTCGACACCCAACGGCCCGTAGTCCCAGGCCGAGCGCGTCCCTCCGTAGATCTCCCCGCACGGGAAAACGAAGCCCCTGCGCTTGCAGAGGCTGACGACGGTGTCGACGGTGGAGGTGCTCGAAGCCATGCAGGACAGGTTATCGGCCCAGCGGCATACCCCCTGACTGGGTTTCGGCGCCGGGTGTAGGCCGCCAGCCTTCGGCACCGGCGTTCGGCACCGGCGTTCAGCACCGCGCAGACGCTCCCTTAGGCTGTCCGCCGTGAGTCTTTCGTTCCGGTCCAAGGTTGAGCACGCCTCCGTTCAGTGGGTGACGCGGCTCAACCGGGTTCCACGGTGGGCAGCCTTCATCGGCGTCCTCGCGCTCATGGTCGCCGGGATCCTCGTGCCCAAGGTCGGGTTCCTCTTCACGCTGGTCATCGCGGCCTTCCTCGGCTGGTTGATCTTCCTCACCTGGCCGCGTCTGGCCGCCCCCGAGAAGCTCATGCGCATCGCGGTCCTGGCTTTGGTCGTCGCCGTCGCCGTCATGCAGGCCTTCCCCAAGGCCTGAAACCCGGTCAGAAACCCGTCAGACCAGCCCGGCCTCGCGGGCGGCTCGACGCACGGCCCCACGCTCCTCGTACCGCGCCCGGGTCCCCTTGTGGGCGAAACCCAGCCGCTCATAGAGCGCCCGCGCCCCGTTGTCGACGCCGACACACAGCCACACCCGGCTCGCCCCGGCCTTCTTGAGCGCCGTCAGCGAGCGGACGACGAGGTGCGCCCCCAAACCCTGGCCGCGCCATTCCGGCACGACCCCCACCTGGTCGATCCACTCGTCCGACACCGTGATGAAGCCCGCCGGCTCGCCGTCCTCGGTCAACGCGACCCGCGAGTCCTCGGGGCGGAAACCCGAGTCGTCGACCAACCAGCGCAGCCACTCCTCCTCGGGCGGGTCCGGGAACCCCGGTCGGTCGCCGAAGGAGCTCCGGTATGCCGCGTAGAACGCGTGCGCCGTGTCGTCCCGGAACGGCTCGGTGTGCAGGCCTTCGGGCAGCGCGACTCGGGAGATGTGCTTGAGTTTGTGCCGCATAACCGCCTCGGCGAAGGTGCGGTGCAGGTTGTTGGCGGCGAACAACGACTCGGCCTCGATCGACATCGTCTCGGCCACGACCCGGATCGGCTGGCCGTCGGCGTGCGCACGACACCAGTCGACCAACGCCTCCCCATGACCTTGGCGCCGCATCGACGGGTGCACCAGGCCGGTGGCGACGACGCGTCCGGCCGAGTCGCGACTCATCGCAGCCGCGGCGACGATCTCGCCGGTCTCGTCGCAGCCGGTGACGCCTTCACCCTGCAGGAACAGCGCCTGGATGGTCTCGTCGGTGCCCAGTTGCGGCAACCCGCCGTCGGCCTCCAGACACTCCTGGGCCAGGGCAACGATCTGGCCCAGATCGTCGCTCGTGAGCGGGCGCCACTCCAGTGCTGACACAGGCTTCCTCTTCCCGCTGTTCCAGTCCGGCTGCGGCGGGTCGGGCCCACCGCGCTCCCACCATGAGAGCACAGGGCCCTCTAGCGCGTCATCACCGACCCCAAGTTGACAATGATTCTCATTTCCGCGACCGTGGAGGTATGCCGCGCACCGCTCCCGCCCGCCCCCGCCCGACCAGCCGAGCCAACCGGACACGTGTCATTCGCGCGGCCGCTTGGGGCGCGGTCGCTGTCCTGGCGTTGGTGAGCGCGTGCGCGTCCCCCCGGGCGGCCCAGGAGAGCGCCGAGTCGGCCACGGCACAGGTCCCCGTCTCCGCGGCGTTCTATCCGCTCGCCTACCTCCTCGAGCAGGTCGGCGGTCCAGGGGTGCGCGTCTGGACCATCACCAAGCCGGGGGTCGAGCCGCACGATCTCGAACTCACCCCGAAGGACCTCGTCGACCTGCCCAAGATGTCGCTCGTCGCCTACCTCAAGGGCTTCCAGCCCGCCGTCGACGAGGCGGTCGCGCAGCAGGCGCCAAGCGCGGCATACGACGTTTCCGCCGCAGCCGACCTGACGCTCGGCGCACCCGCGGGCGAGGCGAGCGCGACCGACCTGCACTTCTGGCTCGACCCCATCCGGTATGCCGCCGTCGGCACCGCCCTCGGGGAACGCCTCGCCCTCGCCGACCCCACCCATGCCGCCGACTACCGAGCCCGCGCCAAGACGTTCGCGGCCTCGATGGAGCAGTTGGACAAGACCTTCGCGACCGGCCTGGCCTCGTGTGCCACCAAGCAACTCGTCACCAGCCATGCCGCTTTCGGCTACCTCGCCGCGCGCTACGGCCTCACCCAGGTCCCGATCGCCGGCCTGTCCCCCGACCAGGAACCGTCCGCCAAACAGTTGGCCGACGTCGCTGCGACGGTCAAGGCGGCCGGGGTCAAGACGATCTTCTCCGAGACCCTCGTCGACCCGAAGTTCGCCCAGACCATCGCCCAGGAGACGGGCGCCACGCTGGCCCTGCTCGACCCGGTTGAGGGGATCACCGACCAGTCGGCCGCGAAGGACTACCCCGGCGTCATGCTCGCCAACCTCGCGGCCCTGCGCACCGGACTGGGCTGCTCATGAGCACGCCCCCCGCTCCCCCCACGCCCGATCCACCCGCCACGGCTCCCCCGGTCATCGCGCTGCGCGGAGCCTCCTTCGGCTACGGCGATCACGCCGTCGTCCACGATGTCGACCTCACCATCACCGCCGGTGAGGTCGTCCTCGTCCTGGGCCCCAACGGCTCCGGGAAATCGACAATCGCCAAAGGGCTGTTCGGGCTCACTGACCTTCTCGCCGGAGAGGTCGACGTCTTCGGTATGCCGCGCGCGGACTTCCGCGACTTCCCGCGCCTCGGGTACGTGCCCCAGCGGCATACCCTCGCCTCCTCAGTGACCGTCACGGTGTCGGAGGTCGTGTCCTCGGGCCGACTGTCCCGGCAGTCCTGGTTGGGCATCGCCACCCGCGCCGACCGGCAGCAGGTCCGCCGGGCGCTCGAACTCGTCGGCCTCGCCGACCGGGCCGGCATCGATGTCGGCGCCCTGTCCGGGGGCCAACAGCGCCGCGTGCTCATTGCCCGCGCATTGGCCGGCGAGCCCGACGTCCTCGTCATGGACGAACCGACGGCCGGGGTCGACATCGCCAGCCAGCACGGGTTGGTCGAGGTGCTCGCGCGGCTCGTCGCCGAGGGCCTCACCCTCGTCGTCGTCACCCACGAGTTGGCCGCCTTCGCCGACCTGGTGACCCGGGTCGTCGTCGTCGACGCTGGGCGGATCGCGTTCGACGGCAGCCGGGACGAGTTCGTTGCGGCCGGATCGGACGTCCTGCACGACCACGACTGGCATCACCACCTCGACCGCCCCGACCGTCGGCCTGCGGTGATCTCCGCGGAAGGCCCTCTCTCCCAGGGAGGTTCGCGCGAATGAGCGAGATGCTGTCCATCGACTTCATGCAACGGGCCCTGCTGGCTGCCCTGCTGGTGGGGTTGTCCGCTCCCCTCGTCGGCGTCTTCCTCGTCCAACGGCGCCTGGCCCTCATCGGCGACGGGATGGGGCATGTCGCCCTCGCCGGGGTGGCCGTCGGCGTGTGGCTCGGTCAGTCACCCGTGTGGACCGCGCTCATCGGCGCGGTGCTGGCCGCGATCATCGTCGAACTCATCCGCACATCCGGCAGCGCGCACGGTGATGTCGCGTTGGCGATCATCTTCTATGGCGGCATCGCCGCCAGCGTCGTCATCATCGGGAAGTCCCCCAACGGCACCCCAGCCAGCCTCACGGCATACCTCTTCGGAGCGATCACGACGGTGACGGCCGCTGACCTGTGGGTCTTCGGCGTGCTGACGGTCGTCATCCTCCTCGTCGTCGGGGTCCTGCGGTGGCGGTTGTTCGCGGTCGCCAGCGACGAGGAGTACGCCCGATCGGCCGGCCTGCCCGTCCTCGCTCTCAACCTCGCGCTGGCGGTCCTCACCGCGGTCACCGTCGTCGTGTCGATGCGGATCGTCGGCTTGCTACTCATCAGCGCCTTGATGATCGTCCCCAACGCGGCCGCCCAACTCCTCGGCCACAGTTTCCGGTCGTCGCTCGCCTGGGCGGTGGCAATCGGCGTCGCCTGCGCGGTCGGCGGGGTCGCTGTGTCGTATGCCGCCGACACCCCCTCGGGCGGCACGATCGTGCTGCTGGCCATCGGGGCGTTTGTCGTCGCGGCGGTGGGCTCGGCTGTGCGCACCCGACTGGGCCGCGTATCGCTGGCGGGGCACGCCGAAGCCGAGGGCCATGGCCACGAGCACGGGCCCGGGTGTGGCCATGAGGCGATCCGGCACGGCGACCACGTCGACTATGTGCACGACGGCCACCACCACGCGCCGCACGGTGCCCACTACGACGAACACGCCGAGCACACCGACCCCGCAGAACACCCCGAGCACACCCAGCAGGCCGACCGATGACCGCCTCCGGTCGGCGGCCGACCCGCCAACAGGCTGCGGTCGTGGCCTACCTCGGCGAGACCGGCGACTTCGTGTCCGCCCAGGAACTCCATGCCCGGATGCGCGCGGCGGGCAACTCGATCGGGCTTGCCACGGTCTATCGCTCGCTCGCCGCCCTCGCCACCGAAGGCGCGCTCGACGTGTTGCGCACCGACGACGGCGAGGCCGTCTATCGCCAGTGCTCGACCGATCACCACCACCACCTCGTCTGCCGCACGTGCGGACGGACCGTCGAGGTCGCCGGGCCGACGGTCGAGACCTGGGCCGAGCGGGTGGCGGGCGAACACGGGTTCCGGGACGTGCGGCATACCGTCGAGATCGTCGGCACCTGCGCCACCTGCTGAGAGCCGCTTCTAGACTGCGCTCGTGCTCGAAGCCGCGTGGTGGGGACTCTTCGGAGGATTGGCGCTGGTCGCCGGGTCCCTCGTCGGGCTCTACGGGCGGGTGTCGACGCGGGTGCTCGGCCTCGTCATGGCGTTCGGCGCAGGCGTGCTCATCAGCGCGGTGTCCTTCGAACTCACGCTGGAGGCGTTTGAGGTCGGCGGATCGAGCGCGGTCGTCTGGGGCCTGTCTGCGGGCGCGGCGACCTTCTTCGTCGGGGACTGGCTCATCGACCAACGCGGTGGCCATCGGCGCAAGAGCCCGGTGAGCCAGACCCACGTCAGCGAGGGTGGGGCGATCGCCCTCGTGCTCGGGGCGCTGCTCGACGGCATCCCCGAGTCGGCCGCAATCGGCTCAAGCCTCTTGGGCGGCGGCGAGGTGGGTGTGGCGATGGTGGCCGCGGTCTTCCTCTCGAACGTCCCCGAGTCGATGTCGGCGTCCGCCGGACTCAAGGCCGCGGGTCGCTCACCTCGCTACATCCTGGGCCTCTGGGGGCTGGTGTGCCTCGCGTCGGCCGTCGCCGCCGCCCTCGGGTATGCCGTGCTCGGCGGCGCGTCGCCAGAGGCCGTCGCGTTCGTCCAGTGTTTCGCGGCCGGAGCGATCATCACGATGCTTGGCGACACGATGGTTCCCGAGGCGACCGAGCACGCCGGACGGTTGGTCGGCCTGTTCATCGTTGCGGGCTTCACGCTGGCGTTCCTGCTCTCGCACGCCGCGTGAGCGCTGCTCAGAGGCCGAGTGGCTCCTGATGCACGGCAGGCACTGGATGCGCGGAAGGCTCGGGGACGTCGATGGCTCCCCCGTAGCGGCGGTCGCGCGCGGCATACATCTGCACGGCCTGCCACAGGTGTCGGCGGTCGAAGTCGGGCCACAGGGTGTCGAGGAAGACCATCTCGGCATAGGCCGACTGCCAGAGCAGGAAGTTCGAGGTGCGCTGCTCCCCCGACGATCGCACAAAGAGGTCGACGTCGGGCATGGTCGGCTCGCCCAGGTGCCGGGCAATGGTTCGCTCGTCGATCCCCGACGGTTTGAGCTTCCCTGCGGCGACCTCGTGGGCGATGCTGACGACCGCATCGGCGATCTCGGCCCGCCCGCCGTAGTTGACGCAGAAATAGAGCGTGAGCCCGGTGTTGTGCCGAGTCATCTCCTGAGCGATCTCAAGCTCGTTGATCACTGACCGCCACAGTCGCGGCCGCCGACCCACCCAGCGCATCCGCACGCCCCAGGAGTTGAGCTGGTCGCGTCGACGCCGGATGACATCGCGGTTGAAGCCCATGAGGAAGCGCACCTCGTCGGGCGAGCGCCGCCAGTTCTCGGTCGAGAAGGCATAGGCCGACAGGTGCGGGATGCCCAGCTCGATCGCCCCCGCGACGACATCGAGCAGGGCCGCCTCCCCCGCCTCGTGACCCTTGGTGCGCGGCAGCCCGCGTTGGTTGGCCCACCGGCCGTTGCCGTCCATGACGATCGCCACGTGCTGCGGGATGAGGTCGGCGGGGATCGCGGGCGGGCGGGCTCCCGTGGGGTGCGGGAAGGGCCGTTGGTATGCCGCCCCACCTCGCTGCCCCTGCTGCCCCTGCTGCCCCTGCTGCCCAGCGTTGCCGGTCATGGCGTGCGCTCCACGAGACGCAAGGATCGCACACCGCGTTCCAGGTGCCACTGCAGGAAGGCCGCGACCAGGCCGCTGCCCTCTCGCCGGTGTCCGGTGCTGGACCCGTCGGCAAGGACCCAGTCGCCGGTGAGCAGCGCCGACAGCAACCGCATCGTGTCCGGCGAGGGCGAGGCGGAGCCGGGCGGGCGGCATACCAAGCAGACACAGCCGCCGGCGGCGACGTTGAATGCGCGATGTGGGCCGGGGGCACCGCACTTGGCGCAGTCGTGGAAACTCGGCGCCCAGCCCGCGACGGCGAGCGCCCGCAGCAGGTAGGCGTCGAGCACCAGCCCCGGGTCGTGCTCGCCGGCCGCGAGCGCGGCCATCGCGCCGGCGACGAGGAGGTATTGCTGGGTTGCCGGCTCGCCCTCCTCGGTCAGCCGGTCGCAAGTCTCGACGACGGCCGTCGCCGCGGTGTATGCCGTGTAGTCCCGGCAGATCGCATCGCCATGGGGCGCAAGGGTTTCGGCCTGGGTGACGGTGTCGAGGTTGCGGCCTTCGTAGCACTGCAGGTCGACCACCATGAAGGGCTCCAGCCGCGCCCCGAAGCGTGACGATGTGCGCCGCACCCCTTTGGCGACCGTGCGGATCTTGCCGCGCGAGCGGGTGAGCGCCGTGATGATCCGGTCGGCCTCGCCCAACTGGTGGGTGCGCAGGACGACCGCCTCGTCACGGTAGAGCGGCACCAAGCCATTGTCCCTTGTCGCGGGGACTCAGGCCTCCAGGCGGATCGCCGTGTCGATGGCGGCCAACCCGACCCGGTCGCCCGTGCGCTCGACGGCCGACAGCGCCGTGTCGGCGAGTTTGACGATGTGCTCGCCGCCGTCGGCCACCGCCCGTTCCCACGAGTCGGGTGCCCACGAGTCGTCTGCCCCGTCGTGCGGCTGGGGAACCCGCGCGGGCTCGGCCGGTCGATAGGCCGCGACGACCGCGGCCGTCGCTGTCCACGCCGCGTCGAAACTGTCCGGCCACAGGCGCTCGGGCAGGCTCGGCAAGGCCAAGAGGACGGCGTTGGGTGCCGTCGCCGCGTGGACGAGCATCGTCGCGTTCCCGTGCGCCAGCCGCGGGTATGCCGCGACCGCCGCGTCCACGACGTGCGCCAAGGCGCCGGGCACCTCTGCCGTCTGAGTCGGTCGCGCGAGTTGGGCGGCCGTCGCCGCGAAGCCTGGAGTGTCGCCGAGTTGACGCAACCGGAATCGGATGCCGAACCGCTGGTCCGGGATGGCGGGGATGGCGCCGATCAGGTCGTCCAGATCGGCTGGCCGACGTTGTCCCGCTGCCGACACCACCGGCACCGGCTGCCAGCGCGCCGCCCAATAGGCCAAGGCATGCGCCACCTCGTCACGGCGAGGCTGCGTGTCCTCCTCCCGGATCGAGCGCAACGCGTGCCCGACCCGGATCACGCCGTGGGTTGCTCCTGCAGCGATGCCCGGCAACAGTCGTGGCCACCACAGGGCCACGACGTCTGACCACGGCTGCTCGCGAATCTCCTTGAGGAAGTAGTCGATCCAATCACCGGTCCGAGCCGGGTCGCCCAACGGGTCGCGCCACTCGTCGGGCCCGATGGGAAAGCGGGATCGCGGTCGATCATCCAACTGGTCGAGATAGTCGTCCGTCCAGCGGTGGATCCGCCCGCCCGCACCCCGCCGGTCCATCGCCTCGATCACCATCGGGCCATGGTTGGACAACCAGCCCTGGAACTCGGGCCCGGTCGCGTGGAAGCGCTCAAGCGCCTCGTCGTAGTTGCCTTCGACTGTCATCATGTGAACATTCCAAAACATCAAGTGCACTTGAGGTCAAGCCCATGGATTCCCGTGATCTGTTGACGATCGGCGAGGTGGCGCACCGCAGCGGCCTGGCTGCTTCGGCGCTGCGCTACTACGAGTCCCTGGGGCTCATCCGCAGCCACCGCACCAGCGGCAACCAGCGCCGCTACACCCGCTCGGTCTTGCGCCGGTTGGCCGTCGTCCACGCGGCGCAGCAGGTGGGCCTGTCCCTGGAGGAGGTGTGCCGCGCCTTCGCGGCCTTCGATCCCGAGCACGCACCGACCAAGCGCGAATGGGTCGCCCTCTCCCGACGGTGGCGGCCGGCCCTCGACGCGCGGATCAAAGAACTCGAGCAGGTGCGTGACGGGCTGTCGATGTGCGTCGGGTGCGGCTGCCTGACGATGCGTCAGTGTGCGATCTACAACCCGCAGGATGCCCTCGGCGACACCGGCAGCGGCGCCCGACGCATCTTCCCGACCCAATAGCCGACTCGTAGGTGAGCAGAACCGTCGCTGGGACGTCGATTCTGCTCACGCGAGCCCCCACCTCCGCCCGCAGTTCGTACACATGTTCTATACTCGCCTCATGTCTCTCAGCGTCCAGGGCTCGCTGCTCGACCTCGACGACCACCCCGAGTTCGGTGAGTTGGGCGACACGGTCCAGCGCATCACGCTCGGCCTCGGTGCCTGGCTCGACGTCCGCCCAGGCTGGCTGACGGGATCGGACGCTCTCTTCGAGCAGGTCCGGACCGCCGTCCCCTGGCAGGCCGAGCGGCGCCAGATGTACGACAACGTTGTCGACGTCCCCCGCCTCACCCGCTTCTACCGCACCGGGGAAGCGTTCCCCCTGGCCTTGCTCGATGACGCCCGCGACCGACTCTCGGTGCACTATCGGCCCGAGTTGGGCGAAGACTTCACCAGCGCCGGGCTGTGCCTCTATCGGGACGGCAACGACAGCGTGGCCTGGCACGGCGACACCATCGGCCGTGGCGCGACGACCGACACGATGGTCGCGATCCTGTCCCTCGGCGCCGCTCGCCCGCTGTGTCTGCGCCCGCGCGGAGGTGGGCGGACGGCATACCGGATCCCGCTGGGGCACGGCGATCTCGCGGTGATGGGCGGCTCCTGCCAACGCACCTGGGAGCATGCGATCCCCAAGACGGCCAAGCAGGTGGGCGCGCGGATCTCGATCCAGTTCCGACCCCGCGGCGTCGCCTGAGACCCCGCCCGCACAAGGGGTATGCCGCCCGCTCGGGTGAGCGGGCGGCATACCTGATGCGCGTGGTGAGAGCGCGAGAAACCTCAGACGAGGACGGTGGTCTCGCGCAGGGCCCGGTTGACGGCCGAGACGATGGCCTTGAGCGAGGCGCGGACGATCGAGGAGTCGATGCCGACGCCCCAGAGGACCCGCTCGCCGACTGCGCACTCGACGTAGGCGGCCGCCGTGGCGTCGCCGCCGGAGGACATGGCGTGCTCGGCGTAGTCGAGGACTCGCACGTCGACGCCCAACTGGTTGATCGCCTCGCAGAACGCGGCGATCGGGCCGTTGCCGTGGCCGGTCAGGGTCATCACCTCGGTGGCCGACGCGCTGCGGTCGCGGATGCCGAGGGTGAGCAGGGTCTCGCCGTCCTCGTCGGCCTCAACCTTGGCCGAGGCGAGCCGGAAGCGGCCCCACGGGTGCTCAGGCGTCGGGAGGTACTCGTCCTCGAACTTGTGCCACAGGTCGGCAGGCGTGACCTCGCCGCCGTCCTGATCGACGTCGCGCTGGACGACCGCGGAGAACTCGATCTGCAGCCGGCGCGGCAGGTCCATGCCCTTCTCCGTCTTCATGATGTAGGCGACGCCGCCCTTGCCCGACTGGCTGTTGACGCGCACGACCGCTTCATAGCTGCGGCCGAGGTCGTGCGGGTCGATCGGCAGGTAGGGCACCGCCCACGGCACGCCGTTGACGTCGGTGCCGGCGGCAGCGGCGTCCTTCTCCAGCCACTCGAAGCCCTTCTTGATGGCGTCCTGGTGCGAGCCGGAGAAGGCCGTGAAGACGAGGTCGCCGCCGTAGGGGTGGCGCTCGTGCACCGGCAGTTGGTTGCAGTGCTCGACGGTGCGACGGATCTCGTCGATGTTCGAAAAGTCGATCTGCGGGTCGATGCCCTGCGAGAAGAGGTTCATCCCGAGGGTGACCAGGTCGACGTTTCCGGTGCGTTCGCCGTTGCCGAACAGGCAGCCCTCGATGCGGTCGGCGCCGGCGAGGTAGCCCAGCTCCGCCGCCGCGACCCCGGTCCCCCGGTCGTTGTGCGGGTGCAGCGACACGACGACCGAGTCCCGCCGGTCCAGGTGTCGGACCATCCACTCAATGGAGTCGGCATAGACGTTCGGGGTGATCATCTCGACCGTCGCGGGGAGGTTGATGATCATCTTGTGGTCGGGGGTCGGGTCGATGACATCGATGACCTCGTTGCACACCCGGACGGCGAACTCCAACTCGGTGCCGGTGTAGGACTCCGGCGAGTACTCGTAGAAGACGTCGGTCTCGGGGACGGTCTCCTCGAGCTTGCGACACAGCCGTGCGCCCTGCAGCGCGATGTCGACGATGCCGTCCTGGTCCAGGCCGAAGACCACCCGACGCTGCAGGATCGAGGTCGAGTTGTAGAAGTGGACGATGGCCTGCTTCGACCCGCGAATCGCGTCGAAGGTGCGCTCGATGAGGTGGTCACGGCATTGGGTGAGCACCTGGATGGTCACGTCGTCGGGGATGTGGCCACCGTCGATGAGCTCGCGGCAGAAGGTGTAGTCGGTCTCGCTGGCGCTCGGGAAACCGACCTCGATCTCCTTGTAGCCCATCCGGACCAGCAGGTCGAACATCCGCATCTTGCGGGCCGGGTTCATCGGGTCGATGAGCGCCTGGTTGCCGTCACGCAGGTCCACCGCGCACCAGCGCGGGGCCACGGTCATCCGTTTGGTCGGCCAGGTCCGATCGGGCAGGTCGATCGCGATCTGCTCGTGGAACGGCACGTACTTGCCGAACGGCATACGGGAAGGGGTCTGGGGGTGTCGCATCGGTGGGACTTCCTCGTCGGGTCTGCGGGGGGTGCGGCGCGCACAGCAGTCTCCGCGACGAGGGGGGCCGTCAGATCAGGCCTCGTCGCGGCAAGGAAGGAGGAGCCCACGTGCCACGGGCACAGGGTATGCCGTGTGGTCGCCGCGCGTCCAACCGCCACCCCGCGCGCGCCCGATACATGAGATTCCTCCCAATCGCGTGATTTCTCTCGACGGGCGGAGTGGATCGGCGAGTCGGCCACCGACCCGACCGTTCTCACGCGTTTTGTCACCGGCATCGATGGGCGGCTGGCGCTGTCCACGAGCAAGTCCGGTCACCGGATCGTGCAGATGGTCGACCTGCACGGTGACGTCATGGGCACCCTCAGCCGCCAAAGCCGCCATCAAAGCCGTCCAAATACGCCAACACAATCGGACGCGCCGTCACCGGAACCGTCAAAGCAGCCCGCGGCGCAGCCGCTCAATCACGAGTAGGCCGGGCCGCCGAACGCATCGCAAGCAAGGGATGCAACTGCTTCATCGCCGGAACCCTCGTCGACACCGACCACGGGCCAGTCCCCATCGAAGACATCCAAGTCGTGGTCACCGAAGAACACCCTTCTCCGTCGACGGCGATGGCTGGGTCCTCTCCGGCGACCTACAGGTCGGAGACCACCTCGCCCAACACAACCACACCACCACTACCATCAAGTCGATCACCCGCAGCCAACGGGTCGTCACCATGGCAATCCCTACATCCAGATAGGGCGGAGTCAGGGTGTCGGAGAATTCCGCGTTTCCTGGGGCAACACTTACAAGAAGTGGAAGAAGAGCACGGGAGCCGAGCTGGCCGCAACTCGAGTGCATGGGAACGTCAGCATGCGACATGGAGGGATCGATCTGCATACCAGCAATGGAACTCGCGATTGGACGTTGAGGAAGCGTGGCTAGTCAGTATCAGCCCATGCCCCTTTCCCGAATGGTCGACCTCGTGGAATTCGAGGCGCGTGCGCGTCACTTAAGTTGCGACGTCCACTGGCAAGGCCGACGTCCCGTCATTCGAATAGGGCAAGAGGGAGGTGACGCTCGAGTACAATTGACTCTGGACGACGAGGTGTTCCTTCTCGACACCGATGATGGCTACGAACTAGTCGCATCGGAGGTTGGGGCCACCGAGCAGCGTGAGTTGATTCAAGAATTGGTCATCGTCATATCGAAGTACCTCCGCAGAGAGTATAGATCTCAAAGGCGGCGGGGATTGCTCGGGGTCCGAAACATCCGAGAAGTCGGCGCGGGAGCGACAGCCTACGTCTTTCGCGAAGCAAGGGCGTCAAAGTGACCCAGTCTTTCCGCCGTGCTGAGTGGAAATCTCACGCGCCTTAAGAACTGATGGCCGCGAACTTCTGGCTTGCCGGAGTCAGGGTCACTCCGTGGAAGCGCCAGGCATCCGGTGGATAAGTCTGGATTCTTGTCCGCGAGTGAGGCGAAACCCAGCTCTATCTATTTCAAGATCGAAGACCAATTATCACGAAGAATGGTTATGCTCACCGTCAGAGTTTGATATAATCTGGCCAAATGATCCTGAACAAGACTATCCTATCAGGAATGCGAGTCAGGAATGCGAGAAACGTTCCGCAAGGCGCACTGGTGGACGGGCATCATCCAATCGTCACTTGGGTATTCAGTGTACTTGCGTAACGGGCTGAGCATTCGCTATGAGGATGAGTTCGGAGTTCTCCTGCTAGACGCAGACGCAATGACCGAAAGGCCCGTGGTGACTGTTGCGGTCGAAAGTGCTCCTGACAGGCCCGAACGGTCCCGTCGCGAGGTGCTGGTTCGGATTCAGCGAGCTCTCGAGTGGGATGGCACAAAAGTCCATCTTCAATATGAAGACGGAACGTACTGGTCACCGACTGACGAACCTCGTTCTTCAGGCCGAGATCCGCAAAGTTGGGATGGCTCGTCTGGCGAGTGAGAGAACCGGGCCGGGTGGTACTCGTGGATGACGCGGAACACGGGCTGGGGAGTGCCATTCGGTCACGGCCGCTAGACGAGAATGGGCCATTTTGCTATCGCTCCACTTGCTAGACTGAACGAACTGAGGATTCTTGACGCGGATGACGGCCGGGGCGTTCGGGAAGATCCCGACCACGCCGGTCCCGAGCGGTGCCAATTAGGGAGGAATCGAGTGTCCGTGGAAACGCCGACGGGCCGGCTATCCGTAGACTTGCGGGGCGTGCACACTATGACAAATCGACTAGCTCGCGGGTCCGCCCAGCCGCGCATCGTCGACAGAATTCTGACTGAGCGAGGCTTGTGACATGATGACGTTTCACGGAGTGAAATCTCCCGCACTCGATATCCCGCTTATCGAACTGGAGACTCCACAGGGGGATCTCGTCGATCTCTACAACGACTACCATCTCCAATCCGTCGTGTTGCGAGGGGACCAACTGACCTTCGGTTTCGCTTCGGTCACTGCAGGCACCCCGACTGACGTTCGGTTTTCGGGTGTCCGGGATTTGCACGTGCTGCAAGCTAAGGATTGGGTGCCCCGAGAGGCCGATCAAATCGATCATCTCCTAATCCGCCCAAGCGGGCAGCGGCGCCGCGTCACCTTTAAGGCAGGCGGTTTGCGGTACGAATTCGACTGCTCAATGATGACCCTCGTAAGATCATGACGGGGTGACTTCACTCCAAGAGGGGCTGTCCTGCGAACGGTGTTCAAGCACAACGAAATGCCCATGAAGTGCCTGAACTGGCTCACCCCAGGCGACACCTACGAACAGATCTGGGCTGTTCCCGATCGAGGGTGTGGGTAAGCGGGTCGGCGGGTCGTTACCGAGGTGGTGCCGGTCTCCCGGTGGTGGCAAGCGGAAGGCCTGACCAGGACCTAAAGCCGACGGGCGCATTCGATCGTGGCGTCGAGGTCAAGTCCGTAGGTCGGGCCGCCACGACGGGCGTAGTGGTCGAGCCGGGCGGCTCCTCTGGTCAGGAGCCGCTCGGCGCCGGTCAAGTTGCCGCGGGCTTGGTGCGTCAGGCCGACACAGAGCTGCGCCAGGCCCTGCCACAGGTCGCGCTCCTCGCCGGGTCCGGCCTTCCAGCGTGCTTCCAGCACTTCGTGCGCCGTGAACGGTCGGCCGTCTCGCACCAACTGCCGCGCGAGAGCGAGCGTCTCGGTCGGGGGCAACGGCTCCTCCGATACCGGCTCGACACCCTCGCTCCCGTAGGGCAGCGGACGACCCAACGCATCGCGCGGCCGCCCCTGCCGCGCCCGGCCGGCCTCGTTCCGGTCACGAGCACGCGAGCCGTCGCCCCCGCGGGTAGCCGTCATGACCGAACCAGACAGTCACTCGGCACGTGCGTCATCCACCCATCGTGCGGCCCACGATGGCTGGAGGCAACCCGCGCGCACGTAGGCAGGACGTTGCTGGTTATGTTTCACGGGGCGTCGTCTGCGGGCGGGTGTCGGGGTAGCAGGGCAGGATGTCCGCTATGCCGCCCAACCACCTCTCCCTCGCCGCCACGCCGAACGGCATACATCGCTGCTCGATCCTGCCGACGTATCTGCTGCGCCGCCTCGCTCTCGATGACGACCCGCACGTCGCCGACGTGGCGCAACGGACGATCGGCTTCGACACTCCGTGGCGGGAGCGGCGCATCGTCGTGGCTGAGCGCACCCAGCGCAAACCGCGCGGGCTGGTCCCCCCGGACATGGTGCGGCGGGCCAAAGCGCTCGACGCTGGTAAGCGCGTCCAGGTGACGGCGACCCTCCCGGCCGCCCCCGAGCGGTCCATCCACGACGCCAACCACTCGACGTTCCTACCCGGTGAACTCGTCCGCGCCGAGGGCGCCGAACCGGCCGACGACGTGGCGGTCAACGAGGCCTACGACGGGCTCGGGGCGACCTGGTCCCTGTTGTGGACGGCATACCAACGCGACTCCCTCGACGGGAAAGGGCTGCCGCTCGTCGCGACGGTCCACTTCGACCGAGGCTATGACAACGCGTTCTGGGACGGCACCCAGATGGTCTTCGGCGACGGCGACGGGGTCTATTTCGACGGGTTCACGTCATGCATCGACGTCATCGGGCACGAGCTCGCCCATGGGCTCACGCAATACACGGCGGGGCTCACTTATGTCGCCCAGTCCGGTGCGCTTAACGAGTCGGTGTCCGACGTGTTCGGAATCCTGGTCAAGCAGATGCACGAGAACGAGACCGCCGAGACCTCCGACTGGCTCATCGGCGAGGGCCTGTTCACCGACCGGGTCAAGGGCGTCGCGCTGCGCTCGATGAAGGCGCCGGGCACGGCATACGACGACCCGGTCCTCGGCCGCGATCCGCAGCCGGCTCACATGGACGACTTCGAGGATCTGCCCCACGACGCCGAGCACGACAACGGCGGTGTCCACACCAATTCCGGTATCCCCAACCGGGCGTTCTACCTCGCGGCGAGCGCGCTGGGTGGCTACGCCTGGGAGCGGGCCGGGCAGATCTGGTTCGACACGATCACGGCCAAGGGGGTGCCCAAGGACATCGACTTCGCGGGCTTCGCAGCGCGCACGGTGGCGGCGGCGAGCAAGCGCTACGGCAAGGGGAGCGAGGAGGCCAGCGCCGTCGAGGAGGCGTGGGCCACCGTCGGCGTCGACCTGCCCTCGGCGGGCTAGGGTTCGTCGTGGACCTCCGGTAACTCGACGCCACCCGCTCGCTGACCGGCCGCGATCAACTGCTCGACCCACGTGGGGTCCGCGCTGGGCACGTCGAGGAACCAGGCCTGCTGCATCCCTGCGGGCCGGCCCGGCTCGATGTAGTGCTCCCGGCCGAAGAAGCCCGCAAAGACCTGCTCCGGCATCGACAGCATCCCCCCGACGTCGGTGGTCTGCGAGGCATGGCAGGACAGCGCCGCGCGCCGCTGCGGCAGGTATGCCGCGACATCCACCTGCCAGGTGATCTCCGCCTCGGGCGTCCCCATCGGGTTGCCGTCATCCATCGGCCCGTCGGGGTCGAAGCCGTCCTCACCCAGGCCGGCCTCCCGGGCGGCGGCCATGAAGCCGCGCATCAGGTCGCGGTTCATCGTCGACTCGAGCAGGCGAGGACGCTGAGCAGCCAACTCGGCGGCCCGGTGGACGACCTGGTGCACCTTGACGTGGTCGGGGTGCCCATAGCCGCCGTGCCAGTCGTAACCGATCAACACATCGGCCGACTCCTCGTCGAGGATGGCCGCCAGCCGCCCGGCAGCCTCGTCCAGCGGGGCCTGGACGAAGGCACCCTCGTGGTCGTTCTGATCCCAGCCGGTCATCCCCGAGTCGACATAGCCCAACCACTCGACCCGCTGCACACCCAGCGCCGCCGCCGACCCGGCCAACTCCACCCGACGCCGCTGGGCAACGGTCTCACCCGGTGCGAGGTCGGCAGCGGCCTCACCGTGCTCGCCACCGGTGGACACGACCAGCACCACCCGGTGGCCTTCCTCGACGGCCCGACACATCGCCCCAGCGGTCTGGGACGCCTCATCGTCGGGATGGGCGTGGACGAACACCAAAGTCGACATAAGCGCTCAGCATGCCGTGTCAGGCAGGCCTCACCAAACCAGCCGCGCACCCGGGCGCGCTCTCGCAGACCCGAGTGCCGGGCTCAGAACCCCAACCGCGACAGGGCCTTGGGGTCGCGCTGCCAGTCCTTGGCGACCTTGACGTGCAGGTCGAGGTAGACCTTCGACCCGAGCAACTCCTCGATCGCCGCACGCGCCGTCGACCCGACATCGCGCAGCCGCGCGCCACCGCGCCCGATGACGATGGCCTTCTGGCTGTCGCGCTCGACAAAGACCGACACCCGCACGTCGAGCATCGGTTCGTGGCCCTCAGGGACCTCCCGCGGCACGATCTCCTCGACGACGACCGCGAGCGAGTGCGGCAACTCGTCCCGCACGCCTTCCAGCGCAGCCTCACGGACCAACTCGGCGATCATCACGTCGTCGGGCTCGTCGGTGCGCGCCTCCGACGGATACAGCGGCGGCGACAGCGGCAACAGCCCGACCAACACCGTGCGCACCTCGTCGACCTGATCGCCGCGGGTCGCCGAGCAGGGCACGATGGCGTCCCATTCGCCCAAGGCGTCGATCGCCACGAGGTGGGTGAGCAGGCGCTCCCGCGACACCAGGTCGCTCTTGGTCGCCAGCGCCACCACGGGTTTGCGCTTGACCCGCCGCAGCTCCGCAAGCTCGGCGGCGATGAACTGGTCACCCGGCCCGACCCGCTGATCGGCCGGCAGGCAGAAGCCCACGACGTCGACGTCCAACAGTGCCTCGCGGACCAGGTCGTTAAGCCGCTCCCCCAACAGGGTCCGCGGCCGGTGCAGACCCGGGGTGTCAATGAGGATGAGCTGGCTGTCGGCCGTGGTCGAGATCCCGCGGATCGTATGCCGCGTCGTCTGCGGCTTGGACGACGTGATCGCCACCTTCTGCCCGACCAAGGCGTTGGTCAGCGTCGACTTGCCCGCATTAGGTCGCCCCACGAGGCAGGCAAAACCGGCTCGGTATGCCGCGTCCTCACCTTGGTCAGTCATCGTCGCCTCCCACACGGTCAGGGTCACCAGCCAGCCGGCGCACCAGCGGCTCGGACTCGGTCTCGCCCAATGGCACCAAGGGGCGCACGAGCACCGTGGCGATCCGGTGCCGGTGAGCCATCCTCTCAGCCGTGATCGACAACCCCGCGATCCCAGCATGGGCGCCGGCGAACGGCACCCGTCCCAACGCCTTCGTGAGCAGCCCGCCGATGCTGTCGACCTCGTCTTCGTCGATGTCCAGGTCGAACAACTCTGCAACGTCGTCGATGTGCATCGCGGCGGGCAACCGGTAGCCCCCGTCCCCGATCGGTTCCACCCCTGGCTCGTCCCGGTCGTATTCGTCGGCGATCTCCCCCACAATCTCCTCGAGGATGTCCTCGATAGTGACCAGCCCTGCCGTGCCGCCGTATTCGTCGACGACGACGGCGAAGTGCACCTGGTCGCGCTGCATCTCGCGCAGCAGGTCATCGATGGGTTTGGACTCGGGGATGAAGGACATCGGCCGCATCAGGCTCGAACAGGCCACCGCGCCCGCTTCCGGGTCGGCGGTGATCCGCGCGACGACGTCCTTGAGGTAGATGAGGCCCAAGACGTCGTCGGAGTCATCCCCGATGACCGGCAGCCGGGAGAAGCCGCTGCGCAGGAAGACCGCCGTCGCCTTGCGCAACGGGTCGTCACCTTGGACGGTCACCATGTCGGGGCGGGGCACCATGACCTCGCGCGCCACCGTGTCACCCAACTCGAAGACCGAACGGATCATCTCCCGCTCGTCGTCCTCGATGACCGATGAGTCGGACGCCTGGTCGAGCAGATCGCGCAACTCCGACTCGGTCTGGAACGGCCCGTCGCGATAGCCCTTCCCCGGCGTCACCGCATTACCGAGGGCAATCAGCCCATGCGAGACGGGCCCAAGCACCCGGCGCAACGCTCGCGTCACCGGCGCGGCGGCAAGAGCGGCCCGCTCGTAGTTCTGTCGACCGAGCGTCCGCGGCGACACACCGACGAGGACGAAGGACACGAGGGCCATGACGAGGATCGAGATCGCCAGCGCCTTCCCCAACGAGTCGGTGAGGGCGATGACGGCCACGGTGATGAGCACCGCTGTGGTCGCCTCAGCGACAACCCGCAAGAAAGCCAGGACCGCCAGGTAGGGGGCGGGTTGCTCCACCACGGCCACGAGGGCAGCGGCGCCGACTCGACCGTCGTCGGCCAGTTCTTCGGCACGAACCCGGGTCATGCGCTGCAAGGCGGCCTCCGCCGCCGACAGGCAGAAGGCCAGCACCGTGGCCAACACGGTGACGACGACGACTTGGGCCAGCACCACGCCGCTCATCGCTCACCGACTCCAATCATCGTCGGCCGCGGCCGGCGAGATAGGTCAGGAGCAACTGCCGCTGCAGCTCGAACATTTCGTGCTTCTCGTCGGGGTCGGCGTGATCGAAGCCCAACAGGTGCAGGAGGCCATGGGTGGTCAGCAGGAGCAACTCCTCGACGGGAGCGTGCCCGGCCTGGCGGGCCTGCTCCTCGGCCACCGCGGGGCACAGGACGATGTCGCCGAGGACGCCCTCTTGCAGGTCGACGCCGTCCCGTCCGGGCCGCAGCTCGTCCATGGGGAAGCTCATGACGTCGGTCGGACCCGGCAGGTCCATCCATTTCTCGTGCAGCACCGTCATCGCCGCCTCGTCGACCAGGCTGATGGCCAGGTCGGCGTCCGGGTGCACCTTCATCCGGTCCATGACATGACGGGCGCACGCCACGAGCTCCAGTTCGTCGATGGCATACCCGCACTCGTTGAGGACGTCGACGCTCACGGGCGGTTCGCTCCTCCGGCCAGGTGCCGTGGGGTATGCCGCCCGTGGTCCTCCGCTTCGCGCGCGGCCTGCTGCTTCGCCTCGGACGCGCCGTAGGCGTCGACGATGGCGCTGACCAACTTGTGGCGCACGACATCGGCGGAGGTGAGCTCGGTGAAGTAGATGTCGTCGACGTCGGCGAGGATGTCGCGCACGTGGGCGAGCCCCGAACGGGTGCCGCCCGGCAGGTCGATCTGGGTGATGTCGCCCGTGACGACCATCTTCGAGCCGAACCCGAGCCGGGTGAGGAACATCTTCATCTGCTCGGCCGAGGTGTTCTGAGCCTCGTCGAGGATGACGAAGGCGTCGTTGAGCGAGCGACCGCGCATGAAGGCCAGTGGCGCGACCTCGATGGTGCCCGAGGCCATCAGCCGCGGGATCGTGTCGGGGTCGACCATGTCGTGCAAGGCGTCGTAGAGCGGGCGCAGATAGGGGTCGATCTTGTCGCTCAGCGTCCCGGGCAGGAAGCCCAACCGCTCGCCCGCTTCGACCGCCGGCCGGGTGAGGATGATCCGGTTGACCCGCTTGCTCTGCAGCGCAGCGACCGCCTTGGCCATCGCCAGATAGGTCTTCCCGGTGCCGGCCGGGCCGATCCCGAAGACGATCGTGTGCATGTCGATCGCGTCGACATACCGCTTCTGCCCCAGGGTTTTCGGCCGGATCGTCCGACCGCGGTTGCTGATGATATTGAGTGTCAGCACGTCGGCCGGTCGCTCCGCGGTGCGGGCCCGCAACATCGCGATCGCTCGCTCGACCGCATCGCGTGTCAGGGGTTGCCCAGCGTCGATGACGACGAGCAACTCGTCGATCAACCGCTCGACGACGGCCACGTCGACCCCCGGCCCGCGCAACGACAACTCGTTGCCGCGGACATGGACGTCGACCGTCGGGAAGGCCCGCTCGATCGTGTCCAACAGCTCGTCTCGGGGTCCGAGCAGCGTCACCATCGACACGGTCGGAGGGATGGTGATGGCGTGAGTGGGCAGCGCCGCGGCGACGGAGGCCGAGGGCATGCCGCGCGGGTGCGGCTCGGTCATGGCGCAGACCAGTCTATGAGGCGCGCGGCATACCGATCGACGTAGATTCCCACCAGCTTGCGGTTCCTCACCCCGGAGGCCACTGCATCGGCCGGCCCCCGAGCACGTGCACGTGGGCGTGGAAGACGATCTGGCCGCCCTCGGAGCCGGTGTTCGTCACCATCCGGTAGCCCCGGCCCAGGCCTTCCTGCGCCGCGACCCGCGCCGCCAACTCGAACAGGTCGGCGAGCTCCCGCGGCGCATCGGCCAACTCGCCGACGTTCTGGACGTGCCGCCGCGGGATGACGAGCACATGGGTGGGTGCCTGAGGGTCGATGTCACGGAAGGCGAGCGAGTGTTCGCTTCGGGCGACGACGGTCGCCGGGATCCGTTCGGCGACGATCTTGCAGAACAGGCAGGTGGGCGCGCTCATGCTGCGAGACTAGTCGCGCCGGCGAGGTCAACCGACGTCCGCGGCCAGCCGTCCAGAGAGCGTGCCGACGATGCAGCTGGAACGCCCCGGTGCGCGCGGGTCTGCGCGCACACCCGGCGCCGCTGTCGGCGTCACCTCCGCCGATGAGGCGATTGCCATCCTGTATGCCGCCCACTGGCACCCTCTCGTGCGGCTGGCCTGGTTCCTCGTCCACGACCAAGGCACCGCGGAGGACGTCGTCCAGGACGCGTTCATCGCCACCCACCGCAACTACGACCGGATCCGGGACACCGGCGCGGCGGTCGCCTATCTGCGCCGGGCCGTCGTCAACGGCGCCCGCTCCGTGCAGCGGCACGACGTTGTCGTCCGGCGGGAAGCGATCGCCGAGGCCGGCCGAGCGGACGCTGCCGACCGGGCCACGGCGGCCAGTGCGGAGGCGCAGGCCCTGCGCCATTTGGGGGACGGCGCCATGTTGGCCGCCCTACGACGCCTGCCCGACCGCCAACGAGAGGTCCTCGTGCTGCGCTACTTCGCCGACTGGTCCGAGGCCGCCATTGCCGACGCCTTGGGCATCGCCCCCGGCTCGGTCAAGGCGCACGCCCACCGCGGCCTGGCTGCCCTGCGGGCCCGATTGGAGGCGACCGAATGACGGCCCACCCACCAGGAGACCCGCACGTGGAAGCGCGGCTGCGCGATGCCCTCACCACGGCCGCCGAGCGAGTCTCCCCGACTGATCGGCTCGGTGCGATCACCGAAGCGGTGTCGACGGCACCCCCGCGAGCCGGCACACCCCGGTGGCTGCTCCCGCTGGCGGCGTCGTTCCTCGTTCTCGCAGTGGGGCTGGGCGCATTGACCCTGCAGCAGCGGGTCGGCAGCAACGCGGTGGCCGCATCCGGGACCCACACGGCTGTGGTGATCGCGGCCGACGACCCGCTGCCAGCACCCTCACGGGCGCTGCCCGCGTCGCCCGGTGCATCCACCCCGGGCTCGACGAGCGCGACCCGTTTCGAGTGGTCCGCCCCCGTCTATTACGCAGCACCGGGGACGCCCGTCGTGCGGTGGGCGCTCTATCGCGACTTCGTGCGCGCCACGATGGGCGATGACGGCATCGATGCCCGAGTCACCACGGCCGTCAACCTCGCTCTTGCACAGCCAGATGTCTGGGGCCAGGCCATGCCGGGCCAGGACGGCTACCTGCGCGCCTGGACGCCCGGCACGCGCGTCACGGCCAGCGTCGCGGCGGATCGGATCGCCCTCACCCTCAGCGCACCTGGTGTCGGCGGGCTCGACGCGGACGCGCAACGAATGGCCGTGCAGGCGTTGGTGTGGACCGCCACCGCGGCGGCCCAACGCAACGTCCCGGTAGCCATCGACGTGGCCGGCGCCGGCCCGGTGGTGGGCGGCATACCTGCTGGGGTGTTCCGGCGACCGGCTGACACCACCCGGGAGTTGGCCCCCGTCTGGATCACGTCACCGGGGCGGTTCGCCTCGGTGTGGGACTCGCGCGTGGTCATCGAGGGCCAGGCGTGCACGTTCGAGGGCACCGTCCAATGGGAGTTGCGGCTCGACGGAGCGATGGTCCGCCAGGGATTCACGACCGCGACGGCCGGGTGCCCCGTCCGAGGGACCTGGCGGGTCGACCTCGGGGTGTTGGCGCCGGGCCGCTACACGATTCGAGCATTCGAGTCGGATGCCGCGACCGGTGGCCCCTTCGCCGAGCAGGCGGTGGCCTTCACGGTCCGTTGACCCTCGGCTCAGCGCCAGCGCGACATCCCGTTGAGGACCGCCAGCGCCGCCGGGCCCGCCGTCGAGGTCCGCAACACCTCGGGCCCGAGCCGGACCGCGACCACCCCCACCGCCGCGAAGGCATCCAACTCGGTCTGCGCGATGCCGCCCTCGGGGCCGACGACGAGGACGATCTCCCCCGTCGGCGGCAACTCGACGCTCGCCAGCGGACGGTCGGCCTCCTCGTGCAGGACGATGCCCAGAGCGGCATCGGCCAACAGCCGCGCCACATCGGCGGTGCGGGCCAGCGGCCTGACCTGCGGGACCTGGAACCGGCGGGACTGCTTTGCCGCCGCCACCACGATCGACTCCCAGCGCGCCTGGCCCCGGGCGACCTTGTCGGCGCGCCACTGAACGACGCTGCGGGACGCCTGCCACGGGACGACGGCATCGACGCCGAGCTCGGTCGCGGCCTCGATCGCCTGCTCGTCCCGGTCACCCTTGGCCAGCGCCTGGACCAGGACGAACCTCGGGTCCTCGGGCGGGCGCACCTGCACCTCGATGACCCTGGTGAGGAGGGTATGCCGTTCGACGCCGACCACCTCGGCGCTCACCCGGACCCCGGCCCCGTCACCGACAAGCACCTCTTCCCCGATGCGCAACCGGTGGACCGAGACCGCGTGGTGGCCTTCCGAGCCGCCGATCGACACCGTGGTGCCCGCCATCGCCCCGGCCAGAGAGCCAGGTGCGACGAGGAACAGCGGGGCGGTCACGGCATACCGGCTTCGTCAGGCGTTGATCGCTGGGAGTTCGTCGTCAGGCGTTCTTGAAGGCGTCGCGCAACTTGCCGAGCAGGCCCTTGTCGGCAGGCGCCATCCGCCCGATCGGACGTTCCTCGCCACGCAACTGGGCCAACTGACGCAACAGGTCCTGCTGGCCCTCGGTGAGCCGGGTCGGAGTCTGGACGTCGGCATGGACGATGAGGTCGCCGCGGCCGGTGCCGCGCAGGTGGGTCACCCCAAGGCCACGCAGCGTCATCGTGTCGCCCGCCTGGGTGCCTGGCCGCACGTCGAAGGGGCGGGTGCCGTCGAAGGTCTGCAGGTCGATCGTCGTCCCCAGGGCCGCGGCCGTCATCGGCAACTCGACCCGGCAGTGCAGGTCGTCCCCCCGCCGCGTGTAGGTGGCGTGGTTCGCCACGGCGACCTCGACATACAGGTCGCCCGCCGAGCCGCCGCCGGTGCCGACCTCGCCTTCGCCGGCCAGTTGGATGCGGGTGCCCGAGTCGACCCCGGCCGGAACCTTGAGGGTGAGGGTGCGCCGGGTGCGGACCCGACCCTCGCCCGAGCACTCGAAACACGGGTGGTTGATCGTCGAGCCGTAGCCCTGGCAGGCCTGGCAGGGCCGAGTCGTCATCACCTGCCCGAGGAAGGACCGCTGCACCGTCTGCACCTCGCCGCGGCCGTGGCACAGGACGCAGGTCGACACGCCGGTCCCCGGCTGGCAACCGTCACCCTGGCAGGACGAGCATCGGACGGCGGTCTCGATGGCGAGCTCCTCCTCGGAGCCGAAGACCGCGTCCTGCAGGTCGATCTGGATCCGGACGAGCGCGTCCTGGCCGCGGTGCGCCCGCGAGCGCGGGCCGCGCTGGGTGGCCGCGCCCCCGAAGAAGGCGTCCATGACGTCGCTGAACGAGAAGCCCTGCCCGCTGAAGCCAGCGCCCCCACCCGCGGCGAAGGGGTCGACACCGAGGTCGTAGTTGCGCCGCTTGTCCGGGTCAGAGAGCACCTCGTAGGCCCGAGACACCGTCTTGAACTGTTCCTCGGCCTCGGCGCCCGAGTTGACATCGGGGTGCAACTGGCGGGCGAGCCGTCGGTAGGCACGCTTGATCTCCTCCGCCGTGGCGGAGCGTTCGACGCCGAGGTCCTGGTAGTAGTCGCTCACAATTCCTTCTCGGTGCAGTGGCTGTCGGTGCTCGATCAGGGCTCAAGCAGCTCGGAGACGTAATGGGCTACGGCGCGGACGGTCGCCATGGCGTTGGGGTAATCCATCCGGGTGGGGCCGAGGATGCCCAGGCCCGCAACGAGCTCGGCACCCGTGCCGTAGGCCGCCGAGACAACCGACGCCCCGGCCAGGCCCTGGTGTTCGTGCTCATGACCGATGGTCACCGCGACCGCGCCACCCTGGCCCTGGCGCAGTTGGCCGAACAGCTTGAGCAGCACGACGTGCTCCTCGAGCGCTTCGAGCACCGGTGCGATCGTCAGCGGGAAGTCGGCGCCGAACCGGGCGAGGTTGGACGTCCCCGCCAGGACGACCCGCTCCTCCCGCTCCTCCGCGAGGGCGTCGTCCAGCGTGCGCAGCACGATGCGAACCAGATCGCGATCGGCCGGCTCGAAACGCTCGGGGAGGGATTGCAGGCGGGCCGCAGCGTCCGGGAAGGACCGTCCGGCGGCCTCGCCGAGCACCTCGGAGCGGATCCGGGACACGAGGGCGGCGCCGGTCTCGTCGTCCAGGCGGCAGTGGGCGTCGACGACGCGCTGTTCGATCCGCCCGGTGTTGGCGATGAGGATGACCATGAGCCGATCACGGGCCATCGGCACGAGCTCGATGTGTCGCACCGCCGACCGGGTGAGCGACGGGTATTGGACGACGGCGACCTGGTGGGTGAGCGACGCGAGCAGGCGTACGGTCCGGTCCACGACGTCGTCAAGATCGACGGCACCCTGCAAGAAGTGGCTGATCGCTGACCGTTCGGCACCGGACATCGGCTTGACCGCACTGAGCCGGTCGACGAACACCCGATAGCCCGCGTCGGTCGGCACCCGACCGGCCGACGTGTGCGGCGCATGGATGAGCCCCTCCTCCTCGAGGATGGCCATGTCATTGCGCACGGTCGCCGCCGAAACGCCGAAGTGGTGGCGTTCGACGAGGCTCTTGGACCCCACCGGCTCGGACGTGCGGACATAGTCCTGGACGATGGCTCGCAACACCGACAGCCGCCGCTCGTCGCTCATCGCCCTCCCTCGTCCCGCTCGTCGGTCCTACGCCCACCCGTCTCGGCAGCGCACTGGCACTCTCACCACGTGAGTGCCAAGTCTACGTGGGTCTGGCGGCGCGTCCACCCGCTCGGCGCGCGGACGCGGCATACCCTGCCGGGATGGATCGCTACGGTCGCGACGTCCTCGCCGACGCAGCACGTATGCCGCGTCGCCCCGTCGCCGCTCCCGTCGCCGCTGAACCGGGCCTGGTCGTCGAGGATGTCGAGACCGGCTGGTGCGGCGCGGTCGTGCGCGTGGAGAAGGCCGGTGGCATGCATGTGGTCCACCTCGAGGACCGCCGCGGCCGCACCAAGGGCTTCCCGCTCGGGCCGGGTTTCCTCCTTGAGGGGCGTCCCGTCGTCCTCACCCCGCCGGTGGCGGCCGACCGCGCGAAGTTGGAGGCGGTCCGCAAGGCGGCGGCGCGCACGGCCAGCGGTTCGGTGGCCGTGGCCGGCCAACCCGCCCGGGTCGCCGTCGGCTCCCGGATCTGGGTCGAGGGACGTCACGATGCCGAGCTCGTCGAGAAGGTCTGGGGTGCCGACCTGCGGGTCGAAGGCGTCGTCGTCGAGCAGTTGGACGGCATCGACGACCTCGTGGCCAGCGTGCGGTCCTTCGCCCCGGGTCCGGGACGGCGGCTCGGGATCCTTGTCGACCACCTCGTTCCGGGCACCAAGGAGTCGGCCATCGCGGCGGCAGTGCGGGCGCTCCCCGCTGCCACGCAAGGGCATGCCCTGCTGCTCGGCCACCCGTATGTCGACGTCTGGCAGTCGGTCAAGCCGGCCCGGTTGGGGTGGACCCAATGGCCCGTCATCCCGCGCGGCAGGTCCTGGAAGGAAGGAATCTGCCAGGCGCTGGGCTGGCCCTGCGACACTCCCGCCGACCTTGCCTTTGCCTGGAAACGCATCCTTGGCACGGTGGGCTCGTATGCTGATCTGGAGCCAACCCTGCTCGCGTCGGTCGAAGAGCTCATCGACTTCGTCACCGCACCAGGCGCCTAGTTCCAGGCGTCCGACACCGGAGGTACCAATGTCAGACCAGCCCGCCAACGACCCGACCCGCCCCGTCGACGTTCCGCCCCCGCCGCCGCCCGCCTGGAGCGGCTCGGCCCCCGAGGCACCCGCCGCGCCGGTCCCGGCACCCCCCGCCTACCAGGCTCCGCCCGCCGCCTACCAGACCCCGGCAGCGCCGCCCCCGCCCGCCTACCCGCCGCAGGGGTATGCCGCCCCCGTCGCCGGAGTCGTGCCGCTCAGCCCAGCCGAGTCACGCCAGTGGGGGATGCTCTCGCACGTCGGCGGCATCATCCTCAGCGTCGTCGGCCCGCTCATCGTCATGCTCGTGTTCGGCCCCCGGGACGCCTTCACCAAGGACCAGTCCACCGAGGCACTCAACTTCCAGATCACCCTGTTGATCGGTTACATCGTCGCCACGATCATCACGTTCATCATCATCATCCCGCTGGGCCTCGTCGTCTGGATCGCCGGGCTGGTCTTCGGTGTCATGGGCGCGATGGCCGCCAACAAGGGCGAGACCTACCGCTACCCGTTCAACCTGCGCCTCATCAAGTAGTCGCAGGCCGCTGACAGTTTCCGCGTGCGCCGGTTGGTGGGTCAGCCCACCAGCCGGCGCACCACTGTGTCGGCCAACAATCGGCCGGTCAGGGTGAGGCGGACGCGCCGCTCGACCACCGCAGCGCGGCCGTCGACGAGGCCCTCGGCGACCAGCCCAGCCACTTCACGCGCAGCCCCCGCAGCCAGGTCGGCGATCGGCAGGCCATCGACGAGCCGCACGCCGAGCAGCACCCGTTCGTCAGCCTGCTGCTCGCTGGTGAGGACCTCACGGGCGGCCGCCGGGCTGAGGACGGGTCCGAGTGCGGCGCCACCACGCGGCGCGCCGAGGCCCGCGTCGCCCAGGCGGGCGGCATACGCCCTCGGGTGTTTGACGTTCCACCACCGCACGCCGCCGACATGGCTGTGCGCTCCGGGACCGGCGCCCCACCAGTTGCCCCCCGCCCAGTAGCCGATGTTGTGCCGACAGCGCTGGTCCGGTGTGCGGGCCCAGTTGCTCACCTCGTACCACTGCATCCCCGCGGCGTCGAGGACCGCATCGGCCACCTCGTACTTGCTCGCCTCGTCATCGTCGTCGGGCATCGCGACCTCGCCGCGGCGGACCTGCCCGGCCAGGCGGGTGCCCTCCTCGACGACCAGCGCGTAGGCCGACAGGTGGTCGGGCGCCAACTCAAGCGCCGCGTCGAGCGAGCGCCGCCAATCGGCGACGCTCTCCCCCGGCGTTCCGTAGATGAGATCGAGGCTGACGGCCATCCCCGCTGCGCGGACCGCCGCGACGGCGCGCGCCACGGCGGCGGGGTCGTGGGTGCGGTCGAGGGTCGCGAGCACGTGCGGCACGGCCGACTGCATCCCCAGGCTCACCCGGGTGAACCCCGCCGCGGCGAGGGCCGCCATCCCCGCCGGAGTCACGGTGTCGGGGTTCGCCTCGGTCGTCACCTCGGCATCGGGCGCGAGCCCCCACCGATCCCGTATGCCGTGCAGCACCTTCGCGAGGTCGGCCGCCGGCAAGAGGGTGGGCGTGCCACCACCGACGAACACGGTCTCGACCAGGCGCGGGCCTGGCCCGCTGCCGCCGTCGGTGAGGACGTCGACGGCCAGGTCCAATTCCCGCAGCACCTGGTCGGCATAGCCGCTGACCTCGGCCACTCCGTCGGCACCCAACTCAGGGATCGCGTAGGTGTTGAAATCGCAGTAGCCACAGCGCACGCGGCAGAAGGGGACATGGACGTAGACGCCAAACGGCGTGGACGCGATCGCGTCAAGAGCGCCGGCCGGGAGGCGGCCCGTAGCGGGGGCGGGGTCCCCGTCGGGGAGGGCGGACGGCATACCCGAATCCTCTCAGCCCGGGCGGTCGAATCATGCGCGGTCGAAACGCGCGCGGGTCGAATCATGCGCGGGTCGAATCGTGGACGGGAGTCTTGCGCCTCGGGACCGCGACGACGCTGCGGCGGCGTGTCGCACCGACACGCCGTGGCTCCCGCGAAAGCCTTCAGAAGTCTCGCCCAACCCCTTGTGAACCGGCGGTGACGGGACTAGAAATGGGGATACGCCAACGGTTCGCCGGAGGCCAGCAAGGCGCCACCATCGGCCCAAAACTCTTTCGGGAGTGGCGGATTCGAGGTGCTGAGCGAAGGGTCGGACCTCGGTCCGGCCACGCTGCGAGCGCAGGTTCGCGGCAGCCCGACCTTCGGGTCGGAGGCGTCGAGCTTCGCGCCCGACGCACGGTGGTCGGCTTCGGCCGAGCGCCAGGAAGGGCCCCGGAACCTCATACGTTCCGGGGCCCTTCTTCCTGCCCCACTGACTCCTTGACCGCTGCGCTGGCCGAGCCCCCAGTTGCCTGCGGGGAAAGCCCGGGCTGAGCACAAAACCCAGTCACTGCTCGCGGTGCACTGCCGCTGCAGACGCCCGGCTTCCTAGACTGCGGACACTCACATCAACGGCGAGGAGGGTGGCGCACGCATGGTGGAGATGACCCGCGCTGACGCGGTCCGCGAGATCGCCGCGGGGTATGCCGCGCAGCGAGGCCCCCTGCTGCCCGTGCTGCACGCGGTCCAGGACCGGTTCGGAGCCATCGAGCGTGGCGACCTGGTTGCCGTCGCCGACGTCCTCAACCTCTCGATCGCCGACGTCCACGGCGTCATGACTTTCTTCCACGACTTCCGGGCCGCTCCCCCGCCGACGCACGTCGTCGCGATCTGTCGCGGCGAGGCCTGCCAGTCGGTCGGCGCTGAGCGACTCATGGCCGACGTCCGCGCCGACCTGCAGGAGGCATCGGACGTCGAGGTGCACGAGGTCTTCTGTCTGGGCAACTGCGCTCTCGGCCCGAGCGGCACCGTCGACGGTCGCCTGTTCGGGCACCTCACCGCTTCGAGGGTGGGCGCGTCGCTGCCCGGGCGGTCGTCATGACCCGGTTCTTCGTCCCCGGTGACGCCGCTGCCGTGTCGGTCGGCGCGGACGAGGTCGCTGCGGCCCTGACCGGGCAGCCCGGCGTCGAGGTCGTCCGCACCGGGTCTCGCGGGATGCTCTGGCTGGAACCCCTCGTCGAGGTCGCAACGGCCGACGGTCGGGTGGGCTTCGCCAACGTCACACCGGGCCAGGTCGGCGCGCTACTCGCCGACGCGGCGTCGGTGTATTCGCGCCAGCCGATCGCTTCGGCCGGGCCGGCCCCGGAAGCCGGCCACCCGGCATACCTCGGCCCTCTGGACGAGCACCCGTGGATGACCCGACAGGCTCGCCTCACCACGGCGCGCTTGGGCGTCATCGACCCGGCCGATCCCGACGACTACGCGCGGCACGGCGGGTGGATCGGGCTGCGGCGGGCGTTGGGCATGGCCCCCGAGGCCGTTGTCGAGGAGGTCGTCGCGTCGGGGCTGCGTGGCCGGGGCGGTGCGGGCTTCCCCGCCGGGGTGAAGTGGCGGACCGTCGCGGGCGGGCCCGGGCCGCTGAAGTTCGTCACCATCAACGCCGACGAGGGCGACTCGGGCACGTTCGCCGACCGGATGCTCATGGAAGGAGACCCCTTCGCGCTGATCGAGGGCATGGCGATCACCGCCTGGGCCGTCGGTGCGAGCGAGGGCTACGTCTTCATCCGTTCGGAATACCCGCACGCCATCGCCACGATGCGTCGAGCCATCGAGACGGCTCGGACGGGTGGCTGGCTCGGGCCGGACGTCCTCGGGTCAGGGTTGGCGTTCGACGTGGAGGTGCGGGTCGGCGCCGGTGCATATATATGCGGTGAGGAGACCTCGATGCTCTCCACCATCGAAGGTCGCCGCGGCGAGGTGCGCGCCAAACCACCGATCCCCGCGCTGTCGGGGTTGTTCGGGCGACCGACCGTCGTCAACAACGTCCTCACGGTTGCGGCGGTCCCGTCCATCCTCGCCGACGGTCCCGAGGCGTATGCCGCCCACGGCGTCGACCGCTCGCGCGGCACCCAGGTGTTCCAACTGGCCGGCAACGTCGCTCGTGGCGGCCTGGTCGAGGTCGACTTCGGGATCACCCTGCGCGATCTCGTCGAGGGTTTCGGCGGCGGCACCCGCTCGGGACGTCCGGTCCGCGCCGTCCAGGTGGGCGGACCGCTGGGGGCTTACGTGCCCGCCGATCGACTGGACGTGCCGCTGGCCTACGAGGCGATGGCCGATGCGGGTTTCATGCTGGGGCACGGCGGGGTGGTCGTCTTCGACGACACCGTCGACATGGGCCGGATGGCCCGCTTCGCCATGGAGTTCTGCGCCAAGGAGTCGTGCGGCAAGTGCACGCCCTGTCGGATCGGCTCGCAGCGCGGCGTCGAGACGATCGACCGGCTCGTCGCCGGGGGGACCGAGTCGGATCGCCGGGCGAACCTGGCTCTCCTGCAAGACCTGTGCACGACCATGGAACGCGGCTCCCTGTGTGCGATGGGCGGGCTGACGCCGATGCCGGTGCGCAGCGCCCTCACCTATTTCCCCGAGGATTTCGGGCTTAGTGCGGACGGAGAGCCCCGATGACCCTCGCCCCCGAACGTGACCTCGGCACACCGGCGGTGGTCGGTGAGCCGACCGCGACGGTGACGATCGACGGCATACCCGTGCGGGTCGCCCCCGGCACCTCGGTGCTGCGTGCTGCTTCCCTCGCCGGGGTCGAGATCCCCCGCTTGTGCGCCACCGATCGGCTGGAGGCCTTCGGGTCGTGCCGGCTCTGCCTCGTCGAGGTCGACGGCGTTCGTGGCACTCCCGCGTCGTGCACCACCCTGTGCTCCGACGGGATGAGCGTGGCGACCGACACCCCGATGGTCCGGCAGCTGCGGCACGGGGTGATGGAGCTCTACCTGTCCGACCACCCGGCCGACTGCGCAGGCTGCGAGCGCGGCTCCTGCGACCTGGGCCGGCTGGCGGCAGACGCCGGCGTTGCCGAGGTTCGCTACGGCCTCGGGCGCTCCCACGCCGACGCGACCACCGACGTGAGCAACCCCTACTTCGCGTTCGACCCGGCGGCCTGCATCGTCTGCTCGCGCTGCGTGCGGGCCTGCGGTGAGGTTCAAGGCACCTTCGCGCTGAGCGTCGCAGGTCGTGGCTTCGACTCGCAGATCAGCCCAAGCGGCACGGATTTCCTTGCCTCCGAGTGCGTTTCGTGTGGCGCCTGCGTGCAGGCCTGCCCCACGTCGGCCCTGGAGGAAAAGTCGCTCGTTTCGTTGGGGATGCCCTCGCGGGCTGTGGTGACCACCTGCGCGTATTGCGGTGTCGGGTGTTCCTTCCGCGCCGAGGTGCGCGATGACCCCGAGGGGACGACGCTCGTGCGGATGGTCCCGTGGAAGGACGGCGGGGCCAACGAGGGTCACTCGTGCGTCAAGGGCCGGTTCGCCTATGGGTATGCCGCCCACCGCGACCGGGTGCTCGAGCCGATGGTCCGCGACCACATCGACGACCCCTGGCAGGTCGTGTCCTGGGACACGGCGATCGAGCTGGTGGCCACCGGTTTCCGGGCGATCCAGGAGCGCTACGGCTTCGACGCCATCGGGGGCATCTCCTCGTCGCGGTGCACCAACGAGGAGGTCTACGTCGTTCAAAAGATGGTGCGGGCCGCCTTCGGCAACAACAACGTCGACACCTGCGCTCGGGTCTGCCACTCCCCCACCGGGTATGGGCTCGGCCAGGCGTTCGGCACGTCGGCCGGCACCCAGGACTTCGAGTCGGTCGACCAGGCCGACGTCATCCTCGTCATCGGCGCCAACCCCACCGATGCCCACCCAGTCTTCGGCTCGCGGATCAAGCGGCGCCTGCGCAACGGAGCGGCGCTCATCGTCGCGGACCCCCGACGGATCGAGTTGGTCCGCTCTCCGCATGTCGAGGCGGCATACCACCTGCCCGTCCAGCCGGGCACGAACGTCGCCTTCGTCAACGCGATGGCCCACGTCATCGTCACCGAGGGGCTGACCGACGGACGGTTCCTCACCGAGCGGTGTGAGGACGTCACCGACTACCTCGCCTTCATCGCCCGCCCCGAGCACTCGCCGGAGGCAACGGAGGAGGTCACCGGCATACCGGCGCCCGATCTGCGTGCCGCCGCCCGCCGGTATGCCGCGGGCCCCAACTCCGCGATCTACTACGGCCTCGGGGTGACCGAGCACAGCCAGGGCTCGACGATGGTCATGGGCCTGGCCAACCTCGCGATGCTCACCGGGATGCTCGGCCGCGACGGGGTGGGGGTCAACCCGCTGCGCGGCCAGAACAACGTTCAGGGATCCTGCGACATGGGGTCCTTCCCCCACGAGTTGCCCGGCTATCGGCACGTGTCCGGGGCCGAGGTCCGAGGGATCTACGAACGGCTGTGGGGTGTTCCGCTATTGGCCGAGCCGGGCCTGCGGATCCCGAACATGTTCGATGCGGCCCTCGGCGGAACGTTCCGAGGGCTCTATGTCCAGGGCGAAGACATCGCCCAGTCCGACCCCAACACCCGCCATGTCGAAGCCGCGCTGCGGACCCTCGACCTGGTCGTCGTCCAGGACCTGTTCCTTAACGAGACGGCGCGCTTCGCCCACGTCTTCCTGCCCGGAACGTCGTTCCTCGAGAAGGACGGGACGTTCACCAACGCCGAACGCCGGATCAACCGGGTCCGCCCCGTCATCGCGAACCGAGTCGGCAAGGCCGAGTGGGAGGTCGTGTGCGACATCGCGACGGCCATGGGCTACCCCATGGGGTATGCCGCCGCCGCGGACATCATGGCGGAGATCGCCGCGACGACGCCGACCTTCGCAGGCGTCTCGTTCGAGCGCCTCGACGCCGTCGGGTCACTGCAGTGGCCCGTCCCCGACGTCGAGTCGCCAGGGACCCCGATCATGCACGTCGACTCGTTCGCCCGAGGTCGGGGCCGGCTCGTCGAGACCGTCTACGTCCCCACGACCGAGCGCACCACGCGCAAGTTCCCGCTCGTGCTGACCACCGGCCGGATCCTCAGCCAATACAACGTCGGAGCCCAGACCCGTCGCACCGAGAACTCGACCTGGCATGCGGCCGACGTCCTGGAGATCCATCCGGCGGACGCCGAGGTGCGGGGCATCCACTCCGGTGATCTCGTCGGGCTGGCTTCCCGCGTCGGCGCGACGACGCTGCGGGCGCTTGTGTCCGACCGGATGCCTCCCGGCGTGGTCTACACGACCTTCCACCACCCGGTGACCGGCGCGAACGTCGTGACGACGGACAACTCCGACTGGGCGACGAACTGCCCCGAATACAAGGTGACGGCGGTCGAGGTGACCGTGGCGACCGCGTTAGACACACCGGCGCCAGGGCACATCGTGGCCACGAGCATCCTCTCCCGGGCCGACGACATCGCCCGGCAGTTCGCGGGGCTCTCGCCGGCCGAGGGCGCCGCCGCCGTGGCCACCCACCTCACCAGGTTCTGGGAGCCGCGGATGCTCGCCGAGTTGGCCTCGCGGGTGCGGTCCGGCGACCCGGTCGACCCCCTCGTCGTCAGCGCTCTTGCCGAGGTGGAGTCGGCCGCGCACTGAGCCGGACGTTGGTCACCGGCTCAGCGGTCGTCCTCGCCCAAGTGCCAGGCCGAGTGGTAGGGACGCCAGCGTCCGTCGGCTTGACCGAGGCGGTCGGCGACAACGTGGACGGTCATCGGGTTGGTCGCCATCCCCAGGTGGCTGGAGACGATCTCGACGTTCTCGGTCATCGGGCCCGGCCGCTGCACACATCGGCGCCAGTCGAAGGTGCCGTCGGTGCGTGAATAGATCGCGGTGGTCGGCACCGGCAGCGGGCCACCCGCAGCCGACCCCTCGGGATACCAGGACCCCGAGAGCGGCGCGCCCAGGGTGATGAGGCTGCGCACCGACTCCGGCTGGGCGAGTGCCACCTGCCGGGTGAACGCACCGCCGACGCTCCACCCGATGATGCTCACCGGCTGGCCTGCCTCACTCGCCAGCTCGCTCACCCGGTCGGCGAGGCGAGCAACCACGGTGGCGTGAGCGCCGCGCATGGTGCCCTTGTCCGGGGTGTGCACGGCATACCCCTTGATCGCGAGGAACCTGCGCAGGACCACGGTCCACGCGTTGCCCCCCGACAGCCCGGGAACGGCGAGAACCGGATGACCCGCCACGGCGCTCGTCGCCAGCAGCCAGGGCGCCGACGGCAGCAGCGACAGCGCTTCGGCGGTCGCGCGGGGTCCCTCGAACGGGGCGAGGAGCCACGGATGTGGCACGGTCACCCGGGTGATGCTTCCCAACGACGCCATGCCGCCACCTCCGGCCCGACCCTAACCCCTAGCCGGCGTCGGTGGTGGACTTGCCCAACTGTTCGGCCAGCAGGGTCGGCGCCTGGACCATTCGGGGGCCGTACCACGTGAGGGCCTGACCGTCGACAAGCGCAGTCGCGGCACCTGGGAAGGCCTCCGGACCGTCGTCCGGCGTGAAGCGGTAGGGCTCGTCGGGCAGGACGACGAGGTCGTGGGCCGGCAACTCGTCGAAGTCCACGCGCGGGTAACGCCAGGGACTGTGCTCAAGGACGTTGTCGACGCCCAATCGACGCAGGACGTCGCCGGCGTAGGTGTCGCTGCCGAGGAACATCCACGGCCGGCGCCAGATCGCTACGACCGCCCGCAGCCGTGAGTCACCGGCCACCTGGACCGGGTCACGCCAGGCCTCGCGGGCCTCGGCCACCCACCCGCAGTGGGGTGCCTCGATGATCTCCAACAACCGCTCGATGGAGGTCAAGGCACCGTCGACGGTGCGAATGTCGGTCACCCACACCGGGATTCCGAGCTCCCGCAGGGTGGTGACGTCCGCCTCGCGGTTCTCTTCCATGCTGGCGACGACCAGGTCGGGGGCGAGTGTGGCGATCCGCGGCACGTCGGGGTTCTTGGTGCCGCGCACCCGCACGACGTCCAAGGACACCGGATGGACGCACCAGTCGGTCGCCCCGACCAGCAGGCCCGGCGCACTCACAGCGAAAACCTCGGTCAGCGACGGGACGAGGCTCACCACCCGTTCGATCGGTGAGGTGAGGGGCACGGCATACCCGAGGTCGTCGACGGTCACCCCGCCAGTCTGCCGGGCAACGGGGTCGCCGTGCGGCGGAGGGCGCAGTCGCCCACGCCGAGCCCGAGGTATGCCGCCCGCGGACTGTGCGCGCGGCATACCCCTGCCCTCGTCAGACGGGCATCGGCGCGCTGGTGATGATGCCGAACGGCTCGCCGTCGGGGCCGGTGACGACCGCCAGGCGTCCGTACTCGAAGTCGAAGGGCTCGAGGATGACCCCGCCGCCGTTCTCGAGGACCCGCGCGACCGCGGCGTCGGTGCCGTCGACCTCGAAGGTCACGGACCAATAGGGCGGGCGCTCGGTCTCGAGGCCGAGGCCACCGGCGGGCTGTTCGCCGCCGGGCACCGAGAACATCGCGTAGGACATGCCGTCGGCCGACATGTCCGTGTAGGTGAAGCCGAAGGCGGCAGCGTAGAACGCCTTGCCCGCCTCGAAATCACCCACCATGCCCTCACACCAGCCGACCGCGCCCGGCTCGTTGGCGACGTCGTAGCCGGTGTGCGACCCGGACTCCCAGGTGCCGAAGACCGCGCCGGTCGAATCGGCGTAAACACCCATCCGGCCGAGGTCGGCCAACTGCATGGAGGGGAAGATCGTCTGTCCCCCGGCGGCCGTGATCGCTGCCTCGGAGGCGGCCGAGTCAGCCGTGGCGAGGTAGACGGTCCAGAACGTCGGTGCCGGGTCGGCACCCGGCATCGGGGGCGACATGCCGGCGGCCCCCCGGCCGTTGACGAGAGCCGTTGTGTAACCGCCGAATTCCTCGCTGCCCGGCGTGAACTCCCACCCCAGGACCCCCCGATAGAACGCCTGGCTGCGCGCCAGGTCTGGAACAGAGATGTCGACCCAGCAGGGTGTCCCCGGCACCCAGCTGCCCTCATGAACGCTCATAGCTTTCCTTCCGCGAGCTGATGATGAGGTCACCCTAACTCTCGGCGCCGACACGCCTGTGCTCAGTCGGCTGCGCACCCCAGCGCGACGCCCAACCGGTCGAGAGCAGTGGCGAAGGGCCGGGCCGGAAGCACCGGCTGACCGGCCGCCTGCGCCTGCTCGGCCACCCACTGCCCGTAGGTCCACCCCAGGTGCGCCATCGCGTCGTGCCAGGGGCGGGGGTGGGCTCCGGCTCTTCGGGTGTCCATCGCTCGCCGGACCGCGACGGGGTCGGCCTCGTGCAGGTATGCCGCCCGCACCGGCAGGTCAGCAGCGAGCAGTGCCACACCGGCCGGGGTGAACCACGACCCGTCGATGACGAGGTGTCGGTGGGCTGCCGCCTCGAAGGCGAGCACCGTCGGCAGGACCTCCTCGACCAACCCGCCAGCCGCGATCTGCCGCGCGAGCAGCGCATCGGGGTCGACTGGACCCGCGCGCACGGCCCCACGCACGGCCGAGCGGACGTCGAGAGCATCTCGACGCGCCGACCCCGGCTCGGCACCCTCAAGCAGGGCCAGCCAGACGGTGTCCAGTTGCAGCCACCCGGCTCCGAGCCGTGCCGCCAGCGCACGGGCAGCCGTGGTCTTGCCGACCCCGGCTCCTCCGCCGATGGCGAAGACGGTCACCGACCGAGACCGGTCAGAAGTTGATCATGTGGCCGGCGATGCCGTGCAGGGCCTCCTTGACGGCCTCACCCAGCGTCGGGTGGGCGAAGACGACCCGCGACAACTCGTCGGCGGTGAGGTCCCACGTCTGAGCGGCGTTGAGCACCGGCAACAACTCGGTGACGTCGGGGCCGATCATGTGCGCACCGAGGATCTCGTTGTGCTCGGCGTCCGCGACGATCTTGACGAAGCCGACCGCGTCACCCAGCCCCTGGGCCTTGCCGTTGGCGGCGAAGGGGAAGGTGGCCGTCTTGACGGCATACCCCTTGTCGGTGGCTTGCTTCTCGGACAGGCCCATCGAGCCGATCTGGGGCTGGCAGTAAGTGGCCCGCGGGATGAAGGCGAAGTCGATCTCCATCGTCTCGGCGCCGGCGATGGTCTCGGCGGCGACGATCCCCATCGCCTCGGCGACGTGGGCCAGCATCATCTTGGCGGTGACGTCGCCGATCGCGTAGACGCCGGGGACGTTGGTGCGCCCGCGTCCGTCGATGGCGATCGCGCCGCGGTCGGTGAGGGCGACCCCGGTGGCCTCCAAGCCGAAGCCGGTTACCCGCGGGGCGAACCCGATGGCCGAGAGGAGCCGGTCGGCTTCAAGGACGGTCGACTCGCCACCGGCAGCAGGCGACACGGTGACCCGAACGCCGGACCCGGTGTCCTCGACCGCCTCGACCTTGGTGCCGAGCATGACCTTGACGCCGAGCTTCTTGTAGTGCTTGGCGAGCTCCTTGGAGACGTCCTCGTCCTCGGTCGGGACCATCCGGTCGAGGAACTCGACGATCGTCACGTCGACGCCGAAGTTGCGCATGACATAAGCGAATTCGACACCGATGGCGCCCGACCCGGCGATGATGATCGACCCGGGAAGGTTGGGGTCGAGGATCTGCTCCTCGTAGGTGACGACGTTGGCGCTCACCTGCACGCCGGGGATCATCCGCGTGACGGACCCCGTGGCGATGATGAGGTTGTCGAAGGTGATCGAGCGCGCCGAGCCGTCGGCCGCCTTGACGTCCATCGAGGTCGGGCTGGTGAGCGTCCCCCAGCCGTCGATCTCGGTGATCTTGTTCTTCTTCATGAGGAAGTGGACGCCCTTGACGATGCCGGCCGACACCTGCCGCGAGCGCGCGTGGGTCGGGCCGTAGGACATCGTCGCGTCGCCCTCGATGCCGTACTTGGCCTTCTCATGGGTGAGGACGTGCGCCAACTCGGCGTTCTTCAACAGCGCCTTGCTCGGGATGCACCCGACGTTGAGGCAGACCCCACCCCAGTACTTCAGTTCCACCACTGCGGCCTTCAGACCGAGCTGCGCGGCGCGGATCGCCGCGACGTACCCACCCGGACCGGCACCAAGGACAACGACGTCGAAGTCAGCCATGGGGCCAGCCTATGGGGTGGCCTCGCGGTGTTCGTCACGCAGTGTCTCGTAGGTGGCGACGCTTCCCGATACGTGGACGTCGAAGCCCGCCGGCACTGGGCCCAGCACCTTGGCCGGCACCCCGGCGACCATCGAACCGGGCGGGATGACCTGCCCTTCGCGGACGAGCGCCGCGGCTGCGACAAGCGACCCGCCGCCCACCACCGAGTGGTTGAGCAGGGTGGCTCCCATCCCGATGAGACTGCCGTCTCCCACCGTCGCCCCGTGGACGATCGCCCCGTGACCGACCGTCACGTCACAGCCGAGATCGACCGGGGCACCGGGGTCGGCGTGGAACACCGCGTTGTCCTGGACGTTGGAGCGCGCCCCGATCCGGATCCTCGCGCGGTCCGCGCGGATGACGGCGCCGTACCAGATGCTCGCCCCCTCCTCGATGACGACGTCCCCGATCACCATGGCGGTGGGCGCCACCCAGGCGCCCGCCGCGATCGAGGGCGTGTGGGGGCCGAAAGGCAGGATCATCAGGCACCATCCCGTGGGTCGCAGGTCACTGGCAGGGTATGCCGTCCGCCCACCTGCCGGGGAGGGTGGCTCTGGGTGCCGACGCCGCGGCATGGAGTAGGTAGTTACGAAAGATTATGCTTCGGATAAGTTTGTGACGGAGGTCCTCGGGGGATCATCCGTCACGACTGTGGTTCTTACCCCTCGATCCGAGCGAAGAGCCTCGGTGCGCTACACGCCTGGCACCCGGACGCCTACTTCGTCATGGTGCACGGGGAGCTCCTCGCCGCTTCCCCCGGGGAGGGTGGCCACTGAATCCGGCCCCTGCCGTCCCGCACTCCAGGCCAGGGCCAGCATCGCGGTGCCGGCCGCGACGAGGAGCAGCAAGGACGCCGGTCCCAAATGCACTCCCAACCACGGGGTCGCGACAGCGGCGAGCAGTGCCGCCCCGACCATCACCGTGTCACCCAGGCCGAGCACGCTGGCCCTCAACTCGTCCGGGACGGTGGCCTGCAGGACGCTGGTCGCCACGTTCTCGCAACACACGGCCACGGCGCCGATGACGGCGAGAGCACCGAACGATGCAGGGCCGCCCGGCAGGAGAGCGAACACCGCAGCCGCGCCGGCCAGGGTGAGCAGGGCGGCCCGTCCGGAGCGCATCGTCCGCGAGTGAGCGACGACCGGTGCCCCGAGAGCCCCGAAGCCGAGCAGGGCAGTCGCCAGCCCGAAGCCCTCGTCGCCCGATCGCCACACCTCGTGGGCGAGTTGCAGCAGCAACAACCCGAGCACGCTGAGCAGCGCGTTGACAACGGCAACGACGGCGAGCGCCTGCCGAGCGCAGGGGTCGCGCCGCAAGAGGGACCACACGCCGCCCTCGGCCACGTCGATCGCGCTCGCCTCAGGTGCTGGCATGGCGGTGCGTCCGAAGGCCACGATCGCCACGCCGACGAAGATCGCACCGATGAGCGGGACCCAGGCGGGCGGCATCCGCCCGACGAACAGGCCGCCGACGGCGGGCCCGACGACGAAGGAGGCCACCTCGACGGTGACCAGCACACTGGTGGCCCGCTCGGTCGCGGCCCCGGCCAGGCGCGGCATACCAGCAGCCAAGGCGGGGTATGCCGGTGTGCCGGCGACGATCGCACCCGTCGCGGCGACGACGGCGACCAGCGGATTTGAGGCAGCCAGGGCGGCGGCAGCGACCAGCAGGGCGACCGCTCGCGCCCAGAGGGAGATCCGGACGATGAGGGCTCGTTCGCGCCGATCGGCCAGGCGCCCGGACAGCCAACTGAGGGCCACATACGGCGCCAGCCTCGCGGCTCCGGCCAGGCCAAGCAGCAACTGGGACGACGTGGACTGCTCGACGGCAAGCAACAGCACCGGCCAGGGCAGCCCCATGCCGACCGCTGCGAAGGCATGCGAGGTGATGACCCGACGCACCTCGGGACGACGCAGCGCGGGCTCGACGGCCATCTGGGCTCCTGCGGGAGTCGGCGACTTTCCCACAAAGACCCTGGACCCGGGCCGCTGATACCCCGCAGCGCAGGCGGATTGCGCCTGACCCAGCCCCGGGTCAGCCCACGTGCCGGTTGTGCCCTGCTCGCACCAGCGTCCACGGCACCAGGACCGCAAGCGCAGCGATCGGGTAGGCCCATCCGCCGAGCGCGGTGTCGGCGGCATACGACCCGCCGAGCCAGGCACACGCGACGGAGGCCGCGAGGAACCACAGTTGTGACAGCGGAGCCACCGTCGGTGAACGGAACCACGACAGCCGCTCCCCCGGGTTGTTGCGGGCGAGCACCGTCACCGAGATCCACGAGCAGGCCGCCGCTGCGAGCACGAACAAGGTCCACCACGGCAACGCCATGCTCGCCTCAGATCTCGTGCAGGGTGCTGGCCAGCCGAGCGATCGCGCTGTCGACATCGGCGCGTTTGCGCGCGGCCACCTCGAAGACGATGCAGTGCCGACCCACATCGACGATGAAGGTCGTCAACGCGATCGAGGCCCCCTGGACCGTGACCGTGCCATTGATCCGCAGCGCGTCGCCCACCCGGGTCGCCAGTCGTTCGCTCCCCGACACCTTGACCTTGCCCTCGGAGTAGGTCGTCTTCACCCAGTCGTCATCGGGCAACGAACCGACGTCGGCAACGGTCGCCGACAGGTTGGTGGCGTAACGATTGACCGGGGCCGCGACGTAAGCGATCTCGATGTCGTCGAACCGGTCGATCAGCTCGCGGGCCGAGATGCCCAGCGCCTTGGCGATCGCCTTCACGTCCGCCGGGATGCTCGCAGTGGTCGTCATGGTGGCGGGCACGATCTCGACCCAGGCCGACGCCACGGCGAATCGCACCTGCTCGCTGTCGACGGTTGCCCACTTGGCTCCCGCAGGAAGGGCCGGTGGCGGGGGCGACGCGCTCGGCTTCGGGGAGGGGCTGCTCGACGTGGACGGCGTGGGGGACGGCGAGGGCGACGGCGTCGCGCCGGTCGCCTTGGGCACGGCGCCGGTGGCGAACGGGTCAAACGTGGCGATCGACGTGGGCGCTCCGGTGGCCGGCCCGTTGCTGGCGTTGAGCGCACTCACCACGAGGCACCCCGACAACAGGGGGACCAACCCCCCGATCAACACCATCCCCCTGAGACGCGTCATGCCAGACATCGTAGGTTGCCACGGGACCGACGGTTCGAGAACCTGTGTATATTACAAGTCAATGACAAGTTCCCGGTTTTCAACGATCGCCCATGACCTGCGCGAGCGGGTCGCCCTGGGCGACGTCGGCGTTCACGGGGCGTTGGAGTCCGAGACCGAGTTGTGCGCCCGCTACGGCGTGTCCCGGCCCACCGTGCGCCGCGCGCTGGAGACGCTGCGCGACGAGGGGCTCGTGCAGTCCCGGCACGGAGCCGGCTGGTTCGTCACCGGGACCGCTTTCCACCAGCGACTGGCTCTGGGGACCTTCCGGCACGCCGGGTCCGCGGTGGCCGAGTCCGGTGCCTCGGTATGCCGCGAGGTGGCCGACTTCTCCTTCCGCCCCGCTCCCAGCGGCGTGGCCACCATCCTGCAGATCGCCGTCGGCGCCCCAGTCCTGCACGTGCGTTCCGCCCGCCGGGTCGACGGTGAATCCCTGGACGTCGCCCACGAGTGGGTGTCCGAGCAGTTCGCCGGCCGCCTGTCCAGGGCCGACGCCGCCGACCCCGGCCTGTGGGCCAGCCTGACCCGCGATGGCCACTCCATCGCCACGGTGCACCAGACGATCACCGCCGGCCTGGCCAGCGGGGCCGATGCCGACCTGCTGCACACCGCCGTCGGCGTGCCGCTCCTGCTGGTGCGCCGCGTCGCGATGGGGGCGGACGGCATACCCCTTGCCCTGTCCGACCACCGCTATCTCGCCCATCGATTCGCGCTCGAGGTGGAGTTCAACTCGGGCCCGTCCGCCAGCTCCCCAGAACCCCCCGGCCTGCGGGCCGTGGGCGACACCCCACAGGAGATCCCGTCATGAAGGTCCTCGTCACCGGCGGCGCCGGGTTCATCGGCGCCAACTTCGTCCTGCGCGTGCGCGAGACCCGACCCGACTGGGAGGTGACCGTTCTGGACGCGCTGACATATGCCGGCAACCGGGCCTCCCTCGCCCCCGTCGAGGGGCAGATCGAGTTCGTCCAGGGCTCGATCGCCGACGCCGACCTCGTCGACCGCCTCGTTGCCGACACTGACCTGGTGGTGCACTTCGCCGCCGAGTCACACAACGACAACTCGCTGGACAACCCGTGGCCGTTCATGGAGGCCAACATCATCGGGACCTACCGTTTGCTCGAAGCAGTCCGCAAGCACGGCAAGCGAATTCACCACATCTCGACCGACGAGGTCTACGGCGACCTTGAGCTCGATGACCCCAACCGGTTCTCCGAATCCACCCCGGTCAACCCCTCCTCGCCCTATTCGGCGAGCAAGGCAAGCGCCGATCTGCTCGTCCGCGCCTGGATCCGGTCCTTCAAGATCGCCGCGACCCTCTCGAACTGCTCCAACAACTACGGGCCACGTCAGCACGTCGAAAAGTTCATCCCCCGCCAGATCACCGGCATCCTCGACGGCGTCAAGCCGAAGCTCTATGGAGCCGGCGCCAACGTCCGCGACTGGATTCACGTCGATGACCACAACGACGCGGTCATTGCCATCATCGAGCGGGGCCGCCTGGGCGAGACCTACCTCATCGGGGCCGACGGCGAACGCAACAACCGCGAGATCATCGCGCTGCTGCTCGAACTCATGGGCAAGCCGGCCGACTGGTTCGATCACGTCAACGACCGCCCCGGCCATGACCTGCGCTACGCCATCGACTCCAGCAAGCTGCGTGCCGAGACCGGGTGGACCCCCGTCTACCAGGACATCCACGCGGGGCTGCGCCAGACCATCGACTGGTATGCCGCCAACGAAGCCTGGTGGCGCACGGCCAAGGAAAGCACCGAGCAGGTCTACGCGCGCCTCGGCCGCTGACCGCCTCACCCCCCACGGGCACATCACCCGCTTGTATGAGGTTGATGTCACTTGTAGGAGGCTGCACCCTCATACAAGTGTCACTAGCCTCATCCAAGCGGTGGGACGGCAGCCACTGCGTCCTCGTGGTCCATGCCGCTGAGCTCCAGCAGGTCCACGACGAGCGAGCGCAACTGCGCGAGGATCACCGTCGTGTGGTACTCCCCCGGATCCAGCGTCGCGGTCCGTTCGGCCAGCGCAACGAAACCTGGCCGGGCGAACTCCGCGGAGCGGTTCTCCGCCCAGACCCGGTCGAGGATGTCGACGGCATCGGCCAACGCGACGATGACGTCCACGTAGTCGTCCGGCACCTCGATGTCGCTGTCGGCCGCGATGCTCATCCGACGCACCAACACCCGGGTGCTGCGCATGGCCCGGTCCAACGGGTCGACGACAGAGGCGATGCTGCGCACGCTGCCGGCGTCCGTGCGGGTGAACGGAGTCGAGGCGATGACTGACATTCCCTCGTCGGCGGCGGCCTGCAACTCGCGGATGAGCGGATCGGTCTGTCGGGCGTCGGCGAGCACCTGCGCCGAGCGCTCGACATCTCCCTCCCGCGCGCTCTGGGCCGCCTCACGCAGCAGCCGGGCCATCACCCGGCCGACCCGGGCGGCCTGACGGCGAGGGCGACGCAGCGGCGCTCGGGGCACGACCATGGCGAAGACGAGGGCGACCACTCCTCCGATCACGGCATCGACCCATCGGCCCAACGCCTGCGAACCCGTGGGGACGAGAACGGTGACAACGATTGACTGCACGGCAGATTGCATGACGAGCAACAACCCCGCGTCCAGCAGCAGCGCCAGCGACATCGACACGAGCACGACGACGGTGATCTGCCACGGGCCGCTACCGACGACCCCCACGAAGATGTCGGCGACGGCGATGCCGACGGCGACGCCGACCGTCACCTCCGCGACCCGGCGCAGCCGTTGCCCATAGGTCATGCCCAGGCAGACCACGGCGACGATGGGGGCGAAGAACGGCATCGCGTGGTGCAACACGCCCGAGGCGAACCACCAGGCGACCCCGGCAGCAACGGCGCACTGCACGACATGCCAGCTCTTGTCGACGAGGCGGTCCACCCGGGTCCGCAACGACAGTCGACTGCGCGCCCAGGCCCGCTCCACGGCGGCTTCGAGTCGAGGGTCACGGAATGCAAGGGCGGCCATGGGTCCATTCTCCTCGCTCCCAAGGACCCGCCCGTAGGCTGGCCACGAGCCGTGATCGGCGAGGGATGCGGCTCGGATGGGCCGCAGGTATGCCGCGCGGCTCGCCCCGACCCGACCCGACGCGACGTCGAAAGGCCAACGGATGATCCCTCTGGATGAGCTCGTGGGGCGAGCCGAAGCGCTCGCTCGGTCGGCCCACGCCGGCCAGGTCGACAAGGCCGGCGCACCCTATGCCCAGCACCCGGAACGGGTGGCGGCGGCCGTGACAGGTGACCCGCAGGCTCAGGCGGCGGCCTGGTTGCATGACGTCGTCGAGGACACGTCCACCTCGTTGGCCGACCTGCGTGCCGCCGGCTTCCCCGAGCCGGTGATCGCCGCGGTCGATGCCCTGACCCGGCGCCCCGACGAGCCCGGCGACAACTACTACGCCCGGGTCGCGGCCGACCCGTTGGCGCTGCGGGTCAAGCGAGCCGACATCGCGGACAACAGCAGCCACGAGCGACTCGGTCGCCTGGACGGGGCCACCCAGATCCGCCTGCGGCACAAGTACGCACACGCGCTGGCGACGCTCGCGGCATACGAACTGCCGCGGTGACGCGACTCAGAGGTCGGGGAACCAGATCGCCATCTCGCGGGCGGCCGACTCCGGGGAGTCGGAGCCGTGGACGACGTTCTCGGTCGAGCCCTTGCCCCAGTCGCGCCCGAGGTCTCCACGGATCGTGCCCGGCGCCGCCTTGGTGGGGTCGGTCGCGCCAGCCAACGACCGGAAGCCCGGGACGCACTGGTTGCCCTCGATGACGATCGCCGTCACGGGGCCGGAGGACATGAAGTCGACCAACTCACCGAAGAACGGCTTCTCGGCGTGCTCGGCGTAGTGCCGGCCGAGCATCTCGCGGGTGGGCGTGAGGATGCGCAGGGCGACCAGGCGGTAGCCCTTGCGTTCGATTCGACGGATCACCTCACCGGTAAGGCCGCGGGCGAAACCGTCGGGCTTGACCAGGACCAGGGAGCGCTCAGTAGTCACGCGGCCCACCCTATTCCTCCGGGGCGGCAGACTCCTGCGCGTGTGCGCGCTGTAACCCGTCGATGCGGTGTCCCTGGATGAGGCAGAGCACCCACAGCGCCCCGAAGATGACGCCGACCAGGCCCATGAGGGGGACGATCACGGTCGCCGCGAAGGTCGCCACCTGGATCAGCCAGCCGAGGGTCACCCCGAACGGCGAGCGCATGGCTCCGGCCGCGATGACGCAGAGGACTGCGAGGCCGCTTCCGACCAGCAGGTATGCCGTCGCCGCCCCGCTGCTGTCGGCGACAGCAATCCCGCGGGCCACCAAGGCACCGAAGAAGACCGCGATCGACTGCGCCGCGAGGACAGCCGCGCACATCCGCCAGGTGAATTTGCCCAGGGTGCCGAAGAACACGATGCCGGCCATCAGGTCTCCTTCACCCCGAGCAAGAGTCGCACATCAGCCGCGGTGACGACCGATCCGGTCACGACGACTCCCCCACCCATGCCCTCGGACTCGGCGACGGTCACCGCTTCTTCGAGCGCGTCGGGAAGGGCGGGGACGACCGACACTCGCTCGGCGCCGAAGATGCCCGAGGCGATCTCGCCCAGAGAAGCGACGTTCATCGAGCGAGGCGAGCTGTTGCGAGTGACGACCACATGGTCAAGGGCCGGCTCGAGCGCCTCCAACATGGCGCCCGCGTCCTTGTCGGCGAAGATCGCCACGACGCCGACCAACCGGGCGAAGGAGAACGCCTCGCCCAGGGCCAGCGCCAAGGCCGTGGCCCCATGCGGGTTGTGGGCTGCGTCAACGAGGATCGTCGGCGACCGACGCACGACCTCGAGCCGGCCCGGGGAGGTCACCGCGGCGAACCCGGCGCGGACCACCTCGGGGTCCAGGCGTCGCTCACCTCCGCCGAGGAAGAGCTCGACGGCGACGAGGGCCAAGGCGGCATTGGCGCCCTGGTGCTCGCCATGCAGGGGCAGGAAGATTTCGTCGTAGTTGCCGGCCACCCCGCGGATCGCCAGCAACTGGCCTCCGAGGGCCACCTCACGGTCGGTGACCGCGAACTCTTCGTCCGCGGCATACCGGCGGGCTCCGACCTCGTCACAGCGGTCGGTGAGGATCGCGGCGACCGCCTCGTCCTGGGCAGCCGTAACTAGGACGGCACCCGGCTTGACGATCCCCGCCTTCTCGAAGGCGATCTCCTCGACGGTCGAGCCGAGGAAGTGGGTGTGATCGATATCGATCGGCGTCACGACGGCAACGTCGCCGTCAGCGACATTGGTCGCATCCCAACGGCCGCCCATCCCCACCTCGACGACCGCCACATCGACGGGCGCGTCGGCGAAGACGGCGTAGGCGAGCACGACGAGGACCTCGAAGAACGTCATCCGGGGGCCACCCTCGGCAGCCGAGCGCGCGTCGACGATCTCGATGATCGGGGCCACCTCGTCCCAGGTCTCCACCAGCACCTCAGCCGACACGGGCTCACCGTCGACGGCGATCCGCTCCCGCATGGAGTGCAGGTGTGGGGAGGTGAATCGGCCTGTGCGCAAACCGTGTTCGCGGCACAGAGCCTCGATCATGCGGGTGGTCGAGGTCTTGCCGTTCGTGCCGGTCAGGTGGATGACCCGGAAGCTGCGCTGCGGGTCGCCCAGCAACTCCATGACCGCCGCGACCCGATCGAGGGTGGGCACGAGGTCGTGTTCGGGGGCGCGGCCCATGATCTCAGCCTCCACCTGGGCCAGGCGGGCAGCCACCGCGGGGTCGCTCGGGGGCGGCGTCACGACTGCTCCTGCTCCCACAGGTCGCGCACGACCCAGATTGAGTCGGGTATGCCGTCCCCGGTCGGTTCCCGATGGGACTCGACGAAGCCGAAGCCTTGGTAGAAGCGCTCGGCGCCGGCGTTTCCGTCCAGGTAGGACAACCGCAGGATCCGGTGCCCCGTCTCGCGGGCGGTCGTCATGACGTCTTCCAGGAGCAACCGGCCGATCCCCATCCCTTGGTGTTCGGGGACGACGTAGAGCCGGAACAGGACGAGGTCGCCCGTGAGCGGCCCCACGACGGCGACGCCGACGACCTCACCGTCCAACTCGGCGACAGTCGCCTTGCCGGCGAGGACCAATGGCCGGGTGGCGGCGACGGTCCACCACTTGTCCAGCCCCATCCGCACGTAGTCCTCACCGGCGAGCGGGGTGTAGGTCTGCGGCCAGGTGCGCCGACCGACGTCGACGACTGCGTCGACGTCGTATGCCGTTGCCGGTCGGATCACGACACCCATCAGCGCTTGGCCACCTTGATCCGGACGGGCAGGGCGTCGCCGACCGACGTCTCGACGACGCCGTCACCGAGAGCCAGGTCCTCGACATGGGTGGCGACGCTCAGGTGCTCGGCGAGGGTCTGGGCCATGAGCCGGTCCCGGTGCTCGTGAGCGGCCCGTTGCATGAGCTCGGCGCCCGCCAGCGACAGGGAGATCCGGTCGCTGACGTGCAGGCCCGACTCACGGCGGGTCTGCTGGACGGCCCGGACCAGGTCGTTGGCGACACCTTCGACGGCCAACTCGGGGGTGACCTCCGTGTCGAGGACGACGAACCCGCCGGCCGGGAGCACGGCGACCGCGTGCGAGGGACCGGAGCCCTGGTCAGTTGACCCGGCGGTCCTGGCGTCCTGACCGGCGACGACCGTCTCGACGGCATACTCGCCGTCCACGAGGGCGATGCCCCCGGCGGTGACGGTGCCATCCGGGGCCGTCGACCAGTCCCCCGCCTTGGCGGCGCGGATCGCGGTCTGGACCTCCTTGCCGAGGCGCGGACCGGCGACCCGGGCGTTGACCGACAGGCGGCGCATCACGCCGAAGTCGCTCTCGTGCGCCAACTCCACGTCGCGCAGGACCACAGACCGCACGTTGACCTCGTCGGCGATGATCGCCGAGAAGGGCTCCAGCGCAGCCGGATCGGTCGTGACGACGACCAACTCGGCCAGCGGCAGGCGGGCCCGCAGGCTCGCGCCCTTGCGCAACGACGACACCGCGGAGCACACCTCCCGGGCGCGGTCCATGCCAGCGACGAGGGCGTGGTCGGCGGGCAGCGCGGCGGCGTCCGGCCAGTCCTCGAGGTGGACCGAGCGACCCCCGGTGAGGCCGCGCCAGATCTCCTCGGTCGTCAGCGGCAGCAACGGGGCGACCGCGCGGGTGAGCACCTCCAACGCTGTGTAGAGCGTGTCGAACGCGGCCGTCGTCGAGGCATCGAGCGAGTTGTCGCTGTCCCAGAAGCGGTCCCGCGAGCGGCGGATGTACCAGTTCGTCAGGACGTCGAGGAAGCTGCGCATGGTGTCGCAGGCAGCCGCGATGTCGTAGCTGTCCAACTGCGCCGTCATCGCCTCGACGAACTCGCGCAGCTTGGCCAACAGGTAGCGGTCGAGCAGGTCCGTCGACGCGGTGGAGGCCGTGGCGGCATACCCCTTGCCCCCGCCGGCGGCGTTGGCGTAGAGCGCGAAGAAGTGCCAGGCGTTCCACAGCGGGATCATCACCTGGCGCACGCCGTCGCGGATGCCGCCCTCGGTGACGACGAGGTTGCCGCCGCGAAGGATCGGGCTGGACATGAGGAACCAGCGCATCGCATCGGCGCCGTCGCGGTCGAAGACTTCGAAGACGTCGGGGTAGTTGCGCAGGCTCTTGCTCATCTTCTGTCCGTCCGAGCCCAGGACGATGCCGTGTGAGATGCAGGTCTTGAACGCCGGGCGGTCGAACAACGCCGTCGCCAGGACATGCATGGTGTAGAACCAGCCCCGCGTCTGGCCGATGTATTCGACGATGAAGTCGCCGGGGAAATGGTGCTCGAACCAGTCCGCGTTCTCGAACGGGTAGTGCACCTGGGCGAAGCTCATCGACCCCGACTCGAACCAGCAGTCCAGGACATCGGTGACCCGGCGCATCGTCGAGCGCTCCCCCTCGGGGCGCGGGTCGTCGGGGTTGGGCCGGGTGAGCGAGTCGATGAACGGCCGGTGCAAGTCGGTGACAGGCACGCCGAAGTCGCGCTCCAACTCAGCGAACGAGCCATAGACATCCACTCGCGGGTAGGTGGGGTCGTCGGACTTCCACACCGGGATCGGGCTGCCCCAGAAGCGGTTCCGGGAGATCGACCAGTCGCGGGTGTTCTCCAGCCACTTGCCGAACTGGCCGTCCTTGGTGTGCTCAGGCACCCAGGTGATCTCCTGGTTGAGCTCGAGCATCCGGTCGCGGATCGCCGTCGTCGCGACGAACCATGACGAGACCGCCATGTAGATCAGCGGTTCGCGGCAGCGCCAGCAGTGCGGGTAGGAGTGGTCGTAGGTCTCGTGTCGAACGAGGACGGTGCCTTCGGTCGTGGAGCCCATCTCACCGTGCCCGCGGGTGCGGGCCTTGAGGTGGTCGATGACCGGGTGGTTGGCATCGAAGACGTGCAACCCGGCGTAGTCGGTCACCGGGAAGACGAAGCACCCGTCCGGGCCCACCGGCACGACGGTCTCCACCCCGAGGGCGTCGAGGGCGAGTTTGTCGTCCTCGCCGAAGCCGGGGCTCATGTGGACCAGCCCGGTGCCGTCCTCGGTCGTGACGAAGCCCGCCGCCGAGATCTGGTGCGCGCCGGCATACCCCAGGTAGTAGGTGAACGGCGGCGTGTAGCGGCGCCCGACCAGCTCTGATCCCTTGTAGCGCGCGACGATCCGCTCGGCTGCGTCGTCCCCGAGCTCGCGGGTGTATGCCGCGAGCCGCGCCTGCGCGAGGAGGTAACGGTCGCTGCCGCCGTCCTTGTCACCCTGCACGACGACATAGTCGACGTCGGGGTGCACGGCGACGCCCATGTTCGACGGCAGGGTCCACGGGGTCGTCGTCCAGATGAGGGCCAGCTCGCCGGTCTCGAGCCGGTAGCCGACGGTGATCGCCGGGTCCTGACGCATCTGGTAGACGTCGTCGTCCATCCGCAACTCGTGGTTGGACAGCGGGGTCTGGTCGTTCCAGCAGTAGGGCAGGATCCGGAAGCCTTCGTAGGCCAGGCCCTTCTCGTGCAACTGCTTGAAGGCCCAGATCACCGACTCCATGTAGTCGGTGTCGAGAGTCTTGTAGTCGTGTTCGAAGTCGACCCACCGGGCCTGGCGGGTGACGTACTCCTCCCACTCCTTCGTGTAGCGCAGCACCGAGTTGCGGCAGGCGTCGTTGAAGGTGGCGATCCCCAGGTCGGTGATCTCCTGCGTGGTCTTGAGCCCCAACTGGCGCTGCGCCTCAAGCTCGGCGGGCAGCCCGTGGGTGTCCCACCCGAAGCGGCGCTCGACCCGACGGCCCCGCATGGTGCGGTAGCGCGGGACGAGGTCCTTGACGTAGCCGGTCAGCAGGTGCCCGTAGTGCGGCAGGCCGTTGGCGAAGGGAGGCCCGTCGTAGAAGACGAACTCGTTGGACCCGTCGGTGCCGCCGTCGCGCGCCTCGACGCTCGCGAGGAACGTCCCGTCCTTGGCCCAATAGGCCAGGACCCGCTCCTCGATCGTCGGGAATCGGGGGGTCGGGGGCACGCCCGTTGCCTCGGGGTCGGTGCTCGCCTTGGGGTAGACCACTGGTCTGCCTGCCTCGTCTCTCGGTCCGGTATGCCGGTCGCCCGGCTCCTACGTGCCACGAGGACGACGCTCCCGGATCACGGTGATCACGTCGATCACCACCGGAGTTGCCGCGGTACCACCTCGCTTGTCGTATGCCGCCCGCGCACCGCCCGGGTTTCGCCCGGTGGGGAGCACGCGGCATACGACCGCTCTTGTCGTTCCGGCTGTGACGGGCCACCCGTCCGGTTCTACTGAGCCCACCCCCGCGTGGAGGTGGACGGTTCTTCCGGAGGCTCGCCGGTGATGGCCGGGTCGTCGCCGCTGCCAATGATTCTACGTGAGTGCGGGGACGTCGCCGAACGGTTAACCGCGTGAGCCCGGTGCTCCGCCCGGCAGATCGAGCAACCGCAGCCGCACGTCGACGGGCTCGTCGGCCGTCAGGCCCTCGGCGACCCGGACGGCCTTCTTGACGGGCAGCAGGTAGGCCCCATGGTTGGTCGACGGGAACAACGAGGTCGCCCAGACCGTCGTCCCGACGGTCACCTCGACCCGGATCGAGCCAAAGCCCCGTTGGACGTCACGGGTGCGCTCGTCGATCTCGTCGGACTGCTCCTCGGGCAGCGTGACGAAGTGCCACGGGCTCTCGCCTTGCCACCGCCACAACGGCGCGCGGAACGCGTAGTCCGCGCTCAAGGCTGCTCGGGCTTGCGTCGGGCCTCGATGATCTCGAGGTCCTCCTCCTCGGCCTGGTCCGGGTCGATGTCAGCGGTGCACCACTTGCACTTGAGCGCGTCGACGGCGACGAACTCCTTGCACATCGGGCACTCGCGCTGGCCCTGGGCCCGGAAGTTGCCCATGCCGGCCTTCTTGAGCAGTTTGACGATCGCAAAGAGCACGAGCGCCATGAGGATGAAGCCCACGAAGTCGGTAAGGAACGCGCCGTAGGTGATCTCGGCGTTGTTGAGCGTCAGGCTCAGTTCGGTGAAGTCGGGCGTGCCGAAGATCGCGGCCACCAACTGCATGAGGATGTTGCTGGCCAGGCTCTCGACGAGGGTCGCGAAGGCCGCCCCGATGATGAAGCCGAGCGCCAGGTCGAGCATGTTGCCGCCCATGGCGAAGGCCTTGAACTCTTTCCACGCGTTCTTCATGGCCGACATTGTCCGGTGGCGCCGGTTAGAGCGCCAGCATCTCGTCCGGCAGGTCGGTCACCACGCCGTCGGCGCCGATGTCTGCGAGGTCTCCGAAGATGACCGGGTCGTTGACGGTCCAGGGCAGCACGGCCATCCCTCGGGCGTGGGCTTGCTCGACCAACTCGGCTGTGCAGGAATGAAAGTCGGGCGACACGAGGACTGCCCCGAGTTCGGCTACCGCCCCCACGAGGTCATTCGGGTGGTCCTCCCAACGGACCGATCCGAGCCACTCGCTGCCGGGCGCGAACGTCTCGCCGACAACAGCCAGCGCCGACCGCGGCAGCTGCGGGTCGAGCTCGCGGGCCTGTTCCAGGACGGCCCAGTCGAAGGAGTGGATGAAGACCCGGTCACGCACCCCCGCGTCGGTCACCGCGGTGAGGACGCCGTCGAGGAGGGTATGCCGCGCAGCCCGGTCGCGCGGGTCGGTCACGTCGATCTTGACCTCGATGACCCACCAGATGGGTGCATCGGTGGTGGCGGCGAACACCTCGGCGAGCGTGGGGATCCGCTCCCCTGGCACCGCCCGTTGCCGGGGAAAGCCCGCAAGCGTCAACGAGCCGACGTCGACGGTGCGCAGTTGGGTCAGGGTGAGTTCGTCGACCCGAGCCCCGAGGTAGTCGACGCCGGTCGGCCGGCACTTGGCGGGATGCAGCACCGGGTCGTGCCACACGACGACCTGGTCGTCGGCGGTGAGCAGGACGTCCAACTCGATGGCCGGAACGCCGACGTCGATGGCCGCACGCATGCTGGCCACGGTGTTCTCAGGGATCAGCCCTCGGGCACCGCGGTGCCCGACGACGGCCGGGCGGCCTGGTGTCCACGGTCCAGGCGGAGCGGCATACGTGCTGACGCGCATGCCGCAACGCTAACCGGAGAACCGCTCAACTGATGCGCGACAGCAGGTGCGCGACGGCGTCGGCCGCACCGTAGCCCGGACCGTCGCTCGCACCGATGAGGTGGACGACCGGCTCGAGGTCGGTGCCGGAGGTGACCAACGGGGCTTCGGACGCGCCGCCGGGGCGGCGCTGCGGGAACCCGGCGCTGGCGAACAGCGCGTTGCATAGGCACAGCCGGCCCTCGGTGTTCATCTCACGCCCGCCCTTGCGGACGTACTGCGCGAGCGGCTCGGCCGGGCAGCGGTAGTCGACCTCGCCGTCGGCCTTCAAGTAGGCCGAGCGCAGGACGCCGAGGTCACACACCGGCTTGCGGGCGGCCCGGACGGTGACGTCGGTGAGCGTGCCGGGGATGTCGGCGACGCGGAACGGGAAGCCCGTCGGCGACACCCGCCAGTCGGCCCGAACCTGCAACTCGCCAGCGACGGCCTTCTCGCGCATCTGGGCCTTGACGTCGGCGTCGAAGCCCGACTCGTCGCTGTAGGCGAACAGGGTGCCGACCTGGACCCCGGCGGCGCCGAGCGCGAGGGCTTCGGCGACCTTGTCGGGGGTGCCGTAGCCACCGGCCAGCCACACCGGCAGTCCGAGGGAGAGGATGTCGGCGACATCGACGACGTCGCGCTCGTCGTAGACCGGCTGCCCGATCTCATCGACGCGCCGCGGCCCGCGGGGCGGGGCGTTGTGTCCACCGGCGGCCGCGCCCTCGACGACGAAACCGTCGGGGCGGGTCTCGGGGTTCTCGGCCAGGCCGCGGGCCAGGTCGGTGGAGGCGACGATGGCGAGCACGCGGGGCATCGGCAAGGTGGCTGGACGCTGAGGCAGCGCAACGGCGGGGTCGAAGACCAAGTCGCCGACGTTGTCGGTCGAGCGAGCGCCCATGACCTTCACGCTGACGGTGACCGGCTGGTGGCTGGCCAGGTGGCGCACCATGCCTGGGATGTCGGCGGGGCTGCCTGCGCCGACAAGGACGAAGTCGACCCCGGCGAGCAGGGCGCCGTAGAGCGTTGCGGGCAGCGGGAGTTCGATCTTGCGCAGGAAGTTGATTCCGACGAGCCCGTCGTGTCCCTCCTTGGCGAGGAACACCTCCGCGAAGCCTGCGGCGACCGTCAGCTCCTGCAGGCGGACCGAAGAGGACAAGGTATGCCGCGGCACCTGGGCGAAGCGCCCCTCGGCACCGATGCCGCCCTCGACGAAGTAGGAATCGAGGATCCAGCGGGACACCTCGGGCCGGGGGAAGGCCGCCAGGGCTCGGCGCACGTGGCCGCCCGGGTCACCACTTTGCAAGCGGCGGGTCAGCAGGACGTCCAGCGCGGTCCCAGAGACGACGCCGAGCTGGCCGGTCACGGACACGGCACGAGCGAGCCGCCAGTCCGACACCGCGACACCCATCCCTCCCTGGATGACGACGGGCTGACGGAGGGCGGTTGCGGTGGCCATGACAGGGCCTCTCGGAGTCTCGAACTTACGAGGACGTAACTTACGTTACCGTAACCTACGGTGCCGTAACAACGACACGCCGGTGTCAATTGCGCAAACGTGTCGCACGGCATACCGACAGCCCTCCCCCTGGCTTTGACAGCGCGCCCCTGCCCGTGGGAACGTCACGTCACCGAGACCCGTCCACGGGGGAAGCCGGTGCAAAACCGGCGCTGTCCCGCAACCGTGACCTCTCGCCCGACTTCGGCCGGTGCGCAGGGGAAGTCGGAACGCCTGTGGCGGTGTCGGCTCCAACACATCGTCCGTCGTGGAAAGCGGACCGGAGCGAAGCGTCGGGCGACAAGCCCGGGGCCTCCCACCGGCCCCGAGGAGGTCCCCACCCATGCTGTCTGTCACCCCATCCATCGCTGCTCGTCGCTCCGCGTCGCGGCGCGCATTCGCCGTCCTGGCCGCCGTCATGGTCGCCTTCGCCACCCTGGTCAGCACCGCCCCCCAGGCCTCGGCCGCCAACTACCTCTACTGGAGCTACTGGCAGCAGACCGCCGGGAAGTGGGCCTTCAGCTCAGTTGGTGCCGACAAGGCCACTCCGAGCGACGGTGCCGTCGAGGGCTGGCGTTGGGCGATCGACGACGGCAGTGGCAGCCGCCCCCCGCGCGTGCTGCCGACCTTCGAGCAGCTTTGCGCCAGCACCCCGGCCGAGGCGGGCAAGAAGCGGGTCGGCCTCGTCGTCGACTTCGGCCGCGAGGTCGACGGGGACGGCAAGGTCACTCCCCCGTCGTTGGTCGCGACCTGCGCCCTGGTTCCCACGGCAGCCACCGGCGCCGACCTCCTGGCCAAGGCCGGCGGCGTCCGCACCGACAAGGGCTTGATTTGCGCGATCGGCGGCTACCCCGCCACCGGCTGCGCCGCCCAGTTGGAGACGCTCACCGAGGCCCAGAAGGCACCCGACACGGCCCTGGCCCTTCCGACGGCCGCGCCGACGACGGCACCGACGGCCACCACCCCGGTGGCGACGACGACCACCGCCGCCACGCCCCCGGCGACCGCCACCGCAGCAGTCGTCGCGACGAGCACCACGGCCGCTGCTGGCGGTGGGACCTCGCCGCTGCTGTGGGTCCTGTTGTTCGTGGTCGCCGCCGGCATCGCGTATGCCGTCGCCCGCCGGCGTCGCCCCAGCGGAGTCTGACCGGAGCGACACCACATGGCCCGCCCCACACCCGCCGCCACCCCCCGGATGCTGCATCCGGTGGCGTGGTGGGTGTGGGGCGTCGGCCTGGCGACCGCAGCCGCCCACACGACCAACCCCTGGCTGCTCCTGCTCGTCATCGCGGTCGCCGGTTGGGTCGTCCTGGAACGCCGTGAAGTCGGCGCGCTGGACTCGTTCCGGCCCTTCCTCATCATCGGCCTGTTTGCCATCGGGCTGCGGGTCGCCCTGACGATCCTGCTGGGCAACGGCGTCCCCGGCCAGGTCGTCCTTGTCGAACTCCCCCAGGTCCGGCTCCCGGACTGGTTCGCCGGGCTGCGCCTCGGCGGCCCCGTGACCCTCGAGTCCGTTGTCGCGGCAGGGATCGACGGGCTTCGGCTGGCCACGACGCTGGCCTGCCTGGGGGCGGCCAATGCGCTGGCCAGCCCACGACGGTTGCTGCGCTACGCACCCGCCACCCTCTATGACATCGGCACCGCCATCGTCGTTGCGCTCACCTTCGCGCCCGCGCTCGTCGACCTGGCCGGACGGGTGCGTTCGGCCCGACGCCTTCGGGGCCACAGTGGAACCGGTGTCCGAGAGTTGGCCCGGCTGGGCGTCCCCGTCCTCGAAGGGGCTCTGGACCGGTCCCTGGACCTCGCAGCATCGATGGAGTCACGCGGCTACGGCCGCACCGCCGTGCGTGGTCGACGCGAACGGATCGTTGGCAGCGCACTCGCCCTCAGTGGCGCATGCGGTTCGGTCGCCGGGCTCTTCGGCGTGATGTCCGCGTCGTCCGGGGGATGGTTTGGCCTGCCGATGCTCGTCAGCGGGCTCGCCCTGCTGGCCACCTCGCTCGTCCTGGGCTCCCGCAGAGACGCGCGGACGGCATACCGACGCGACCCATGGCGCGCGCCCGAATGGGCGACCTGCGCGCTCGGTCTGCTTCCGGCCGTGCTCCTCGTGCACGCCGAGGCCGACGCCTGGCCGGGGATCACCATCTCCCAGGTCCCCCTCGACTGGCCGCCCCTGCCCGCGCTCCCGACCCTCGCGATCCTCGCGGCGGTGCTGGTGGCGTGGGTGACTCCTGTCCCTCCCCGGCTGGCTCGAGCGCGAGCCACCACCCTTCCCGCCCGGCTGGAGACCGCATGATCGAGCTTCGCGGCGTCGGCGTCACGTATGCCGGTGCGTCCCGTCCCAGCCTGCGTGACGTGGATCTGCGCATCGAGGAGGGCGAACTCGTCCTCATCGTCGGGCCGACCGGCTCGGGCAAGTCGACCCTGTTGCGGACCCTCAACGGGCTGGTCCCCCACTTCTCCGGCGGAACCCTCACCGGATCGGTCGTCGTCGGCGGACGTGACACCCGGGCGCACCGACCGCGAGATCTGGCCGACCTGGTCGGCTTCGTCGTGCAGGACCCGACCTCCGCCTTCGTCACCGACACGGTCGAGGACGAGATCGCCTACGGAATGGAGACGCTCGGCGTCGAGCCGACCGCGATGCGCCGGCGGCTCGAGGAGACCCTCGACATCATGGGCCTGGCCGAGTTGCGCGATCGCAGCCTGCGGGAGCTGTCCGGAGGGCAGCAGCAACGCGTCTCCATCGCCGCCGTGCTGGCCGCCGGCCCACGGGTGCTGGTGCTCGACGAGCCGACCTCCGCTCTGGACCCCGTGGCTGCCGAAGAGGTCCTGTCGGCGCTGCACCGGCTCGTCCACGACCTGGGTTACACCGTCGTCCTCGCCGAGCACCGGCTGGAACGGGTCGTGCAGCACGCCGACCGGATCGTCCTGGTCCGCGACGGCGTCGTCTCCGCGCCACTCGACCCGGCCGAGGCGATGGCTCTCTCCCCCGTGCATCCGCCGATCGTCGAGTTGGGTCGACGGATGGGATGGTCACCGCTGCCGCTGACGATCCGCGACGCCCGGCGTCGGGCCGGCTCGCTGCGCGCCCGGCTGGCGGCTTTGGACGGCACGCCTGCGGCCTCCGCACCCGTCAAGGACGCCGCCTCGCGATCGCTGGTGTCGGTCAACCGGCTCGTCGTGCGCCGCGGAACCGTCGAGGCCCTCTCCAAGGTCACCCTCGGCGTGAGCGCCGGGTCGGTCACGGCCGTTATGGGCCGCAACGGTGCCGGCAAGTCGACCCTCCTGGCCGCGATGGCCGGTCAGCTCGCCGCGACCTCGGGCGAGGTCTCCGTGGCCGGCTCGTCACCCCGGCGCCTCGCCCCGCACGATCGGGTCCGCGTCGTCGGTCTGGTCCCCCAGGACTCCAACCTGCTCTTGTATGCCGATTCCGTGGCCGCCGAGTGCCGGGCCGCAGACCGGGACTTCGCCGCGGCGGACGGGACGACGCGCGCGTTGCTCGCGCGGATCGCGGGCGAGGTCGACGGTGATCAGCACCCCCGGGACCTGTCCGAAGGCCAGCGACTTGCTCTGGCGCTCGCCATCATCCTCGCCGGACGCCCCCAGGTCGTCCTGCTCGACGAACCGACGCGGGGTCTTGACTACCCGGCCAAACGCCGGCTCGTCGGCATCCTGCGCGACCTCGCCGCCGAGGGCCATGCCGTCATCGTGGCAACCCACGATGTCGAGTTGGTCGCCGAGGTCGCCCAGCGGGTCATCGTCCTGGCTGAGGGTGAGGTTGTCGTCGACGGGCCGATCCACGAGGTGCTCACCGGCTCCCCCGCGTTCGCTCCCCAGGTCGCCAAGATCCTGCACCCGCTGCCGCTGCTGACCGTCGACGACGTCAGTGCCGCCCTGGTCCCCGCGTCGTGAGGTTTCGCCCCGCCGCTGCCGCAGCGCTGGCCCTCACCACCGTCGTCGGGCTCGCGGCATACCTCTGGCCGTTCTTCGCCGCCCCGGGTTTCTCGACGAGCTACGGCCAGGACGCGCCATGGCTGTTCGCGGCCCTGCTGGGGTTGATGGCCTTCGTCGTCCTCGCCGAGGTCACCGCGAACGGCCTGGACGCCAAGACCGTCGCGGTGCTCGGGGTGCTTGCCGCCGCGGGAGGAGCCCTGCGTGTCCTGTCGGCCGGCACCGCCGGGCTGGAGCCGATCTTCGTCATCTTCGTCCTCGGCGGCCGGGTCCTCGGTCGCTCGATGGGTTTCCTCATGGGGTCGCTGGCGATGCTCGCCGGGGCCTTCCTCACCGCCGGGGTCGGCCCGTGGCTGCCGTTCCAGATGCTCGGCGCCGGATGGGTCGCGCTCGGTGCGGCGATGCTCCCGCGGGCCACGGGGCGAGTGGAGCTCGCGATGCTCGCCGGGTACGGCGCTTTCGCCGGGCTCGCCTACGGCGTGCTGCTCAACCTGTGGTTCTGGCCGTTCCTGGCTCCCGCATCCGCGCCCACCGGTGCCGGTTTCGTGCCCGGCGACTCGGCGGCGGCGAACTTCGCCCACTACGCCGTCTTCTACGTCGCCACCTCGCTCGGCTGGGACGTCCCTCGGGCGGTGCTCACCGCCGTGTTGATCCTCGTTGCCGGACGCTCGATCCTCGCGACCCTGCGCCGAGCGGTCCGACGGGCCGCCTTCGGCGAGGTCGTCCGCTTCGACTAGTCCTCGCGAGTCTGCACCTGGACGAACGGCGGGTTCATCACCGTGGCCTCCACCCCGCGACCGCGCACGTCGATGAGGACCTCGGCGTCCAACGGCACCGAACGATCCAGCAACGCGAGGGCGATCCCCTGCTTGCGGGTCGGCGAGAACGTCCCCGACGTCACCTCCCCGATCACCTCACCATCGAGCGTGACCGGGCAGTGCGCCCGAGGTATGCCGCGTCCGGTCACCAGGAGCCCGCGCGAGATCCGCGACGTGGGCGCGGCCTTCTCGGCCAGCAGCGCCTCCCGACCCCAGAAGGCCGGCTTGGCCCAGCCCACCGCCCAGCCCGACCGGGCCATGACAGGGGTGATATCCAACGACAGGTCCTGACCGTGAAGCGGATAACCCATCTCGGTCCGCAGGGTGTCGCGTGCGCCGAGGCCACACGGCATACCTCCCCAGGGGACCATCGCCTCGATGATCGCGTCCCACAGGTCGGCTGCGTCGTCCCACCGCGGGACCAACTCGTAGCCGCGTTCGCCGGTGTAGCCGGTGCGACAGACGATCACGGGACGACCCTGCCAGTCGGCCTCACGGAACTGCATGTAGTCGTGTCCGGTCGGCAAGCCGAGCGCATCGAGCACCTCGTCCGATCGGGGCCCCTGAACGGCGATCACGGCATAGTCCCGGTGCCTGTCGACCACCTCGATGCCCTCGGGAGCCGCGGCCTGCAGCCGACGGCATACCTCTGCGGTGTTCGCGGCGTTGGGGATGAGGAAGACGTCGTCGTCGGCCCGCAGGTATTGGATGAGGTCGTCGACGACCCCGCCCGTGGCGTCGCAGCACAGCGTGTACTGCGCCTGACCCGGACCGACCCGGCGCAGGTCGTTGGTGAAGCACGCGTTGACGAAGTCGGCCGCACCCGGCCCGGACACCGTGGCTTTGCCCAGGTGGCTCACGTCGAAGACCCCGACCCGCTCGCGAACCGCGGTGTGTTCGGCGACCACTCCGCCGCCGGGGTATTCGATGGGCATCTCCCACCCACCGAAGTCGGCCAGTTTGGCCCCCAGAGCAACGTGACGGTCGTGCAGCGGTGAGTGCGCGAGATCGGCCATGGCCAACGAGCCTAACGGGCCGGACCCGGGGCCGTCATGGCCCTGGCCGCTCGCGTGCATCAAGAGGTTGGCCTAGCCGCCAGACTTGCGCCGGAACATGCGCTGCGCCGCGGCCGGGCCGTGAGCGTCGTGGACCTTGCCTTCGCCCTCGCCCGCACTCTCGCGGCCGGCATGGGCCTGCTTGCGCTCGAGGGCCTCGCGGAACTTGGCCTTCATCTCGTCCGAGGGGCCGGCGGCCTTGGGGGCCTTACCGGACTTGGCGTTCTTGCTCATGCTCGTTCGTCCTTCCGTCAGTCGTCCGACCGGGAACCCGGTCGGGTGTCGCCGCGCTTGTCTCGGCGCTGGCGTGAACTCCATTCGCGCATCCGGCTGGGATAGCCGGTGAGGAGGACGTCGTAAATCGGGATCCCCAGAGCGGCCGCCATCTCATAGGCCGCCGCACGCGACCCGACGGCCCGCCGAGTCCACTCCCCGTCGGTCGCAACGAGCACCACGCTTTGGGTGCTGACGTTGGTGGCCGGCTCGAGAAATGCCTCGACCCCGCGTCGGGTTTGGACGAATTGGGCGAAGTGCCCGCGCACGGTCGCCAGATCGACGCGCATCGCCGGCCCGTCGGATCGACCCAGGTCAGGCAGCGACGACCGACGCCATCGGTCGAAGAGTCCCATAGTCCGAACCTTATGCTGTCCGCGTGAGCACTCGGGGCACCTCCACAGGGCGATGGGCGGGTGTCGGCGTCGCTGGAGTCATCATCCTCAGCCTGGCCAGCATCGGGGCGCATGCCCTTCTCATTCCTGGCTTCATCCAGGCAGCAGACGCGTCCTCACGCTCGACCGGCGCACTGTCCACCCCGACGACTGTCCCGTCCGGGCAGGGCGGCACGGGGTCCCTCAGCTCGACCAGTTCGCCCGCCGCGACCGATCTGGCGCCGACGGCGGTGCCGGCCATGCCGGCATACGACCGGGCCTGCCTGCGCCGCGACAACCCCGCCACGGGAGCGAAGATCCCCGCGAACGATCCGTTCGGGGACGACATCGCCGACCTGGGCGACAAGGCCGAGTTGCAGCGCCTGTATGCCGTGCAGAGCGGAGCGCTCGTCCCGCTCGACGGCCTCGGGGCGCCACGACCGTGCGACGAGCAGTTGTGGTCGCTCGTCAAGGCCACCGCCCCCACCCTGCTCGGCCACATCGACGAGTTGCTCGTCTTCGATGCCGACCCCGATCCGGCGACGGGCGAGTTCATCATCGAGGGCGAGTCGGCCCCCAAGGAGACGGCGCCCGACACGTTCGACGACGACCACTGGCGCGTGTCGTTCGCACCCAACGGGTTGGACCGCGGCGAGCTCGCCTGGCTGGTTGCGCACGAGCTCGCCCATGTCGCCAGCCTCAACAAGGACCAGATGCTCAGCGGCGTCGGTGCCGACGTCTGCGCCACCTGGTACACCGGCACCGGCTGCCTGCTGGCGGACTCGTTCCTGCGGCGTTACCTCAGCAACACATGGGACGACGCCCTCTGGGATGACTGGGATAAGGCCGACGGCAAGTCCACCGAAAAGGCGCGGCGCGCGGCATACCAGGACTTCTATGACAACCACAGCGATTCCTTCATCACCGAGTACGCCGCCTGGCACCCCCTGGAGGACTTCGCGGAGTCCTTCGCCATGTGGTGCACCTACGACGAGGACGAGCCGGACCGGGCTAACCTGCCGACCGCAGAACGGACCGACAGCGGAAACAAGGTTGCCTGGTTCGATGCCGCACGGCGCGATCTCCTGCCCGCCTTCGGGCCCGGCTGCACGATGCTGCGACAGTTCGCCGTCAGCTGATCGCCACGGCGCGTCCACCCGACACAGTTGTGACACGGCATCGCGCGAAGTGACAAGATGCGGGTGGACCTTCGCACACGGACAGGAGCCCAGATGACGGACGAGGCGCCCGATATCTACGACGTCCTCGTCCTCGGCGGCGGTAGCGGCGGATATGCCTGTGCGTTGCGCTCCGCCCAACTGGGATTGCGGGTTGCCCTTATCGAGCGCGACAAGCTCGGCGGCACCTGCCTGCACCGCGGGTGCATCCCCACCAAAGCCCTGCTGCACGCCGCTGAAGTGGCCGACACGGCCCGCGAAGGCGCCCGGTTCGGGGTCAACTCCAGCGTTGAGTCGATCGACATGTCGGCCGTCCTGCGCTATCAGCAGGGAGTCGTGTCCCGCCTGCACAAGGGTCTGCAGGGGCTGATCTCAGCGGCGACCATCGACTACGTCGACGGGTTCGGCGAGGTCACCTCGCCCACGACGGTCCGTGTCGGCGACCGCACCCTCACGGGCCGGCGCCTCGTCCTGGCCACGGGGTCGCGAGCCCGCTCGTTGCCTGGGCTGGAGATCGGCGGCCGGGTGCTCACCAGCGACCAGGCCCTCGGCCTCACGCAGGTGCCGACCTCGGTCATTGTCCTCGGGGGCGGCGTGATCGGAGTCGAGTTCGCCTCCGTTTTCCGCTCCTTCGGCGCGAGCGTGACGATCATCGAGGCCCTGCCGCGGCTGGTGCCGGCTGAGGAGGAAAGCATCTCCAAGGCCCTCGAACGGGCCTTCCGCAAGCGCGGCATCGTCAGCCGCACGAATGCACGATTCGCCTCCGTGGCCCAGGACGACGCCAGCGTCACGGTCAGCCTCGAGGACGGCTCCACCCTGTCGGCAGACCTGCTGCTCGTCGCCGTGGGCCGCGAACCGGTCTCCGACGGCATGGGTTTCCAGGAGGCGGGAGTCCACACCGACCGGGGTTTCGTTCCGACCGACGAGCGCCTGCGCACCAATATCCCCGGGGTGTATGCCGTGGGCGACCTCGTCCCCGGTCTGCAGTTGGCGCATCGCGGCTTCGCCCACGGAGTGTTCGTCGCCGAGGACATTGCCAGCTTGAACCCCGCCCCCGTGCTGGACCGCAACATCCCCAAGGTCACCTACTGCGACCCCGAGATCGCCAGCGTCGGCCTCACAGAAGCAGCCGCCCGCGCAGAGCACGGCGAGGTCCGCGCTTACGAGTACAACCTCGGCGGCAACGGCAAGTCCCAGATCCTCGGGACCAGCGGATTCGTGTCCGTGGTGAGAGTGGTCGACGGGCCGGTGGTCGGTATCCATATGATCGGGGCTCGGATGGGTGAGCAAATCGGCGAGGCACAACTCGTCGTCGGATGGGACGCCATGCCTGAAGACGTGGCCCCACTCGTGCACGCCCACCCGACCCAGAACGAAGCTCTCGGCGAGGCCCATCTGGCGCTGGCGGGTAAACCCTTGCACGCCCACGCCTGACCGCACCGAGAACCTTTTGCAGCGCAGACAGATTGACGACCGAGAACCATCGACGAGGAGATGACGTAGATGTCCAATCGCGTGACCATGCCGGCCCTGGGTGAATCCGTCACCGAGGGGACGGTCACCCGTTGGCTGAAGAAGGTCGGTGACCCGATCGCCATCGACGAGCCGCTCGTCGAAGTGTCGACCGACAAGGTCGACACCGAGATCCCGTCCCCCTTCGCGGGCATCGTCGAGGCGATCCTCGTCGCCGAGGACGAGGTCGCCGCCGTCGGAGCCGACCTCGCAGTCATCGGCGACGGTTCTGGGGCCGCGGCTGCGCCGGCGGCGCCTGCCGTCGAAGCTGCTCCCGCTCCTGCTCCGGCTGTCGCTCCCGCTCCTGCCCCGGAGCCGGCCGCGGTGGTCGTCGCTGAGCCTGCGCCCGCGCCTGCCCCCGCTGCGGCCGAGGCGTCCGGCGATGGCCACGAGGTCACCATGCCCGCGCTCGGCGAATCCGTGACCGAAGGCACCGTGACTCGCTGGCTGAAGAAGGAAGGCGACACGGTCGCCGTCGACGAGCCGCTCTTGGAGGTGTCGACCGACAAGGTCGACACCGAGATCCCCAGCCCGTTCGCCGGAGTCCTGAGCCGCATCCTCGTCGGTGAGGACGAGGTGGCCGCCGTCGGCGCTCCGTTGGCGATCATCGGCGGCTCGGCCTCCGCGCCCGCTCCGGCCGCTGCGCCTGCTGCCGCCCCGGCTCCCGTCGCTGCCCCGGCACCTGTCGCTGCCCCGGCTCCGCAGACAGTCGCGCCGGCTGCCCCCGCACCCGCCGCTGCCCCCGCACCGGCTGCTTCCGGCGACGAGGGTGACTCCGACGGTGAAGGCGCCAGCTACGTCACCCCGCTGGTCCGCAAGCTCGCTGCGCTGCACAAGGTCGACCTGGCTTCGCTCGTCGGCACCGGCGTCGGTGGGCGCATCCGCAAGCAGGATGTGCTCGACGCCGCCGAGGCCGCTCGCAACGCTCCGGCCGCACCCGCCCCCGTTCCGGCTCCGGCTGCCCCGGCTCCTGCTGCCGCTGCCCCCGCCCCAGCTCCCGCTGCCCCAGCTCCTGTTGCCGCAGCGCCCGCTGCCGCGGCCCCTGCTGCTTCGGCTGCGCCGGCATCGGCACGCCCGTCGCTGCAGCCGTCCTCGAAGCGCGGCACCACCGAGAAGATGTCGCGGTTGCGCAAGGTCATCGCCTCGCGCATGGTCGAGTCGCTGCAGGTCTCGGCACAGCTCACGACCGTCGTTGAGGTCGACCTCACCCGCGTCGCCCGGCTCCGGGCACGTTCGAAGGCCGCCTTCCAGGCCCGCGAGGGCACCAGCCTGTCCTACCTGCCCTTCCTCGCCCTCGCCGCGGTGGAGGCCCTCAAGGTCCACCCGATGGTCAACGCGAGCATCAACGGTGACGAGGTCATCTACCACGGTCAGGAGCACCTGTCGATCGCCGTCGACACCGACCGTGGCCTGATCGTCCCCGTCGTCAAGAACGCCGGTGACCTCAACATCGCCGGTCTCGCCCGGGGGATCGCCGACGTGGCGAATCGGACCCGCACCAACAAGATCACGCCCGATGACCTCACCGGTGGCACCTTCACGATCACCAACACCGGGAGCCGTGGGGCCCTGTTCGACACCCCGATCATCAACCAGCCGCAGGTGGCCATCCTCGGCACCGGGGCCTTGGTGAAGCGTCCGGTTGTGGTGAGCGATGCAGAGGGCGGCGAGACGATTGCCGTCCGCTCGATGATGTATCTCGCCTTGTCCTACGACCACCGGATCGTCGATGGCGCCGACGCGGCCCGCTTCCTCGAGACGATGAAGCACCGGTTGGAAGAGGGCAACTTCGAGCCCGACCTGGGCCTGTAAGGAACGTCTTGTGAGCGGTCGGCGGGTTGCCGTCACCGGCGCTTCCGGTTTCATCGGCGGCGCGTTGACGGCATACCTCGCCGGTCGTGGCGACGAGGTCGTGCGGCTGGTCCGGCATCAGCCGACGCAGCCGTCGGAGCGCCGGTGGGACCCGGTGCGCGGAGGCCTCGACCCGCGGGCGATCGACGACGTCGACGCGATCGTCCATCTCGCCGCGGCGGGTGTCGGTGATCACCGCTGGACCCCCGCCTTCAAGGAACTCGTGCTCCGCTCGCGCGTCGACGGAACCGCCGCGGTCGCTACGGCGATCGCCCAGACGGGTCGGCCGATCCGGTTCGTGTGCGGATCGGCGATCGGCTACTACGGCGATCGCCGCGATGAGATCCTCACTGAGCTCAGCGGCCCGGGGACCGGGTTCCTCGCCGAGGTCGCCCGGGCCTGGGAGGGCTCCGCCGAACCAGCAATCGCTGCCGGCGCACCCGTCGCTTTCGCCCGCCACGGGCTGGTCATGGGTCCAGGGGGTGGCGCGTTCGCCCGCCTCTTGCGCCTGGCTCGCTGGGGGCTCTTCGGCCCGCTGGGGTCGGGACGTCAGTACTGGTCATGGATCACCCTGGCTGACAGCGTCCGGGCGCTCAGTCATCTCATCGACCGACCCGACCTCACCGGCCCGGTCAACATCGTTGGCCCCGACCCTCGCCCCCAACGGGTTGTGGCGAGCGCGATCGGTCACGCCCTGCATCGGCCGGCGATGCTCCCGGCCCCGTCGGTGGCCCTGCGGGTGGCGCTCGGCGAGTTCGCGGACGACATCCTGGGCTCGCAGCGGGTGATGCCGTTCGCGCTCACCGGAAGCGGATTCACCTTCGAACACTCGATGTTGCGCCCGGCCGCCGCATGGCTGGTCCGCGAATCCTCGTGACTCGCTGACCTGCCACCCTCTTTGATCTGCCGGCCACTCCCACGGTCATCCCGTGACAGTTGAGATCCGCCATTCCTCACCAACCCGCACCAGCGAGTAGAGCAGCGATCGGCCACTGTCGGCCCCGATGGATTGTTCGCGATCACCCGGACCCTGCACGCGATACCCGCTGCGTTCGACGACGGCCCGGATGCGCGCTGACCCGGCATCCACGCTGACCCATTCGGCGACGGTGACCGTGAAGGTCAGCCCGACATAGCGCTGCTCGGCCTGAACCAACTCGGCGACGATGGCCTCATCGGCGGCCAGCAACGTGGAAGCCTGCCCGTCAGCGGCCGCGAGCGCCCGCAGGTCTCGGGCGGTCAGCGCCTGGGCCCGGCGGCCGACCAGGGTGGCCAGCACCGCCCTGGCCTCACCCGCTGGTGCCGCCGCGGAGCCCAGCACCCGAGTGACCTCTCCTGCCGAACCCTCCGCCGCGGCGGCCGGACTCAAGCGGAGGAACACGCTGACGACGACTGCGGCCAGCACGATGGCCAGGGCTGCTCCGAGACCCAGCCGGGCCTTGCGCCCCACCCTCGGACCCGGCACCCTGCCGCCGGCCCGGCCCCTGCGCGCTGCCTGGCCCCGGCGCACTGCCTGGCTCCTGCCCGGACCTGCCCCGACGCCCGGTGTCACCCGACCCGCCGCGCCTCGCAGGCGTTGGGTGAGGACCCGGTCAGGATCGGCACCCGCCGCCGAACCCACCAGGCGAACGGCCACCGGGCTGGCGGCTTGATAGGCCAGCACGGCGGCCTCCTGGGCCTCCGGGCGACCGGACGGATCTTGCGAGAGCATCGCCGCCACCACCGGCCCGAACCCGGCACCCAGCACTGCCACAGCTTCATCCACCGTCACCGGGCCCGGCACCGACGTGTCCGCGCCACCCAACGGCGTTGCCCAGGACCGGACCGACCAGGATCGGCCGGTCAACGCAAACCACGCCAGCGCCCCCAGGCCGAAGACGTCCGCGGCCTCACCGGGCACATCTCCCGCGACCACCTCCGGAGCGACGAAACCCGAGGTCCCAGCCACGAGCGGCGGGTGACCCTCCCCCACTAGCCGGGCTGCCCCAAAGTCGCTCAGCAGCGGTTTCCCGTCAGCCGTGAACAGGACGTTCCCCGGCGAGAGATCGCCGTGAACGACGCCGGCTGCGTGCAGGGCGGCCAGGGCGCCGGCGAGCGGTGTGCAGATCGTCGCCACCTCACCGCCATCCAGGCGCCCACGGGCCGCCACCAGATCGGCAAGGCTGCCCCCCGGTGCCAGATCAAGGACGACCGCGACCGACCCGTCCGGGAGGGCATGGGCCTCGTGCAACCGCACGAGGTGATCGTGCTCGACGGTGGCCAGGATGGCGGTCTCCCGGGCCGCCAACTCCATGAGTTGGCCGACGTGCAACCGATCGGGCGACGTGATCTTGACGGCCACGGCCCGCCCGTCATCGACCCGGACGGCCGACCACACGGTGCTCGTGGCCCCGCGCCCGATGACCTGGCCGAGGACCAGCCCGGGAACCGAGGGTGGGATCGTCTTGGCAGCGCTCACCCACTCATGGTGCCGCTGACGAGCGATCCTCCGCAGAAGTTATCCACAGCCCTGCTGGCACGCTTGGACCCAGGTGACACCCCGGCCTCGCCCATCCATCTGGCGTGCGATCAGTGCGGGTCTTCGCCGGGGGTGATGACGTCGACGACCCGGCCGTCGGCGGCGCTGATCCGGGCCGCGTCGATGACGGCCAGCACGTGGACCGCGTCGCGGGGGTCGACCGGCATACTCTCCTGCGGGTCCGGCGACGCGAGGGCTGCTGCCACCTCGCGGTAGAAGTCGGCCGGGTCGCTCGAGCGGGCGAGGACCGCCTCCCGCTCGTCGCCACGCACGAGCCAGCCGTGTTGGCCCGGGCCGCCGTCGGCGTCGTGGAACGCGGTGGGCTCGCCGCCGGCCGAGCCGAGCAGGAACGTCCCGGCGCTCCCCGTGATCCGAGCCCGCGGGCCCGGGGCTCCCGCCACACTGCTGGCGCTCAGGTGTGTGGAGTAGCCGTCGGTATGCCGAAGCGCGACGAAGGTGTCGTCTTCCGCGGTCACCGTCCAGGCTGCGAGCTCGGCATATACCGTCGCCACCGGCCCGTGCATGAGGACAACCTGGTCGAGCAGGTGCGTGTGCAGATCGAGCAGTAAGCCGCCGCCCTCGGCCGCCGTGGCGCGCTCGCGCCAGCGGTCCTTGGGGACTGGCCGCCAGCGATCCCAGCGCATCTCGGTGCGACGCAGTTCGCCGAGAACGCCGCGATGCAGCAGGTCGCGGATCGTCGCGAACTCCGGGTCGTAGCGACGGTTCTGGAACACCGTCAGAGGCACGCCGCGACCCGCAGCCAGGTCGACCAAACCCTGGGCTTGGTGGGCGTCGGTGGCAATCGGCTTGTCGACGACGACAGCGATGCCGGCTTCGAGGAGCGCCTCGGCATGCTCGACGTGGCGACCGCTCGGGGACGCCACGACGACGACATCGAGGTCGGGCACGGCCACCAGCGCGGCCAGGTCAGGCACGACGACGACGCCGGGGTTCTCGGCCCGCGCCTGGTCTGCGCGCTCCGGGTTGCCCGTGACGACGGCCACAAGGTCCAGCCCCGCCTCCCGCAGCAGCGGCGCATGGAAGCCCGCACCCGACGAGCCGTATCCCACCAGTCCAACGCGAGTCATCACGTGCCTCCCTTCCCGCCGCGGCGGCGAGGTGCCCACCCTACCGAGGCGGGCGGCATACACCCTCGGGTATGCCGTCGCGCCGGGTTAAGGTGGGCCTCATGCGCGTCGTCCACCTCGGCTTCGATCCCGACTTCGTGGACTACGAATGGGCGTGGGCGCATCAGCGCGAGGTGCACGCGAAGGTCGTGTCCGGGGAGGAACCCGACACGGTGCTGCTCCTCGAACACCAACCCGTCTACACGGCAGGGAAGCGCACCGAGGCGCACGAGCGACCGAACGACGGCACACCGGTCGTCGATGTCGACCGAGGCGGCAAGATCACCTGGCACGGGCCGGGTCAGGTCACCGGATACCCGATCGTCCGCCTGCCGGCCCCAATCGATGTCGTCGCCTATGTGCGACTCCTTGAGGAGATGATGATCCGGGTCTGCGCCGACTTCGGGGTGTCGGCTGGGCGCGTGGACGGGCAGTCGGGGACGTGGATCCTCGCCGACCCCGCAGATCCCCGGCGTCGGCCGAACCGCAAGATCGGCGCCATCGGCATCCGGGTCAGTCGTCAGGTCGCGATGCATGGGTTCGCGTTCAACGCCAACCCGTCGCTGGCGTGGGCCGACGTCATCATCCCCTGCGGCATCCCCGACGCCGGGGTCACGTCGCTGTCAGCCGAAGTGGGCCGTGACGTGCCGGTCCGCGAGGTCCTCCCCCACATCGAGAAGCACCTTGCCGACGTGCTGGGCACGTTGGCGCCAAACCGTCGGGCGATCTGAGCTCACGCCGGACGTAAACTGGGAGACCCGCGGACGGCATACTCCTGACCCGTTGCGGCAGGAAGGACGGACCCGGTGACGATCGCACCCGAGGGGCGGCGGATGTTGCGCGTCGAGGCGCGCAACGCGCAGACCCCGATCGAACGCAAGCCCGAATGGATCCGCACGACGGCCAAGATGGGCCCGGCCTTCACCGAACTGCATTCGATGGTCAAGGGCGAGGGCTTGCACACCGTGTGCCAGGAGGCCGCCTGCCCCAACATCTTCGAGTGTTGGGAAGACCGTGAGGCGACCTTCCTCATCGGCGGCGACACCTGCACGCGGCGATGCGACTTCTGTGACATCGCGACCGGTCGCCCGCAGCCACTCGACCCCGACGAGCCGCGCCGGGTGGCCGAGTCGGTGCGCCGGATGGGGCTGCGCTACAGCACGGTGACCGGTGTCGCGCGCGACGACCAGCCGGATGGGGCGGCCGGCCTGTATGCCGCGACGATCCGCGCGATCCACGAACTCAACCCGAACACCGGTGTGGAGATCCTGCCCCCGGACTTCGGCGCCAAGCCGGAGTTGGTCGGCCAGGTCTTCGACGCCCGGCCGGAGGTGTTCGCGCACAATCTGGAGACGGTGCCGCGGATCTTCAAGCGGATCCGTCCGGCGTTCACCTACGACACGTCGCTGCGGGTGTTGTCGATGGCCCGCGAGGCTGGTCTGGTCACCAAGAGCAACCTCATCCTCGGGATGGGCGAGGAGGCGCAGGAGATCGAGGCGGCCATCGTCGACCTGCATGACGCCGGGTGCGACATCCTCACGATCACGCAGTATCTGCGTCCGTCGGCCAAGCATCACCCCATCGACCGGTGGGTCAAGCCCGAAGAGTTCCTGCATTGGTCGTCGGTCGCCACCGAGCACGGCTTCAAGGGCGTCATGGCGGGGCCGTTGGTGCGCTCGTCGTATCGCGCGGGGCGGCTGTGGGCGCAGGCGATGGCGCGGTGGGGTCGGCCGGTTCCCGAGCATTTGGCGCACCTGGCGGAGGCTGCCGGAGCCCCGGCGCGTCAGGAGGCCGTAGCCGTGGTCGCGGCATTCGCAGAGCGCTCCGGCGCCCCCGTATCCTGACTCCCATGGCCAAGGACCCCTCCAGCACCGCCGCCCCGAAGAAGCCCGGGCGGATCGCTCAACTGCGCACCGTCCTGCAGCAGTCCAAGGCGCTCGATCCGAAGATCGTCTGGTGGATGGCGGGGGCGTTCGTCCTCACGCTCGCGGTCATTGTCGGCATCGGGTGGCTGGTCAACTGGCCGGTGTATGCCGCAATCCTCGGCCTCCCGTTGGCTGCCCTGGCCGCCACCATCGTCATGAGCCGCCGAGCCGAGGGGGCGGCATACGCGAAGCTCGAGGGGCAGCCTGGAGCCGCGGGTGCGGCGCTGACGTCGCTGCGTGGCGGGTGGTTCACCTCGTCCGAGCCGGTGGCCGTCGAGGGTGCCCGGTCAGGGAGCATGGCCGACGCCGCCCTCGTCTATCGCGCGGTCGGGCGCCCGGGTGTCGTGCTGGTGGCCGAGGGGCCTGAGGCGCGGGCGCAGCGGCTGCTGCTGGCTGAGAAGAAGCGCACCGAGCGGGTGGCGCCTGGGGTTCCGGTGACGGTCTATCGGGTCGGTTCGGGTAAGGAGGAGGGGGTCGTCGAGATCCGCAAGCTCACCTCGAAGGTGCAGCGGATGCGCGCGACGCTCTCGAAGGACGACGTCCTCAAGGTCAACCAGCGGCTGCGGGCTCTGGGCGGCGTGAAGCTGCCGGTGCCGCAGGGCATCGACCCGGCGCGGGCACGCCCGGACCGCAAGGGTATGCGCGGCCGGTGAGGATCTAGCGAGCGAGGAACGAGCGGGCGCTGACGAGCCGGCCCGTAGTGGCGGCCGGTGACGAGGTGAGCGCAGCGAAGCAAGCGGCGAGGAACCGGCCTATGTGACGGCCGGTGAGGATCTAGCGAGTCGGCCGAGCGAGGATCTAGCGAGCGAGGAACGAGCGAGCGCTGACGAGCCGGCAATGTCACCGAGGGCGAGGAACCGGCCTATGTGACAGCCGGTGAGGATCTAGCGAGTCGGCCGGTGAGGATCTAGCGGCCCGCTGAGGACGCCGCTTACTCGGCGGCGGTGTCGTCCTGCCAGGGGTGGCGCTCGGGTCGGAAGAGTTGGACCGATCCCACGGGGACGAAGCCGACGTGCAGGAAGAGCCGCAGGGACCGGGCATTGCCGGGGGCGACGGCGGCGACGAGCGGGTCAGAGTGCCCGAGTTCGTCATCGACCCACCGCAGCGCGGCGTCGAGCAACTCGCGCCCCGATGTCGGCCCTTCGGTCTGCAGCCCGATCTCGGGTAGTCCACCCAGCCCCGACGCGACGGTGACGACCGAGCGGACCCGGCGGGACGGCATACCGAGGACTCTGATGCCGCTGCGGACGTGCTGGGCGACGGCGACCCGCGGGTGCCCTGCCAGGTCGTCCCTGGACACGAGGTCCGGGCCGGTCGCGGTGGGGCGGGGGGCGTCCGGAGGGCGGACGAGCAGGACGTCGAGGGCGTCCGCCCAACCCGATCCGCGGATGAGCTCGGCGACCCGCGGGTGGTGTGCGCCGCCGTAGCCGTCGACGCCGTAGGCGTCCAACTCGACGTCGGCAAGGTCCTGGCCCACCGCGAGGTAGGCGTGCCCAGTCATGGCAACGACCGCCTCGACTCCGCGCAACCAGAGCGAGGCTCGTTCCCAGCCTCCGTCGGCCGCCGGGAACTCTCCCTTGGCCGCCGACCGCAGGACGTCTGCGAGGTCGGCCGGCGAGCCGCTCACCGGCGCACGAGCACGGTCGCCGCCGCCTTGTCGTGCAGACCGCGACTATCGCGGTCCCAGATGAGGGCGGGCACGGCAAGGCACAGCAGCAGCGTCCGCAGGGTCGCTTGGACGACCGAGATCCGGCGTCGGTCGACGGTCATGATGACGATCCCGAGCAGCCGCTGACCGACGGTGGCGCCGAGGGTGGGCAGCAGCAAGAGATTCTCGACGGCGAAGACGGCCAGCGGAGCGAAACTGCCAGGGCCGCCCTGCCCGAGCTCGGCGCGGAACACGAAGACGGCGATGAGTTGGCACAACGCCCAGTCGATGCAGATTGCGACGAGTCGGCGCCCGAACCGGGCGATCGATCCGGGGCCGGATGGCGGCATACCCAGGTCTTGTCCGGGGTACTCGCCTGGAGCCTGAGTGCGGGCCCGGGGCCCTTCCAACCAGGAGGCGACGTCACGACGATCGACCACCCCGATAGCCTAGTCCGCAGCACAGCGTCGTGCGTGCACGCACCCGGGCTCCAGTTAACAGGGGCGAAACATCAGCAACACGACCGGGAAATCCGTCCGCCCTAGCGTCGGGGCGAAGCACCACACCGGGCGTCGCATTGCGTTGTGTCCTGCGGCGATCCGGGTCCACTCTGGAGGAGGTTGGTTTGTTCACTTCAGCCGACGAGGTTCTGGCCTATATCAAGGCCGAGAACGTCAAGTTCGTCGACATCCGGTTCTGTGACCTGCCCGGGGTCATGCAGCACTTCAACGTTCCGGCGCACACGCTGGACGAGGACTTCTTCACCGTCGGCCAGGCTTTCGACGGCAGCTCGATCCGCGGGTTCCAAGCGATCCACGAGTCGGACATGAAGCTCCTGCCCGACGTGGCGACGGCATACCTCGACCCGTTCCGCGTCGAGAAGACCCTGGTCATCAACTTCTCGATCGTCGACCCGTTCACCGACGAGCCCTACAGCCGTGACCCGCGCAACATCGCGGCGAAGGCGGAGGCCTACCTCAAGTCAACGGGGATCGCCGACACGGCCTTCTTCGGCGCCGAGGCGGAGTTCTTCGTGTTCGACGACGTGCGGTTCAAGACGTCGGCCAACGAGAGCTACTACTACGTCGACTCCAAGGCCGCCGTGTGGAACACCGGCAAGGTCGAGGAGGGTGGCAACCTGGGCTACAAGCCGCGCATGAAGGGGGGCTACTTCCCGGTGTCGCCGGTCGACCACTTCGCCGACCTGCGTGACGAGATGTGCCTGCGGCTGGCCGAGGTCGGCATGGAGGTCGAGCGTTCGCACCACGAGGTCGCCTCGGGTGGGCAGCAGGAGATCAACTACCGCTTCAACACGCTGCTGCACTCCGGCGACGACATGATGAAGTTCAAGTACGTCATCAAGAACACCGCCTGGGCCAACGGCAAGACCGTGACCTTCATGCCGAAGCCGATCTTCGGCGACAACGGCTCCGGGATGCACACGCACCAGTCGTTGTGGAAGGACGGCAAGCCGCTGTTCTACGACGAGAGCGGCTACGGCGGCCTCTCGGACCTGGCCCGCTGGTACATCGGTGGTCTGCTCAAGCACGCTCCGGCGCTGCTGGCCTTCACCAACCCGACGGTCAACTCCTACCACCGCCTGGTGCCGGGCTATGAGGCTCCGGTCAACCTGGTCTACTCGGCCCGTAACCGTTCGGCCTGCATCCGCATCCCGATCGCCGGGGCGTCGCCGAAGGCCAAGCGCATCGAGTTCCGCATCCCGGACCCCTCGTGCAACCCGTACCTCGCCTTCGCGGCTCAGCTGATGGCGGGCCTGGACGGCATCAAGAACCGCATCGAGCCCCCGGAGCCGGTCGACAAGGACCTCTACGAGCTGCCCCCGGAGGAGCACGCCGAGATCAAGCAGGTCCCCGGCTCGCTGCCCGAGGTGCTCAGCGCCCTGGAGGTCGACCACGACTTCCTGCTTGAGGGTGGCGTGTTCACCAAGGACCTCATCGAGACGTGGATCGAGTGGAAGCGCAAGAACGAGGTCGACCCGATCCGCTTCCGCCCGCACCCCCACGAGTTCGAGATGTACTTCGATATCTGATAGTCGCTCTGAACTGCGGAATCGTGCTGTAGCCCCGCAGTGAGAAGTCTGGATCAGGATCACCAGGTATGCCGCGCCCCTCACCGGGAGCGCGGCATACCTGCGTTTGCGGGGTATGCCGTGCACGGCCGCCCGCGTGCGCCACGGAGTGCGTCTGGTGGGGTGATCACCCCCTCGATCGCACTCCGTCACACCCTCGGGAGCCTCAGCCCCCACAAATGACCGCGCGAGCGCTATCTCCGGCCCCCACTGCGCCCCGCGCCCCCACAAATGACCGTGCGAGCGCTATCTCCGGGTCAGGAGCGCGATGCGGGTGCCGCGGCGACCGACGTACCGACCCTAGAGGCCGGCGTCGCGGGCTGCGCCGCAGGTGCACATCCCGACGAACACGTCGTCGGTCATGATCGTCGCCTGACGAGCGACCTCTCGCAGCGTCACCTCGCCCCACTCGGGCAATTCGGCAATCAGCCCGAGGGTGTCCAACAGCGCCGCGGCCGACACCTGGTCGTGCTGAGCCCGGTCGACGTCCTGCAGGGCGAGTCGGGCAGCAACGGCGATGGCGTGTCGGAACCAGTTCACCGGGTCGAGCGCACACCCTGGCGCATGCCGCACCACTGATCCGTCCATGGGCCCATTGTGCCGATTCACCCGGTTTCTCTCGACGTGCGCCGACGCGATGGCTAGGCTCGCCCCGTCTCCCCCGGCGCGCTTCGGCCCGCCATCCGTTTCGCACGCCGAGGTCTCTCCCCCATGTCACCGACGCCATCCGGCCTGTTCCACGATGTCCCGATTGAGGACCTGTTCTTCTCGACGACTGACGCCAAAGGCGTCATCGACGAGGCCAACGAAGTCTTCGCCCGCAACTCCCGCTATGAGCGAAGTGAGCTCCTCGGAGCGCCCCACAACATCATCCGCCACCCCGACATGCCTGGTGCCGTCTTCAAGGCCACCTGGGATCTGCTCGGCGCGGGCCATCCAGTGTGCGCGTACGTCAAGAACCTCGCGCGCGACGGCAGCACCTATTGGGCGTTCGCGACCATCGTTCCCATCGCAGGGAGGTTCCTCTCGGTGCGAGCAACGCCGTGCGACCGGACCGCAAGGGACCTGTTCGAGTCGCTCTATGCCACGGTGCGCGAAGCCGAGATCGCAGCCCGGGACGCCGGTGCCAGCGCCCGCGAAGCGGCCGACGTGGGCAGTGAGGTGCTCGGGAAAGCGCTCGCGGAGAACGGTTTCGGCTCCTACACCGAACTCCAACTGGATCTCGTCCCGGTCGAGGTGACGGCCCGCGAACAGGTCTGTCCCCCGTTGCCGCAGTTGCCTGACGGGTCCAAGACGGCACGCAAGATCCTCGCCCAGGTCACCGCGGCACGCAGTTCACTCGGGGCCTTCGCCGCCGATATCGCCGATTCGCTCACGCTGACCGACACCCTGTCTCGCGACCTGCGCCGCTTGGGGGCCGCCCTCGCCGGGCTGGATCGCGCGGTGGCCAGTGCAGCCCAGACTCTGACCGCAGCCACGCCTGCCATGGCGACCGGGTCCACGATGGTGACCTACGCGTCCGACCCGGTGGCCGATTCGGCAGACATGACCGTTGGGGCCGTGGGGGCGGTTGGGACCGTTGAGGCCGACGTGGCCGCACTGGTGCCCATCATCCAGAGCCGACTCGGCTCGTTGCGCGACGACGTCGAGCGCGCAGGCGACGAACTGGCTTCCGTGGTCCGGGCCCGCAAGCACCTTGCGCTCGGCAGCGCGATCGCTCGCATGCAGGCGGAGGCGATCGGGCGATACGTGGTCGCTGTCGAGGCCGGCGCCGAGGACCCGCGCGTGTCCGAGCGCGCGCTGTCGAGTCTGAGCACGGCACTGCTGGCCATCCTTGATGCCGACCTGCTGACCGATCGAGAGGCGACCACTGCCTATGTCGATCGGGTGGCTCGGCTGGCGACCGAGGTGGCCGGGGCGCGCGAGACGACCGTCGCGTGGCGCTCCCTCCTCGAGAGCACCATGCCGAGGGCTGCCACCAACGACGGGTCGGTTACCGACGACGGGTCGGTTACCGACGACGGGTCGGAGGCTGGCAACGGGTCGGTCACCGGCGACCGCCCCGAAGACGGCTCCGACGACCACTCCGACGCCGCCCACGAGTCTCGACTGGCCTTCGACGTCGCCCTAAGTGCAGCAAATGATCAGATGGGCCGAGTCGCCGACGCCGTCGGTGCCGTGGCTGCGACGAACGCCGCGCTGGACCGTGACGAGTTGGCTGCCGTGCTGGGCAAGATCGTCGAGTTGGCCGCCAAGATCTAGCTCGGTCGAGGTATTCCGCCATCAGCAGGTCATGGCGGAATACCTCGACCCGGCAAAGGGCGGCGAAGAGGGATCAGCGGCGGTTGACGGCGACGAGCCCGAGGCAGACGCCGACGAGCGCAACCACGATGCGGGGACTGACCGGCTCGCGCAGCAGCGCGGCGCCACCGACGAGCGCGACGACCGGGGTCAACAGCGTGAAGGCCGACAGTTTCGTCGCGGAGTAGGTCCGGATGAGCCAAAACCACACGACGAAGCTCGTGGAGCCGACGACGACGACCTGGAACACCAGGGCCGCGGCGACCGTCATGGACAGCGGCCACTGCGCTCGTTCCCCGACGAACCAGCCGATGGCGGTCAGGCCGACCCCAGAAACGCCAAGCTGATAGAGCAGGGTCTTGGCCGGGTGGATGGGCGCGAGAGCCGTCGCACGGATCACCAGCGTCGTCGCTCCCCACCCGAGTGCGGCGAGCCCGGCTAGCAGGTCACCGAGCCACTGCTGTGATCCGGCGCCGGCCGAGGTGAAGCTATCGGCGAACGCGAAGCCCACACCGGCGAAGGCCGCGATCAGGCCGGCCAGGGCCAGCCCAGTGAGCCGCTCGGCGCGCGCGATGAAGGGCATGCCGATGGCGACGACGAACGGCGCCGTGTAGAGAAACACCGTCATCCGCCCCGCGGTCGTGAATTGCAGGGCCGAATACACGGCGGCGAACTCGGCCGCAAACAGGGCTCCGGCCACGAGCCCCGGCCCGAGCGTGCGGTCCCGTTCCCACAGGGGTATGCCGCGCAGCTTCGCCCATGCGAGTACCAACAGGGCCGCGCCGATCGAGCGGAGCCCCGCTTGGGTCAGCGGTGGCACCTCGTCCAGGGCCATCTTGGAGGCGACCTGGCCCAGGCCCCAGACGACCGTGCACCCGATGACGAGCGACACCGCCAGCCGATCGAGGTGCACCCTGCGGTCGCCGCTCACCGAGGCACCCTATCCGGCCGCGACGTGGGTATGCCGCCCTGCCGTCCCGCGGCACTCACAGCCCGAGCCGCACCAGCCAAGCGTGGGTCAGGCGTCGGCGACGGCCCCGGACTGCGCCCGCTGGGCGGCCACCTGCCCGTGAACCTCGGCCATGTCCAGACCCCTGACGCCCTCGATGACCTGCGCGAGGGCTGGCGCGGGCAGCGCCCCAGGCTGAGCGAACACAAGGACGCCTTCGCGGAAGGCCATCAAGGTGGGGATCGACGTGATGCCGGCCATGGCGGCGAGGGCCTGCTCGGCCTCGGTGTCGACCTTGGCGAACACGACGTCGGGGTTCTCGTCCGAGGCCTTCTGGAACACCGGCGCGAACATCCGGCAGGGCCCGCACCAGGCGGCCCAGAAGTCGACCAGGACGAGGTCGTTCTCGGTCACGGTCTGCTCAAACGTGGCAGCCGTGAGGTCGATGGTGCTCATGAGGCTCCTTGTGCGAATCGGTGGAACGTCAGCCGGATCACTGGGTGACGGCCCCTCCGGCTGCGGTCCACGCTTGAATGCCGCCGCCGAGGTGGAAGGTGTTGGTGAAGCCGAGGCCCTTCATGATGGCCAACGCGGTTGCCGACCGATTCCCGCTGCGGCAGTACACGGCATACGGGACGTCCTTGGCCAGGCCACCCACGATGGTGCGGAAGTCCGCGGCGTTGACATCGACGTTGACGGCACCGGCGAGGTGTCCGGCAGCGAACTCGGCCGGGGTGCGGACGTCCAGGACGACCGTACCGGGGCGCTTGAGGGCGGCGGCGAAGCCAGCGGCATCCACTTCGGCCCCGTTGGCGGGAGCCGCAGTTGCCGCTGCGGCGGACGCCAGGGGGGCCGAGCCCGAGCCTGGGGAGCCGGAACACGCACCGACGGTGAACGCCGCGACGGCGACGGTGGCGACGATGACGGCCAACCTGCGGAAGGTCATAACAAGGGGCTCCTGGGACTCGCGCGACACGGCTCGCTGGGGAAGAACAACCAACCTGACTAGTATAGCGCATACCCCCAGGGGTATATCCCAGAGGGTAGGTGACAGGCCCCAAACATCGGCCAGGGTGGCCCGGCGAGCGCCGGAACCACCCTGGCCCAAGGAGAGCTCTGCGGTTACGGCATGTCCACCCGAACGATGGTGGGGTTGGTTGCCGACGCCTCGCCCGTATAGGCGACCGAACCGAGGTACTTCGTGGCCGCTAGTAGCCCGTTGAAGCTCAGCACAATCTGTCCGGTCTGGCCGATGGTCGCCGTTGCCGGCGCGGTGACCGTCATGTTCCCGGCGTCAGTCGACCCGAGCAACCACTGGAACAGCGTGTAGTTCGCATCCGGACCGTCGGTGCCCCATCCATGGACGTAGACCGTGTAGGTGCCCGGCGCGGGGTTGACGAGGCTGACCTCCTCGGCTGAGGTGCCACTTCCGCTGCCTCCGACTCGCTTACTACCCAGATAGACATAGAGATCCAGGTCGTCGACGGCACCGTCGACAAAGTCGTCGAACAGCGAGAACCGGGCGTAGGTCGTGCCTGCCGGGATGACCACCTCGTGTGCCGTGACGCCCAGTCCGGTCGGCGAGAACGAGTCGTTCGGGTCGTCGAGCACGTGACCTGGGGTCTTCACGGCCGGGATGAGGCCGCGCGGGGTGGCCGTGAACGGACCGGTGTAGCCGAAGCCCACCTGATAGGTGATCGCTGCCCCGGAGCCGTTGACCTGCGTCGGCGCAGCCAGGGCCACCGGGCGGATGACCGCGGGAATGCGGACGTTGTGAGTCCCGTCCGACCACGTGAGCTGCCCACCGGCATACGTATTGAGTTCAGCCGTGGAGCGCATGAAGGTGAGCTTCACCGTCTGCGACCGGCCCGGAGCAATCGTGAAGGTCTGCGGGTCAGCAGTCACCGTGATGCCCGCGAGCCCGGACGTCGTCAGCGAATAGGTTGCCCGCTCTGTGCCGACGTTGGTCACGGTCCGCGAAACCGTCTGCGTGCCGGCCAACGACCCGATGGCGATCGAGGCCGAGTTGAAGTCACTCGGGTCGGTCAGGAATCCGTCCGCGGCCAGCTTCGCGCAAGTGCTGGGCCCGACTGCCGAGGTGCTGCCGCAGAGGAAGGCGAGCCACTGGTTCCAGCCGCTGTCGAAGACCAAGCCCGGGTCGGTCGCCTTATTGGGCGTGACATGGCCGGCGCCCTGGTTGAAGATGACCGTGGCGCTCGTGTTCGGTCCGTCAAGAACGTCACCCGCGGTCGTCATGAACGCCGACTTGATCGCCATGGGCGACCACGAGGGCTTGGCCTGCTTGAGCAACGCCGCCAGGCCGGCCATGTGCGGGGCCGACATGGAGGTGCCGCTGTAGAGGTCAAAGTCCCGTCCGGCGTTCCCCGGCGGGGCGACAGCAGCGAGGACGTCCTGCCCCGGAGCACTGATGTCCGGCTTGAGCAGGTCACCGGCAGCGGCGATGAGCGGGCCACGGGAGGAGAACACCGCGGTGAACGGGGCAGGCGCGTCATAGATGACGGTCGACTGGTTGATCGTTGCGGTCGCTCCGGCGGTCGCGGCATACGCGTTGATCGCCTCGCCCGCCGCCTGGTTGACGTGCACCGACGGCACGAAGTGGAAGTCAGCGTTGAGCGAGTTGTCGGGGCTGTTGAAGAGGATCATCCCCACCCCGCCTGCCTCCTTCACTGCGAGGGACTTGTTCGCCCTCGCCGTCTCGCCACGTCGGCAGACGACGATCTTGCCGGCCACCTTGGCCGGATCGAGGGTGACCTCGCCGTCGGTAGCCCCGACACACCAAGCCAGGTTCTCCGGGTCGGCGCCGGTGAGCCCTGCGGCGCTCGCGTCGATGAGCGGCGCTGGTCCGACCGGAGTCGCGAACGAGGCACCTTCGTAAGTGGCCCCGTTGCCCAGGGTCACCGAACCCACGCCGTTGCGATTGTGCGTGGCAGCAGCAACCGTCGTCGTCCACGGCGCCGGGTGCGCAACGGTGGACTCCTCGGGACCGCTGTTGCCCGCCGAGGCTGCGACGAAGATGCCCGCGTCTGCGGCGTAGAGGAAGGCGATCTCCACCGGGTCGGCGAAGTTCGTCTGCGAGCCGCTCACCGAGTAGTTGATGACGTCGACGCCGTCGGCGACGGCTCGGTCGATCGCGGCCACGAGGTCCGAGTTGTAGCCGGAACCGCCACTGGGGGTCTCCCAGAGCGCCTTGTATGCCGCAATCCGCGCCCGTGGCGCGAGGCCGCTCACAGCGCCGATGCGCGCCGCGTCCTGGGTGGTCGGCACCTTCGCGTTGCCACCCGCGGTGCTGGCGGTGTGGGTGCCGTGCCCGCCGAAGTCGCGCGGTGAGGCGAATTCCTCCTCTGCAACTCCGCCGTTCCCGCCCCAACCGGCGTTGAAGTACTGGGCACCGATGAGCTTCTGGTTGCACATCGACGCGTTGAAACCCTCGCCAGGGGTGCACTTGCCGTGCCACCCGGGGATCTGCTGGTAGGCCAGGAAACCCTGCGCTGCCGGGTTGCCATTGGCATCAACGCGGTCGGTGAAGCTCAGCGACTCGGGCCAGATGCCGGAGTCGATGATGCCGATGATGACGCCCTCGCCCTTGAGGTTGCCGCCGGCCGGCGTCCAGAGCCCGCCGGTGGCTGCGTCGTTCAGGCCGAGGAAAGACGGCGTCGAGGTCGTGTCACCCTTACGCAGTTCCTGGGGCGTGACGGCCACGACGCCGGGAGCCTTGGCCAAGGCGCCCGCCTGAGCCCCAGTGAGCTTGGCGGCGAAGCCGTTGAACGAGAACAGGTAGTCATAGAGCTTTGCCGCCCCACCCACCTTGTTCAAAGCGCTGTCGTGGGACCCGGTGAGGTAGGACGCGTACTTCGTCGCGGCCGCTGTCGTGGAGTCGAACTTCTTGCCCGCCTTGGCCTTCGTCGCCGTGTATCCGGCGAGGCTCCCGTCATAGGAGGCAACCGGAAGGTCGCGCATCTGGACGATGTAGGTCCCATCGGAGTATGCCGCCCCCGACGCCGCAGGAGCCGAGGCCCCGATAGCGGCAGCATTCGGGGCAGCCCCTGCACTGAGCGGGGTGGCACCGGCCGACCCGCTTCCCAACAGCGTCGCTCCGACCAGAATGGGAATGGCGACCAGCGCGCCGACCGACGTGCGATTCATCAGTGCTCCTGACGTGTGAGAGACCCGCAGGGCCATGGCAGGACCGACCCCCGAGACGGGGACCTTGATGGCGAGGCTAACGGCCGTCGGCCCATGGGGCGGGGTCAATCAGGTAAAGAAATCTTCAGCACGACGACGGGCACCTCAGCGCAGGAGCATCAGCGCGTGCGCGGAGGCGTCTCGGCGGGCCCTTAGAGCGGGTCCCCTGTCGGGCCCGCGCCGACGCTCGCCGGGACTTCCCAGATCACCCTGGTCCCACCCAGGACCGCCATCGGCGACAGCACCACGAGCGACCCGCGGCGCCCGGCGGCGCGCTCGGAGAGGTTGGCGAGGCCGCTGCGCCGGCCCGTCTCGATCATCCCGACGCCATCGTCCTCGACCGTGACCTGCACGAGGTCGGCCTGCACGACGACAGCGACGTCGACCTCGCCGGCCTGGGCGTGCCGCGCCACGTTCGACAGGGCCTCACGGATCACGGCGAGCAGGTCCAGGCGGAGCCACTCGTCGACCGTCTCGGGGTCGTCCAACGGACCGACGACGGTGAGGCGGGGGGTGAAGCCCAACGGTTCGGCGAAGCTCACGACCAGGTCGTGCAGTTCTTCGGACAACGGCTGGGACTCGGGCTGGTGCAGGGCGAAGATCATCCGTCGGATGTCTTTGATCGCCAGGTCGAGTTCGTCCACTGCCTCGCTCAGACGCTTCTGGACATACGGGTGGGCGGCCACCCGCGACGCCGACTGCAGGCCCAGACCTGTGGCGAACAACCGCTGGATGACCACGTCGTGCATGTCCCGCGCGATGCGTTCGCGATCCTCCAGGACCACCATGCGGGCCCGGTCCCGCTGGGCGCTGGCCGCGGTCAGCGTGACCGCCGCGAGGTCGGCATACTGCTTCAACGGCTCGGCCGCGTCGTATGCCGTGTGCGACTCCCCTTCGCCCCACGCGACGACGAGCAGACCCAGGCTGCCCGTGCCCACGCTCATCGGGACGATGGCCGTCTGGCCGTGCGGGGGCAGCCCGCTGGCTTCGCGCAACTGGGCGGCCAGCGAGTCGGCGACCGCCTCACCTTCGCGCGACAACAGCAACAGCGGCTCGCCAGAGTCGAGGATCGTCACCCAGTGCGGTTCGGCGAGAGGGGTGCCGACGATCAAGCGCGACCGGGGGTCGGTGCCGGTCGACGCCTCAATGATCAACTGGCCGTCCTCCCCCGCGAGCGCGACCGCCGCCAACTCGGCTTCGGCGGCCAATTGGGCACGCTGGACGAGCATCGAGAGGGCCACGCGTTGGTCGCGGCCGTAAAGCAGGGCCTGGGTCATCTCCCGCAGCGCGTCCGACCACTGTCGCCCCGACCGCGCCATGTGGAACATCCGGGCGTTATCGATCGCCATCCCGGCTGCAGCAGCCAGCGCGACGATGAGTTCCTCGTCCTCGCCGGTGAACTCCAGACCACCCACCTTGTCTGCGAGGTAGATGTTGCCGAACACCTCGCCGCGCACATGGATGGGGGCCCCGAGGAAGGTCGTCATCACCGGGTGTCCCGGCGGGAAGCCGACAGCGTCGGGGTGTTCGCCGACCGCGGACAGCCGCAACGGTCGGGGGTCGCGGATGAGCGTGCCCAGGACACCGTGTCCGAACGGCTGCGAAGCGACCTGACCGGCCTCCTCAGGCGTCAACCCCGACGTGACAAACTCCATGAGCCCTTCACCGTCGGGGCGCAGCACACCCAGGGCGCCGTACCGGGCCCCCACGAGGTCGCAAGCGCTACGCACGATCCGAGTGAGCACCTCTGAGAGATCCAGACCGCTTCCGACCGCCAGCACGGCGTTGAGCAACGTCGTGACGGCATGTGAGGAGCGCGGCATGCTCAAGCCGGTGAGGTTCAACTGCACGTAACGATGCTAGGCCAGTGCGCTCAGGCGGCGCTGATGGGCACCGTGACGACGGGGCACTCGGCGTGCGCCACGCACCGTCGGGCAATGGTCCGCGCCGTGCCCTCGTCGGTGCCGACGATCAGGGCGGCCGCGCCACGGGTGAGTTCGAGGAGGGTCGGCGTCGGGTCGCCGGTGACGACCTCGAAGCGACACGGTATGCCGCGCAGCCCCCGCAGCGCGTGGACGGCGGCTCGGAAGGTGGCCTGGTCTGCCTCGGCCCGCTCGTCCGGGCTCAGGCCCTCCTCGACGATCTGGACGAACCGCAACCGCGCACCCCGCCGAACTGCCTCGGTGACGGCGGCCTTGGCCACCGATTCTGCCCGCCCGTCGTTGAGCAGGCCGGCAACGACGTCTCCCGATCGCCCCGGCGTATACGGGACGCCCTGCTGCGCCCTCGTTGTGCTCACGGGGCCATCGTCCGACGTGGCTCACCGTCGAATCAGGGCCCAAAGTCCCTCAGCCCGTGCCGGTCCCGGCGTGTCGGCCGGGAGTGCCCCACATGCCCCTTGGGAGAACGCTTCCAGTCAGGGCCGACGCGGCCGACTCCTCGTCGGATGGGTCGCCGCGTAGACGGCCGCCTGGGTGCGGCTGTCCATCCCGAGCTTGTCCAGGATCGAGGTGACGTAGTTCTTCACGGTCTTCTCGGCGAGGAACATGTCCTCGGCGATCTGCCGGTTGGTGAGGCCTTCGGCGATGTGCTCGAGGATCCGTCGCTCCTGAGGTGTGAGCGAACGCAACCGAGGGTCCACCGAGGACTCCCCCAGGCTCGACTTCACCCGAGCCATGACCTCGGGGCGGATGAGGTGCTCTCCGGCGGCCACCCGACGGATAGCGTCAACGAGGTCATTGCCCTTGATGTCCTTGAGGACGTATCCCGAGGCGCCGGCGAGCACGGCGGCCTTGAGGGCCTGGTCGTCGTCGTACGACGTGAGAATGAGCGCCCGAAGCGTCGGGTCGACGGCCCGGACCGCGCGGCATACGTCGATGCCGGAGCCGTCCGGCAGGCGGGCGTCCAGGACGCAGACCTTCGGCCGCAAGGCGGGAATGCGTCGTTCGGCCTCCAACGCCGACGCGGACTCGCCCACGACCTCGATGTCCCCTGAGAGTTCGAGCAGTTCACGCAGGCCGCGCCGGACGATCTCGTGATCGTCGAGCAGGAAAACAGTGATCGTCACGGGGCCTAGGGAATCACACTTCCCGGGTGGTCTGGGGGGTCACTGCGATTCGTAAAAAAGCGACTCGGTCACGGCACGCGCACGGCGGGACGCACGAAGGTAGTCCTCCATCAGCCCGGCGCCCGTCCCTGGGTCGCGGCCAACGATCCGCCCCACCCCATCGGCGTCGCGGATGTCGGTGGGAACGGCATCCCCGGGGCGCCCGCGCCACAACAGGTTTGCATTGCGCAACCGGCTCGCGTTCTCGTATGCCGCCGCCAACGTCGCGCTGTCTTCCTCCCCGACCAGCCCGGCTGCGGTAGCGGCTCGCAGACCCGCCATCGTCCCGGGGGTTTGCAGGCTGGGGACCTCATGGGCATGGCGCAGTTGGAGGAGTTGGACGGTCCATTCGACGTCGGTGAGGCCGCCCCGGCCGAGCTTGAGATGGGTGCGTGGGTCGGCGCCGCGCGGCAGCCGTTCGGACTCCACCCGTGCCTTCATCGTGCGGATCTCGCGCACCTGGGTCGCGTCCAGCCCGGCCGCGGGATACCTCAGGGGGTCGATCAGCGCGGCGAAGGCCTCCCACAGGCCCCGATCCCCGGCGATCGGCCGGGCCCGCAGCAACGCCTGGAACTCCCAGGTGAGGGCCCACCGGTCGTAGTAGACGGCATACGAGGCGAGGCTGCGGGTCAGGGGCCCGTTCTTGCCCTCCGGACGCAGATCGGTGTCGAGGACGAGCGCATCCGACCCGGTCGCCGCCACGAGCCGCACGAGTTCTTGGACGATGGCCAAACCCTGCCGATGGGCGGCCTCATCGGACACCCCGGGCCGGGGCTGGTGGATGACCATGACATCGGCGTCGGACGCGTAGCCCAACTCGCGCCCGCCGAGGCTTCCCATGCCGACGACGAGCACGTCGACGAGCAACCCGTCCTCGCCCCCACCGACGACCCGGGTCGCGACCTCCAGGGCGGCCTCGACGGTCGCTCCGGCAAGGTCGGCGAGAGCAGCCCCGACCTGGTCCGCGGCGAATTGACCGGTGAGATCGCCGAGGACGATCCGCAGCAGTTCGTGCCGCCGCAATGCCCCGACCGCCGCCATCGCCTTGTCGGGGTTGTCTTTACGGGCAGCCGCGCTGCGCAACGTGATCGCCAGGGACTCCTGACTGCGTGGCCGCAGCCCGTCGGGGTCGCCGAGGATCGACACCGACTCGGGAGCGCGGATGAGGAGGTCGGCGGCATACCTGCTGCGTCCGAGGACGTGCGCGAGCCGCTCGGCGGCACTGCCTTCGTCGCGGAGCATCTTGAGGTACCAGTGGATTGAGCCGAGGTCGTCGCTCACCCGGCGGAAGGCGAGCAACCCGGCGTCGGGGTCGGCCTCATCGGCGAACCACGAGAGCATCACCGGCAGGAGGGTGCGCTGGATCGCCGCACGCCGCGAGACCCCCGCGGTCAAGGTCTCCAGGTGGCGCATGGCGCCGGCGGGGTCGCGGAAGCCGAGGGCGGCGAGGCGCTCGCGAGCCTGCTGGGGCGACAGGCTCGTGTCGTCGCTGCTCAACCGCGCGGCGGCGGCCAGGAGCGGCCGGTAGAAGAGCCGTTCGTGGATGCGGCGCACCTCGCGTGCCTGCGACTGCCACATCGCGACGACGGCCTCGGCTGGCTTGCTGGTCAGACCCAACGCGCGGCCGAGGACGCGCAACTCGTCGGGAGCGGTCGGCATGAGGTGGGTGCGGCGCAGCCGGTAGAGCTGGATCCGGTGTTCCAAGGTCCGCAGCAGCCGGTATGCCGCGTCGAGGGTCGCCGCGTCTTCGCGCCCGACGTAGCCCCCCGAGGCCAGGGCGTGCAGGGCCTGCAAAGTCGTCGCCGAACGCAGGCTCTCGTCGTGTCGACCGTGGACGAGTTGGAGCAGTTGCACCGAGAACTCGACGTCGCGCAGCCCGCCCGGGCCGAGCTTGAGTTGGCGGGCGGCCTCGGCGGCCGGCACATGCTGTTCGACCCGACGGCGCATCGCCTGGACGTCCTCGACGAAGTGCTCGCGCCCCGCGGCGCCCCAGATCATCGATCGCAGGGCGTCCTTGTAGGCGATGCCGACCTCACGGTCACCGGCCGAGACCCAGGCCTTGAGCAATGCCTGGAACTCCCAGGTCTTGGCCCAGCGCTCGTAGTAGGCCTTGTGGCTGGCGACGGTCCGCACGAGCGGGCCGGCCTTCCCCTCCGGGCGCAGGGCGGCATCGACCGGCCACAGCGTGCCCTCGCCGGTCTGGGCCGCACAGGCCTTCATCGTCGCCGTCGCGAGCGCCGTCCCGACCTTGATCGCGCGTTCCTCATCGACCCCGTCGGCCGGCTCGACGACGAAGATGACGTCAACGTCCGAGACGTAGTTGAGCTCCCCGCCGCCGGTCTTGCCCATCCCGATGATGGCCAGCCGGCAGTCCTCGTGACCGGGCCCGAACTCCTCGCGGGCGATGTCGAGGGCGGCCTCCAGCGCGGCCTCGGCCAGTTGGGCGAGCGCCTCGGCGGCCGCTGGCAGGTGCGAAACCGGGTCGGGATCGGACAGATCCAAGGCCGCGATCCCCACGAGTTCACGGCGATAGGCCACCCGCAACGCGTCGTATGCCGTTGCGGCACCTCGCGCCTGCGGCGTCACGGCCGACGTCAGCGCGGTCCGCAGGCCCGGTCCGGTCGGGGGGGTCGCGTCGGTCGCAGCGACCCAATGCTCCGGGTGGGCAGCGAGGTGATCCACCAGTGCCCGCGACCCACCGAGGGTCAGCAGCAGCCGTCGGCGCCGGACGGAGTCGGTGCTGAGAACCTCAGCGAGAGCGCGTGGGTCGCTGTGGTGCGCGGGCGGCATACCGAGGACGGCCTCGACCAGCCGCACCAGCCCGAGCGCGGCGAGGTCAGGGTCGGCTGCTGAGGCCAGCCCTTCGGCGACGGAGGTGCGGACCGCGCGGGTGCTTTCGATGAGCGCGTCCGTGTCGAGCGTCGCGCCGGCGCCAGGGTCACCCCCGGGAGCGAACAGGCGCAACAGGACGGCGTCACGCAGCAGCCCCGCCGACCGCTCGGGCTCGGCGAACCCGAGCCGAGCCATCAGGGCGACAGCGCTGGAGGACCGATCGACCACGACGCGCTCCCCTTCTTGACGGTCCTAGAGCCGCGTGAGGTAGCGGTCCAACTCGAACTGGGTGATCTGCTGACGGTACTCCCGCCATTCGGCCCGCTTGTTACGCAGGAAGAAGTCGAAGACGTGCTCCCCCAGCGTCTCGGCGACCAACTCGCTGCGCTCCATGAGTTCCAGGGCGCGACCCAGCGACGACGGCAACGGCTCGATGCCCATGGCCCGGCGCTCGGAGTCGGTGAGGCTCCACACGTCGTCCTCTGCCTCTGGAGGCAACTCGTAGCCCTCCTCGATGCCTTTGAGGCCAGCGGCGAGGAGCACCGCGAGCGCGAGGTAGGGGTTGCAGGCGGAGTCCAGCGAGCGGACCTCGACGCGGGTCGAGTTGCCCTTGTCGGGCTTGTACATCGGGACGCGCACGAGCGCGGATCGGTTGTTGTGCCCCCAGGTGAGGTATGCCGGTGCCTCGCCGCCGCCCCACAACCGCTTGTAGGAGTTGACCCACTGGTTGGTGACGGCGGTGATCTCGGCGCCGTGGCGCAGCAGGCCGGCGATGAATTGCCGCCCGGTCTTTGACAATTGGTAGGGAGCGCCGGCCTCGTGGAAGGCGTTGGTGTCACCCTCGAAGAGGCTCAGGTGGGTGTGCATGCCCGACCCGGGGTGCTCGCGGAACGGCTTGGGCATGAACGACGCCCGGACGCCCTGCTCGAGGGCGACCTCCTTGACGACGGTGCGGAAGGTCATGATGTTGTCGGCCGTCGAGAGTGCGTCGGCATAGCGCAGGTCGATCTCGTTCTGCCCGGGCGCGCCCTCGTGATGGCTGAACTCCACCGAGATGCCCATGTTCTCCAGCAGCGTGATCGCGGCCCGGCGAAAGTCGTGGGCGGTGCCGTGTGGGACGTGGTCGAAGTAGCCGCCGTCGTCGACCGGCACGGGGGTGATCCGCTTGCCCTTCGGCGGGTGCAGCAGGAAGAACTCGATCTCGGGGTGGGTGTAGAAGGTGAACCCCAAGTTGGCGGCCCGGCTCAAGGCCCGGCGCAGGACGTGGCGCGGGTCGGCGAAACTGGGCTGCCCGTCAGGGGTGAGCAGGTCGCAGAACATTCGCGCGGTGCCCGGGTTCTCCCCGCGCCACGGCAGCACCTGGAAGGTCGACGGGTCGGGCTTGACGAGCATGTCGGCCTCATAGACGCGGGCGAAGCCCTCGATGGCCGAGCCGTCGAAGCCGATCCCCTCGGCGAACGCACCCTCAAGCTCGGCGGGCGCAACCGCCACCGACTTCAACGTCCCGACGACGTCGGTGAACCACAACCGGACGAACCGGATGTCGCGCTCTTCAATCGTGCGCAGGACAAACTCTTGCTGACGGTCCATGTGACGATCCTGCCGCACCGGTGTTACCGGCGCGTTTCAGGCCCCGACTTTGGTCAGTCCAGGGTCAGTTCCGGATGAGCCCGGGATCAGTCCTCGAGTTCCTCGTCGTCCCACGTCGTGGTGGCGCCAGATTCGTTCCACGCCTTGTCCTCGGCGTCCCACTTCTCGGTGCGCTCGTGGGCGCTCTCCAGGGCGCGGGCCGCTTCGTCAGCAGTGTCGTACGGGCCCAGCACGTCTTCGCCCGGACCGCGGTCATCGTCGTTCTCCACGACGCCCTTGGCCACGTTGTACCAGTACTGCACGGCATACCTCCCGGTCTTGTGGGAACGACAGACACACCGTATGCCGTCCCCGCAACTTCGCGCGCGTGCCCCCTGTCTTCGCGCAGATGCATAGACTCCGCGGTATGCCGGTGAGCTTCGCGAGCGTCGCGCCGCACCCAGTCGGCCCGCGCCGCAGCGTCCCTGTCGGCATCCCTAGGCCGGAGTACGTCGACAAGCCTGCCCCAGCGCGGTATCAGGGGTCCGAGGTCCACGACGCCGAGATGATCGAACGGATCCGGGTGGCCGGGCGAGTGGCTGCGCAGGCGATGGCGGCTGCCGCCGCGGCGATCGCGCCCGGCGTGACGACCGACGAACTCGACCGGATCGGGCACGAGTTCCTGCTGGATCACGGGGCCTATCCCTCGACGCTCGGCTACCGCGGATTCCCCAAGTCGTTGTGCACATCGGTTAACGAGGTCGTGTGTCACGGCATCCCCGATTCCCGGCGGCTGCAGGACGGCGACATCGTCAACATCGACATCACGGCATACCTCAACGGGGTCCACGGAGACACCGACGCGACCTACCCCGTGGGCGAGGTCGACGAGGAGTCGCGGCTGCTCATCGAGCGCACCCACGAGGCGATGATGCGCGGGATCAAGGCCGTGGCGCCGGGTCGACCGATCAACGTTATCGGCCGGGTGATCTCTTCCTACGCAAGGAGATTCGGCTACGGGGTCGTGCGCGACTTCACCGGCCACGGGATCGCCGAGGCCTTCCACAGCGGCCTGATCATCCCCCACTACGACGCCGCGCCGTCCTACGCCACCGTCATGCAACCGGGCATGACGTTCACCATCGAACCGATGCTCAACCTCGGCACCCACGAGTGGGACATGTGGGACGACGGGTGGACCGTCGTCACGCGGGACCGGCGCCGTTCGGCGCAGTTCGAACACACCCTGGTGGTCACCGAGACGGGTAGTGAGATTCTCACCCTCCCGTAGACAAGCTCGCGCCCCCATAGGGAAGTATGTGCCCATGACCTCGCGTGTGGCCCTCGGAATCGACATCGGCGGATCGGGCATCAAGGGAGCTCCGGTCGACCTCGACCGCGGGGTGTTGCTCGCAGACCGAGTGAAGATCGAGACTCCGGCGGAGTCCACGCCCCAAGCGGTCGCGGAGATCGTCCGCCAGATCGCTACGCATTTCATCGACACCCTCCCCGCTGACGCGCCGATCGGCGTCACCATCCCCGGGGTCGTGCAGCACGGCGTCGTGCGCACGGCTGCCAACATCGACAAGGCCTGGCTCGACTGCCCAGGCGAGGCGCTGTTCAGCGCCACGTTGGGTCGGCGTTGCCTGCTGGTCAACGACGCCGACGCCGCGGGTGTCGCCGAGTTGCGCCACGGCGCGGCCAAGGACGTCGAAGGTTTGGTGATCGTCACGACCCTCGGAACCGGCATCGGTATCGCCCTGCTGCACAACGGCGTGCTCATCCCCAACGCGGAACTCGGCCACCTTGAGCTCGACGGCCACGACGCCGAGACCCGCGCCGCAGCCAGCGCTCGCGAGCGTGAGGGGTTGTCCTGGAACAAGTGGGCCGGGCGTCTGCAGCGCTACTACACCCACCTGGAGAACCTCCTCTGGCCGGACCTGTTCGTCGTCGGCGGCGGGGTCTCGCGCAAGTCGGAGAAGTTCCTTCCGTTGCTGTCGCTGCGCACGCCCATCGTCCCGGCCGAGTTGCAGAACGCCGCCGGCATCATCGGCGCTGCCGCTCTCGCCGCCGACTGAGGCTGCTACCGCGGAACTGTTAAGGGATGGAGACTGCGCCTCGCCCGGCGAGGTCGTGCAGGGTGAGGTCATCGCCGCCGTTGGTGGCGATATGGGTGAGATAGAGGGCTCGTCCGGGAGGGGCGACTAACCCGTCGTGGATGGGGACCATCGAGCGCGGAGCGAGCCGGCGCACGAAGTCGATGGAGTCTCGGACGGCACACCACGGGGCGTTGATCGGCACGGCCAACACGTCGATGTCTCCGGGCTCGCCGTCGTAGGCATCACCCGGGTGGAACAGGCTCGGCTCCCCCGCCGCGTCAAGGCGCACCCCGACGTTGGCGACGGTCGGGATCCATTGATGGTTGAACGCGTGCAGCGCCCCCACCGGGCGCACGCGGACGTCGCCGAGGTGCAGGTCAGCGCCCTGCGCGAGCACTCCGACGGCCAGCCCGGCCTCGACCAGCAACGCCGCACTCATCGGGTCGGCATGCACCGCGGCCCCGGGGTTGGCCCGGACCAGTGCCGGAAGCCTCTTCTGGTCGAGGTGGTCGGCGTGTTGGTGGGTGACGAGGATCGCATCCAGGTCGGTGAGGTCCTCGAAACCCGACGAGAAGCCGCCCGGGTCGATGAGGATGCGGCGATCGGCCAACTCGACGAAGAGGCACGAGTGCCCCAGGTGCGTGATGCGCATGACGGAAACGCTAGCCGGACGCACGGCATACCTGGCCGCAATAGGGTTGGGGACTGAGGCGAACCCACCCCGGAAGGTGATCGACATGACTGCGCCGGTAGACCCGACGACGACCGCGGCCTGGAGCCGACTGACCAGCGCGGCGACCACATTGGAGCCGGACCTTCGTGCCTGGTTTGCCACTGATCCCACACGGGCGCAACGGTTTTCGTTCGAGTGCGCCGACCTGCACGTCGACCTGTCGAAGAACCTCCTGACCGACGACATCCTCGCTGCCCTCGTCGAGCTCGGCCGCGAGGTCGGGCTCGAGGAGCGTCGCGGCGCGATGCTCGCCGGAGAGCGGATCAACGTCACGGAAGGCCGGTCGGTGCTTCACACCGCGCTGCGTCGCCCGGCGGACGCGGCACCGGGCCTGGTGCTCGACGGGCAGGACGTCGACCACGACGTCCACGAGGTGCTCGCCAAGGTCTATGCCTTCGCCGACCGGGTGCGCTCGGGCGACTGGCGCGGCGTGACCGGCAAACGGATCGAGACGATCGTCAACGTCGGGATCGGCGGCTCGGACCTCGGGCCGGTCATGATCTACGAGGCGCTGGCGCCCTATGTCCAAGCCGGGCTCACCTGCCGGTTCATCTCCAACATCGACCCGACCGATGCGGCCCAGAAGACGGCCGGTCTGGACCCCGAGACGACGCTCGTCATCGTCGCCAGCAAGACCTTCACCACCCTCGAAACGATCACCAACGCCCGCCTCGTGCGCACCTGGTTGCTCGACTCACTGGCAGCGTCTGGCGCGATCGACGGGTCGGACGCCTCGCAGGCCGACGCCGTCGCCAAGCACTTCGTGGCGGTGTCGACCGCCCTGGACAAGGTCGCTGCCTTCGGGATTGACCCGGCCAACGCGTTCGGCTTCTGGGACTGGGTCGGCGGTCGTTACTCCGTCGACTCCGCGATCGGCACGGCTGTCGCGGTGGCTATCGGGCCGGAGCGGTTCGCCGAGTTGCTCGCCGGCTTCCATGCGGTTGACGAGCACTTCCGCACCGCGCCCCTGGAGCGCAACGTGCCTGCCCTCATGGGCCTGCTCAACGTCTGGTACGTCAACCACCTCGACGCCCGCAGCCACGCGGTGCTCCCCTACGCCCAGCAACTGCACCGGTTCGCGGCATACCTGCAGCAGTTGACGATGGAGTCCAACGGGAAGTCGGTCCGTTGGGACGGCACCCCGGTGACCACCACCACCGGAGAAGTCTTCTGGGGCGAGCCCGGCACCAACGGGCAGCACGCGTTCTACCAACTGCTGCACCAGGGCACCCAGCTCATCCCGGCGGACTTCATCGCCGTGGCCACACCGGCATACCCCTTGACGGACGGTGCCGCCGACGTGCACGAGCTGTTCCTCGCGAACTTCTTCGCGCAGACCGCGGCGCTGGCCTTCGGCAAGACCGCCGACGAGGTGCGCGCGGAGGGGACGGCCGAGGCGATCGTGCCCGCGCGGGTCTTCTCGGGCAACCGCCCGACGACCTCGATCATGGCTCCCGCGCTGACGCCATCGGTGGTCGGACAGCTCGTCGCGCTCTATGAGCACATCACCTTCACGCAGGGCATCGTCTGGGGCATCGACTCCTTCGACCAGTGGGGTGTCGAGCTCGGCAAGCAACTGGCCAAGAAGATCGAGCCTGCGGTGGCTGGCGACGAGGTCGCGCTCGGCGACCAGGACGCCTCCACCCAATCGCTCATCCGCTACTACCTGGCTCACCGGGAGCGCTGAACGATCGATCAGCCCGGCAGCGGAGTCAGCCCTCGGACGGCTCCGGTGCCGGGCTGTGTCGTGCGGCGAAGGCGAGCCACTCGCTGAGGTGGACGTAGACCGCAGGGTGGTTGAGCAGGTCGAGGTGGCGGGCGCCGCCCACAACACGGATGTCCCTCGGGTCGACCTCGCCCCGGCTAGCCGCGACCTGCGCGTCGGCGGGACGAACCAACAGGTCGCCCACCCAACCCGCCACGAGCCCATCGCGTTTCGACGGCACCGTGCCGATAACGACGCAGTGGCGTATGCCGCCCGCCAGCGGCACCGTTCGCGCCGGCGCGGTGAGCGCGCCGGAGTCGACGTCGTGCCAGTCGTCGGCGAGCAGGTTCCCGTGCCCGAGGTCACCCATCCCCGCCGGGCGGGACGAGATCACCTCGGCCAGCCATCGGGTCTCCGGGAGTCTGGCAAGGACTGGGGTGAGCCGGGCGACGCCACGGACGATGGCGGCCCCCTGGTGCGGAGTTCCGATGGTGACCGTGACCCGGACCAGACTCGGCCACTGGCGGTCGGACGAGGCCTGGGCGAGGGCGCTGTGCAGGACCAACCCGCCCATCGAGTGGCCGACGAGGACCAGCCCGCACACGGGGACCGGCCATCCCGCGACGAGCGCGTCGAGCAGGTCATCGAGGTGCTGGCCGTTGTTCGACACCCGCAGCCCGGTGTTGTAGCGCACCCGCACCGGCGTCCACGCGCCCTCGGCCCGCAGTCGACGCGAGTAGCTCTCGCCCGGATGCCCCCAGTTGCGTTCGGAGCGGATGTCCCACCAGTCGTCGGTCTCGACGAGCCCGTGGATGAAGACCACAACGAGCCCGGTCGCGTGCGGGTATGCCGCGTGTAGACCTCCGCGCGAGAGGGGCACGTCGCGCCCCTCGGCTCGCAGGGCCATCGGCAGGCTGAGCGGCGAGTGTCGTTGCTGAAGTCGGTCGCCGTAGAGGCCGTTGAGCACGGACACCGCCTGATAGGCGCCGGGCTCCTCGACGACCGGCCGACCGTCGGCGAAACGTGCCCCGACCCGGGCCACACCATGTCCGATGGCGCCCAGACCGCGTCCCACGGCCTGCCCGGCCCGGGTGGTCGCCTGGCGATGCGCGGTGCGGACCCGCTCGATCCGGTCGCGGTGGGCCGGCCCGGCGATGCGCGCCGCGGCGCCGTAGCCACGATCGAGGATCGCCGCGGACAGTTGGCCGCTGCGTCTCGCGGTGCCGACAAGGGTCTCCCCCAGGACCCGACCGACCTCTGCAGCCTCCGACGCCTTCATTACTCAAGAGTAACTTGCTGGACGGGTCGAGCCGACCGGCTTCGGGAGGCGAGCGGGCAGGCGGGCAGGCAGGCGACGCCCGAGGTATGCCGGACCGCCGGGAGCAGCGGTCACCTCAAGGAGCGCCGCGCACCGGGGAGAGATACCCCGGTCAGCCGTCGACGGCGAGGACCAGCGGGAGGACAGCGGGAGCTCCGGCGGCCCGCAGGGCTCGCGCGGCGACGGTGAGGGACCAGCGCGAGCTCACCAGGTCGTCGACAAGCAGCACCGGCCCGGCTATGCCGTCCAGCCGGCCCGCGAGGTCGGGCGACACTCCCAGCCGCTCCCAGACCCCGGCCAGGCGGAAGGCACTGTTGCCACCGGGCTCGCCGATAGGCCCGCCGTCGAGCAGGTCGAGCGTGCCCAGCAACGGCAGCCGACCGATCTGCGCGATGGCGGCGGCGAGCGAGCCGACGAGCAAGGGGCGGCGGCGCGACGGCATACCGACGACGCCGGCCGGTCGCTCGTCCCAGTCCCATTCGGACAGCACTCGGATGACGGCCCGGACCACTGCATCGGGGACCTCGGCGTCCTGCTGGAGGATCTCGCGAAGACGCTGTCCCCACCCGAGATCGCTCAGCCGCGCGAGGGCTCGGCCGGGCGCCATCGCCTCGCCTGCGGCGATCCGGCCCTTGACCGAGACGCCCAATCGGTCCATCCCCATGGGCCATTGGGCCCGCGGCTCGATGGGGACGCCGACCCGGGCCAGTTGGGCGCGGGCGGCACCGAGGGCGGTGTCGGCGACATCCGCGGCATACCAGGGGGCGGTGCAGGTGTCACAGCGCCCGCAGTCGGCCGCGGTCGGGTCGTCCAGGCAGCGTTGCAGGAACGCCATCCGACACTCGCCGGTCCGCTCGTAGTCGAGCATGAGTTGCTGCTCGGCGCGACGGGCGGCGGCGACTCGTTCATAGCGTTCAGCGTCGTAGGTCCACCACTCCCCCGTCGCGAGCCACCCACCGCTGACCCGCCGGACCGCGCCGTCGACGTCGAGGACCTTGAGCAGCAGCTCCAACCGAGTCCGGCGGATGTCGACGATGGCTTCCAGGGCGGCGGTCGAGAGCGGCCGCCCTGCGGCAGTGAGGGCCTCGATCACCGCTCGGGCGCGCTCCTCGGTGGGCATGGAGACGCTGGCGAAGTAGGCCCAGATGTCGCGGTCCTCCGCGCCGGGCATGAGCAGCACGTCGGCCCGTTCGGTGGCCCGGCCCGCGCGACCAATCTGCTGGTAGTAGGCGACCGGCGACGAGGGCGCCCCGACGTGGACGACGAAGCCGAGATCGGGCTTGTCGAAACCCATCCCGAGGGCCGAGGTCGCGACCAGTGCCTTGACCTTGTTGTCGCGTAGGGCGTGCTCGAGCCGTTCCCGCTCGGCCGGGTCGGTGCGACCGGTGTAGGCCGCGACCCGATGGCCGGCCTGGGCGAGGGTGGTGGCCAGGTCCTCGGCGGCGGCGACGGTGAGCGTGTAGACGATGCCGCTGCCGGGCAACTCCCCCAGGTGCGTGAGCAGCCAACCGAGCCGTCCCTCGGCTCCCATGCTCGGCAGGACCCCCAGGCGCAACGACGGACGCGCGAGCCCGCCGCGGATGGTGCGCACTTCCCGATGCGGGTATGCCCCCGCGCTGACCTCCTCCCCGCCGCGCTCGTCCACCCCGCCGAGCTCGCGTTCCACGTCCGCGACAACACGGGCGTTCGCGGTGGCCGTGGTGGCGAGCACCGGAGTGCCCGGCGGGAGGGCTCTCAAAAGGTCGCCGATGCGTCGATAGTCGGGGCGGAAGTCGTGGCCCCAGTCGCTGACGCAGTGGGCCTCATCGACGACGAGCAGGCCCGCCCGGGCAGCGAGGTCGGGCAACTGCTCCGCGCGGAATGCGGGATTGTTGAGCCGCTCGGGGCTCACCAGGAGGACGTCGACCTCATCGTCGGCCAGGGCTTGGCGCACCTGGGCCCAGTCGAGGGTGTTCGCCGAATTCATCGTCACCGCGCGGATCCCCGCCCGGGTCGCTGCGGCGATCTGGTCACGCATGAGGGACAGCAGCGGCGAGACGATGATCGTCGGCCCCGCTCCGTTGGCCCGCAGCAGCGCCGTCGCGACGAAGTAGACCGCCGACTTGCCCCATCCCGTGCGCTGGACGACCAGCACCCGCTCGCGATCCCGGACGAGCGCGAGAACCGACTCCAACTGTCCCTCGTGGAAGTCGACATCCTCGCGTCCCACGAGTCGCCGCAGCGCCGCCCGCGCGTTACCTTCCAGATCGCCGTCCACACCCGACACCGTATGCCGCCCCGCCGACAACGCCCGACCCTCCCCGCCCCGCCCGAGATCGCCGAAATCGTCGTCGAATTGGTGGATGAGTCGGTCGGTACGCCGGGTTCTGTTCCGCAGCAACCGTTTCCGGCTGCCGCAGCGACGGTCATCCATCTCGGTCGGCCATTGCTGGCCGGCTCTAGCGCTCTACCCGCAGACTCGGGCGGGCCGCCCTCAAACGCCTGCTGTTCGAGCTTGCTCCGGGTGGGGTTTACCGAGCCGACCTGGTCACCCAGATCGCTGGTGGTCTCTTACACCACCGTTTCACCCTTACCTCGCGAGCCGGCGGACCGGCATACGAGGCGGTCTGTTTTCTGTGGCACTGTCCCGCGGATCACTCCGGGTGGCCGTTAGCCACCACCCTGCCCTACGGAGCCCGGACGTTCCTCGGCACCCGGCTCGCACCGGATGACGCGACCGCCTGACCGACTCATCCACCCCGAGTGTATGCCGCTCGGCAGCGATGTCAGAGGTGCGCCCTAGCGTGGGCTCCATGATCGACCACTTCGGTATCAACTGCAGCGACATGCCCACGGCCGCACGCTTCTATGACGGCGTCCTCGGGGTCCTCGGCCATCGACGAGTCATGGACTTCGGTGCGGCCATCGGATACGGGACCGAGGCGCCCGTCTTCTGGATCAGCACCTTCGACGGCGTGGGGCCCAACCGAGAGGTCCACGTGGCGTTCACGGCACCTGATGCCGCCGCCGTGCGGGAGTTCCATGCCAAAGCCCTGGAGTTGGGCGCCGAGGAGTTGCACGCACCGAGGCTTTGGCCGGAATATCACCCCGGCTACTTTGGCGCCTTCGTGCGGGATCCCGACGGCAACAACATCGAGGCCGTCTGCCACGCCGCTGGCCCTACTGACTGAGGCCGTTCCGGCGCGTTCGCGCGCCCTCAGAACGGGGGCGGGTCATCAGCAGGGTCGTCGGTATGCCGGGTGCTCACCGCATGCGCTGCCCAGGCGCCGGCATGGCGCCCGTCGAGGTAGTCATGGGGTTCGGTGACATAGCTGCGCCCGGCCAGAGTGGTCCAGGTGACGCTCGCGGTCTCGGGGTCCTGACGGGTCGACCACAACCCGAAGGTCTTGAGCTGGTGATGTCGACGGTGCTTGACCGAGAGGTTGGCCGTCGAGCTCTCACCGGCCGGCCAGGGAACGTCGTGGTCGAGATCGGCCCCGATCGGACTGACCTGGCATCCGGGGCCGCGGCATACCCGATCGCGCGCTGCGACGTGCGTCCGCATGGCCTCGGTCGGCCGGTAGCGGTGAGTCGACACCTCGATCAGCGCACCCGTGCGGTCGTCAACAACCAACCGTCGCCACACCGATCCGGCCGCATGGGCGATCTGCCGGACGTGTGACGCCGAGACGAACCCAAACCCAGGCAACTCGCCCGGCTCGTCATCGCACCCCAACAACGTTGCCAAGGTGACGATCACGTCCACATGGGCCGGGGGCGCAGCCCCGAACCTCTGGCCTGGGATGAGCGGCGCAGTACCGACCACCGCGGCGGGGGCGAGGGACGCGGCGCCGATGCTCGCGCCGTCGCCAACGGGGGTCGGTCCACTCTCGGGCCGATCGGACACAACCCGCCCGTCGCCGCGCATGAGCAACTCGAAAGCGACATCGGAACGCAGTTGGTCGAGGGTCACCTCGGAGTAACCACCACCGGCGCGCAACCCGCGGGCCAAAGCGTCGATCCGGCTCATTACCGAACACACCCGGGCGGCCTCGCCGACGATCCGGACCACCCCGGTGCCGTCGTCGAAGAGCTCTGCCGAGGTCCGACGCGCGCGCTTCGCACGCTCGGCGTGCTTGGCTGCGGCAGCCGGGTCATCGGCGCGGTGTTGGGCCAGCGCGCGGCGCAATCTGCGCCCCACCAGAGCATGCGAAGCGACCGAGCCATCCCGGCACGGAGCGACCACCCGCAGGGCGACCTCTCCAGCCTCCTCGGCGTCCAGCTCGCTGATCTCGTCGCACAACCGCGCGACCCTGGCCAAGTCCGCCTCCCCCGCGGCGAGCATCGCGATGAGCCCCTCGGACCGGGCGGGCTCAGCCGTGGCCAGTCGCAGCCGACGCCAGCACTCCCCCTCGGGCAATCCGGTGGCGGCCATCACCTCGGCGACCACACCCCCGCGCACCGCCGCAGCCGCCTGCGCCCGAAGCGCCGCCGGGCCAGGCAGCGATCCGCGCACCGCGGCACCCGCCCGCGCCGCCTCGACGAGGGGGACCAACCGCTCGGCCGCCTCGCGCGCATAACCGGCATACAGCCCGCGCCATGCCGACACCGCGAGGGCATCGAGCCGCGCCTTCAGCTGTTCGATGAGGACGATCGCTGCCAGAGCAGCGGCCTCCTGATCGGCCCCGGACAGCGGGGCAAGCGCCTCGTCCGGGCACAGCGCGAGCGCCGCCGACACCGGGTCGGGCGAGTGGATCGGCTGCTCTGACATGTCCTGATTCTACTCGAACGTCTGTCCCAAACCAAGCCCAATCTATTTACACACCAACGGTTTTCGCTAAGAGCGAACATCGGGAACCGCACCCCAAACCAACCCCAAGAGTGGCCCCCAAGGCACCTCGCGACCATCGCGGCATACCCTCCCGGTATGCCGCCCTTCCGCAAGTCCCGCGCCGACGCGCCGGTCGGCTACTTCGCCTGGGAGGCTGCCGGGCTGCGTTGGCTCGGCGCCGCCACGGATGCCGGCGGCGTCCCCGTCGCCACGGTTCTCCAGGTCGGTCCGACGCACCTCGATCTCGTTCGGCTCGATCCCGTGCCACCCACCCGGGCCGCCGCAGCGGCCTTCGGCGCAGACCTCGCCCGCACTCACGACCCCGGCGGCGCGGACGTCGGCGGCGCGGACGTCGGCGGCGCGAACCCCGCCTTCGGCGCCGGCCCACCCCACTGGCTCGGCGACGGCTTCTTCGGCCCCACTGATCAGCCGCTCCCGCTCTCCCTCACTCCGCACTTTCGCTGGTCCGCCTTCTACGCCGCCGAACGCCTCACCCCCATCACGCAGGGATGCCGCGACGCGGGGGTTTTCGACGCGACCGAGGCCGCACTGCTCGACCGATTGGCCGCCACCATCGACAGACATGACACCGACGAGGCACCCAGCCGGATCCACGGCGACCTCTGGTCGGGCAATGTCATCTGGACGTCAGCCGGGGCCACCCTCATCGACCCCGCCGCCCACCATGGTCACCGAGAGGCCGACCTGGCGATGCTCGCGCTGTTCGGGTCGCCGCACCTTGACGTGACGATCGCGGCATACCAGGACGTGCGGCCGCTCGCCGAAGGGTGGCGTGAGCGGGTCGCCCTGCATCAGCTCTATCCGCTGGCTGTCCACGCCCTGCTCTTCGGCGGCGGGTATGCCGCGCAGACCATCTCGGCTGCGCGCCGCTACGCCTGAGCCTCGCCCCGACTAGACCGACGCGACGAGACCGACCCCGGCTAGACCGACGCGGGCGCCGGGACGACCTCCAGGTCCACCCGTCCGGCCGCGACGTCGGCACCGACCACCCGGACCGTGACCTGATCACCCGACTCGGCCGTCCCCTGCGCGAGCGCCACGACCGCCGGGTCGAGCAACTGCACGACCGGCACCCCGCGACCGTTACGGTCCACCACGCTGCCAGACAACGACTGGCCGACGAGCGAGATCATCACGGCGGCCTCCACCGCGTCGGTGCAGGCCCGCTCGACCGCGGACGCGCGCCGGTCACCCTCGGCCATCAGGCCGGGCAGCAGCGCGAGCGACTCTCGCGCCCACGTCGGCACCGGCTCCACCGCGCTCACCGCGGCGCAGACGACCAACCCGAACCGGTCGACGAGCCGGCGCAGCGGAGCCGTCACGTGGGCATACGGCGCAGCCACGGCGGCGTGCTGCTGCTGCTCCGGAGGCCCGCCGTCGAAGGGCGTATAGCCCGCTCCCCGGAAGAGCGAGGTCGCCTCGTGGATGAGCGCGAGGTGGCGCGGGTCATGACGGTCCAGGCCGCGCAGGAAGTCGCCGTAGCGCTGGCCATCCGGCCACGGCACCCCGAGCGCCCGCGCTTGACGACGGAAGCGACGCACCGAATCCCGTTGCGGCGCAGGCATGGTCCGCAGGATCCCCACACCGGCGTCGAGCATGAGTTGAGCTGCGGCCATTCCGGTCATCAGGGAGATCTGGGCGTTCCAGTCCTCGGCCGCCAAGGGCGGGCGGAACTCCAAACGGTAGACCCCAGGCCCCTCGTGGACGACCTGTTGCTCGGGCATCGGCAAGGAGGCCCCGCCGCGCGCCGACTCCAACGCCGCCCGCTTCTGCCCGATCTCCTGCAGCAACCTCACCTGCTCATCCGCGGTCCCGGCATCGACCGACGCCTGGACGCTCGCGTAGTCGCGTCGGGCCCGACTGCGCACCAGGGCCCGCCCGACGTGCGTCGACGTCACCGTTGCGTGCTCGTCCAGACCCAGATCCCACACGTATGCCGGTCGCACCTGATCCGGGAGCAGGCTCGCCGCTCCCTCGGACAGGGCCGGAGGGTGCAGCGGCACCCGGGTGTCCGGCAGGTAGATGGTCTGCCCCCGGCGCCGGGCCTCCACGTCGATCGCTCCGCCCGGGGTGACGAACGCCGGCACATCGGCGATCGCGTAGCGGACCCGATACCCCGTGCCCTCGCGCGCCAGCACCATCGCCTGGTCGAGGTCCATCGACCCGACCGGGTCGAGGGTCCAGAAACCCAGGTCGGTGAGGTCGACCGTCGGCAGGACGACCAGGTCGGCTGCGTCAGCGGCTGCAGCGAGCACGTCCCGCGGGAACTCGCCAGGCACATGCAACTGCTCGCGGATCGTGGCGAACCTGCGGGCCAGCGACCCCGGCTCGCCGGCAAGGGTCGGCGGCGGACCTGGGCGATAGCTGACGACACGGCTGGGCATGGGCACACCCTAGGACTCCTGGTGACCGACCCGCCCAACGCCCACCTAGAGTTGTCGCTCGTGTCCCATCAGCCCGTCCACTCCCCCGGCGCGGACACCATCGCGTTGGCGTTGGCCCTGACCCGTCAGGCACCGCCACGATGTGGGTCGGTCCGGGTCGTCGCCATCGACGGGCCTAGCGGGTCGGGCAAGACCACCCTGGCGGCCGCGCTGGCGCAGGCCCTGGACGCACCGACGGTGCACATGGACGACCTCTTCCCGGGGTGGGACGGCCTGGCCGCCGCACCGGCCCTCCTCACCACGCAGGTCCTCGAGCCGCTCGCACGGGGTGAGCGGGCGGCATACCGGCGATGGGACTGGATCGCGAGCGCATGGGGCGATGTCGTGCCGGTCCCGGCCACCGACGTGCTCGTCGTCGAAGGCTGCGGCGCGAGCGTCGGCCCGGCCGCCCGGTATGCCGCGGTGCGGATCTGGGTCGAGGCAGAGCTCGACGTGCGCATGGCCCGCGGCATCGCCCGTGACGGCGAGATGTACCGCCCGCACTGGCAACGGTGGGCCGACCAAGAGGTGACGGTCTTCGGGTCCGATCACACCCGAACGCGAGCCGACATCGTCCTCGACACCACCCATGTGCCCTAACGTTTCTCGCATGGAACCCGCCGACATGGCCGATGCCGTCTCGGCCTCGATGCAGGCACGCACCGGCCGGACCGTGTCGGAATGGGTCGACGCCGTCACCGCCGCAGGGATCGACCCCCTCGACCAACTCGCCGTCCGACGCTGGCTGAAGGACACCCACGGCATCGCGCAGAACAGCCAGTGGACCATCGCGTTCGCGGCTGCCGAGGCGGCCGGGTGGGTGCGACCGAGCGCCGACGGCTACACCGACACCCTGTATGCCGGTGCCAAGGCCCCGCTGCGGCCGTTGCACGACGCGGTCCTCGCGGTCGCCCTCGCGCTCGGCCCCGACACCGAGGCACAGGGTCGATCGACCTACATCCCGGTCGTCCGGGCCACCCAGTTCGCCGCCATCGCGCCCGGGCCCGGCGGCACCCTGCGGGTCGGCCTGCGCTTCCGCACCCAGGTCCCCGACGACGCCCGCCTCGAGCCGGCCAAGGGTTTCGCCCAGGCCACTCACTGGGTGCACCTGCCGGGCGCCAGCCTCCTGGCCGACGCCGCCGCCCTCGAACCCTTGCTCGCGGCGGCATACCTGCAGAACGGATGACCCCCTCCCGCCGCCGCCTGGCCGCCCGGGTCGCCCTCGGCGGCGCACTCGGCACGTCCGCCCGGCTCCTCGTCGACGCACTCGTCGGCTCGCCGTGGGGCACGTGGGACGCCGGGGTCGCCGTCGCCAACGTCACCGGGGCGTTCTTCCTCGGAATCATCGCCCTCTATCCCTTCCGCCGCCGGCACCCGCACGAGGTGCGTGCCTTCGCCGGCACCGGCGTCATGGGTGCCTACACGACGTTCTCCGCCCTCAACCTCGCGATGGTCGACGGCTCACCACGGCCCGAGGCCGTGCTCGGCCTGCTCGTCAGCATCGGCGGCGGGTGCGTCGCGGCCTGGTTGGGTCTGCGGGTGGGGCTGTCCGCGCGCCGCGCGGTCGAGGCGCCCGGCGAGGTCCCCGGGTCCGTCGACCCCCGCGACGGCGAGGAGGACCTGTGAGCATCGGCGGGTATGCCGTGTGGACCTGGCTCGGGGCGGTCGCCGCCGGTTCGGCCGGGGCCGTGCTTCGGTGGGCCAGCGTCGTCTGGCTGCACGGGATCCTCTCCCGGCGCAGCGGCGCCACCGATCCCTTCCCGCTTGGCGTCCTCGTGGCCAACACCGTGGCCTCGTTCCTTGCCGGGGTGGCGGTGGCAGTAGCCCCCGTGGTCGGACCCCAATGGCACTTGGTCCTCGTCGGCGGGCTCTGTGGCGGGCTCTCAACCCTCTCGACCCTGGCGGTCGACACGGTGGCGATGTGGCAACGCGGCGAACGTTGGGGCGCGGTCGGCAACCTCGGCGCCACCCTCGCCCTCGGGCTCGGTGCCGCGATGATCGGAGCTGGCGTCGTCGGCAGCGCTGTGGCTGCGGCCCTGAGCCGTTAGATCCCGCGCCGATAGATCCCGCGCCAATAGGTCCGGCGCCGATAGATCCAGCCGGACAGTCAGCGCTCGCGGGCCTCTCCCAGGCCGGTCACCAGGGCGTTGAGCCGAGCCGACTCCTGCAGCGACCGAGGCCCATCCGAGCGTTGGATCGCCATGACGGCCAAGGTGTCAGTGTCGTTGAGTTCAAGGGTCGGCCAAGGCATCCCCTGCCCGAACTGAACCCCCATGACCTGCGGCCAGGTGACCGTCCTGGTGAGGAAGAGGTTGCGGACGGTGAGCCCCTCGCGGGTCGGCACCGCCTTGATCGTTGCGTAGCGGAAGAAGAGGGCCGCGAGGATCCAACCGATCGAGGCGAAGAGCACCCGGTCGAAGATCTGGAAGTCGTGGATCGCGGTCGCCGGGATGAAGACCCCGATGAAGGTGAACAGCGCGATGGCGGCCACCGCCAGGCTGATCGCGACGATTCGGCCGCGGCGAGGAACGAACGGCGCGAAGGGATCGTCGTCGCCCCGACGCCCGGTGGGATGACTCACTTCGCTCATGTCGATCTCCTCCGGAACGCCGAGCGGGTCACAGTCGACAGGCTGCGATGTGAGTGACGAGGATCCCTCGGGCACCGAGGTCGAACAACTCGTCCATCACCCGGTTGGTCCCCTTGCGCGGCACCATCGCCCGCACAGCCACCCAGGCCGGGTCGTGCAACGGCGAAACGGTCGGCGACTCCAGACCGGGGGTGATCTGGCAGGCCGCCTCGACCGCGGCAGCGGGCACGTCGTAGTCGAGCAGGACGTAGTCACGTGCTGTGACGACGCCGAGCAGGCGACGCCGCAGCACCCCGACGCCGTTGTCCTCGGATACCTCGGCACGGCGGATGAGCACCGCTTCCGACGTGAGGATGGGGTCGCCGAAGACCGCCAGACCCTGGCTGCGCAAGGTCGCCCCCGTCTCCACGACATCGGCGATGACGTCGGCCACGCCGAGGGTGATCGCCGTCTCGACGGCTCCGTCGAGACGCACGACCGCAGCGCTCACGCCAGCCTCGGCCAGGTGCCCCTGCACGAGCCCCGGGTAGCTCGTCGCCACCCGCCGACCCGCGATGTCGGCGACGTCGCTCATCGACCCCGCGCGGGCGGCATACCGGAAGGTCGACTTGCCGAAACCGAGAGCCATGACCTCGACGGCATCGCTGCCCGAGTCGAGCAGCAGGTCGCGACCGGTGATCCCGGCGTCGACCGTGCCGGACCCGACATAGACGGCGATGTCACGCGGTCGAAGGTAGAAGAGTTCGACCTCGTTGTCGGGGTCGGTGACGATGAGCTCCTTGAGGTCCCGGCGGACCTTGTATCCGGCCTGCCGGAGCATGTCGGCGGCCGGCTCGGCCAGAGAGCCCTTGTTGGGGACGGCAATGCGCAGCATGAGAGATCCAGGGGGAAGCGGTCAGAGGTGGGCGTAGACGTCGTCGAGGGTGAGGCCCGAGGCGAGCATCAGCACCTGCAGGTGGTAGAGCAGCTGGCTGATCTCCTCTGCGGCCCGCTCGGGGCCTTCGTGCTCGGCCGCCATCCACACCTCGGCCGCCTCCTCGACGATCTTCTTGCCGATGGCATGAACGCCGGCATCGAGCTGCGCGACCGTGCCGGAGCCGGCCGGTCGGGTGGCGGCCTTGTCGGCCAGCTCGGCGAACAGCCCATCGAACGTCTTCACGAGGAATCAGCCTACCCAGGCGCAGGTATGCCGCCCGCCCACCTTCCAGCGGACGGACGGCATACCTGATGGGTCTGGCCACCCGCCGATCGGGCTCAGCTCTCGAACGCGTCGAGTTCGTCGTCGGTGAACAGCCGGGACCTGATGAGGAACCGCACCCCCTCCGGCGCCTCGACGGAGAACCCGGCCCCGCGGCCGGGAACGACATCGACAGTGAGGTGGGTGTGCTGCCAGTAGGCGAACTGACTGGCCGACATCCACATCGGCACGGCTCGGTCCAGCCCGATGCCGAGATCACCCAGGTGGACGTCCGAGTCGCCGAGGATGAACTCGCCGTCGGGGTAACACATCGGAGACGAGCCGTCGCAGCAGCCACCGGACTGGTGGAACATCAACGGCCCGTGCTGGTCGGTGAGCTTGCGCAGCAGGGTCACCGCTGCTTCGGTCACCGCCACGCGGGAGTATGCCGCCGCGAGCGGCATACTCCCTGGCGTTGGCGCAGTATCCATCGGTTTAGAAGAAGCCGAGGGCATTGGGCGAGTATGACACCAGCAGGTTCTTGGTCTGCTGGTAGTGGTCGAGCATCATCTTGTGGTTCTCGCGGCCGATGCCCGACTGCTTGTAGCCACCGAAGGCGGCGTGGGCCGGGTAGGCGTGATAGCAGTTGGTCCACACCCGGCCGGCCTGGATCGAGCGCCCGGCGCGGAAGGCCCGACCCCCGTCGCGGCTCCACACGCCGGCACCGAGGCCATAGAGGGTGTCGTTGGCGATCTTGAGCGCGTCAGCCTCGTCCTCGAACCGGGTCACCGAGACGACCGGGCCGAAGATCTCCTCCTGGAAGATGCGCATGCCGTTGTGCCCCTCGAACACCGTCGGCTGAACGTAGTAGCCGCCGGAGAGGTCCCCGCCGAGGTCGGCTCGGTTGCCACCGATGAGGACCTTCGCACCCTCCTGCTTGCCGATGTCGATGTAGGACAGGATCTTCTCGAGCTGGTCGTTGCTCGCCTGGGCGCCGATCATCGTGTCGGTGTCCAGCGGGTTGCCCTGGGTGATCTTGCCGACCCGCTCGACGGCGTCGATGAGGAAGTTGTCGTAGATCGACGACTGGATCAGCGCCCGCGACGGGCACGTGCATACCTCGCCCTGGTTGAGCGCGAACATCGCGAAGCCCTCGAGTGCCTTGTCGTAGAACGCATCCCGCTCGTCGGCAACGTCGGAGAAGAAGATGTTCGGGCTCTTGCCACCCAGCTCCAGGGTGACCGGGATGAGGTTTTGGCTGGCGTACTGCATGATCAGCCGGCCGGTCGTCGTCTCGCCGGTGAAGGCGATCTTGGCGATGCGGGACGAGGACGCGAGGGGCTTGCCGGCCTCGACACCGAAGCCGTTGACGACGTTGAGGACGCCATCGGGCAGCAGGTCAGCGATGAGTTCCATGAGCTTGAGGATCGACCATGGGGTCTGCTCGGCCGGCTTGAGGACGACCGCGTTGCCTGCCGCCAGGGCCGGCGCGAGCTTCCACGTCGCCATGAGCAGCGGGAAGTTCCAGGGGATAATCTGGCCGACGACGCCCAGCGGCTCGTGGAAGTGGTAGGCGATGGTGTCTGCGTCGATCTCGGAGATGCCCCCCTCCTGCGCCCGGATGGCACCGGCGAAGTAGCGGAAGTGGTCAACGGCCAGGGGCAGGTCGGCCGCCAAGGTCTCGCGGATCGGTTTGCCGTTGTCCCAGGTCTCGGCCAGCGCGAGGTCGGCGAGGTTGGCCTCGATCCGGTCGGCGATCTTGTTGAGGACGACGGCGCGGTCGGCGGCCGAGGTTCGGCCCCACGCGGGTGCGGCGCCGTGCGCGGCGTCCAGCGCCAGTTCGATGTCCTCGGCGGTGCTGCGGGCGATCTCGGTGAAGACCCGACCGGTGACCGGGGTGACGTTCTCGAAGTATTGCCCCTTGACCGGGGGCACCCACTGGCCGCCGATGAAGTTGTCGTAGCGGCTGGCGACGGAGACCGGGCTGCCGTCGCTGCCGGGCGGAGCGAAGATCGTCATTGGTGCATCCTCCGAAGGTTGCGCAGGTCACTCTGCGACTGTGACGGCCGTCACGGCGACGGCTCGTGTCCGGAGGCTATGCAGCGCGACGTTGCAACAACGCTGCATGCACGTTGGCGAGGTCTCACCTGATCCGGCTAGGCGCGGGTCTGGCGCCCCAGCACGATCGGTGCTGCGACCAACTCCCGCTCGAGTCGGGCGGCTTCGGCCACCGCGATCGGCCGCAGCGGCGAGCCAGCGGGCAGGGTTTCGGCCTGACGCTCCCACATGTCCAGGTCGTCGGCCCCCCAGCGCGACCGGGTCCAGGCGACCATGAGATCGGCCTCGGCCGAGGCGATGAGGGCACTGCGGACCTGTCCCGTGAGAATCTCGCGCTGATCGACGACTGCGGGCGACTGCGACATCGGGAGCAGCGGACCGCGGTAGGCCTGCATCGCGGCGCGCAGCCGCCCGGCCGCCAGGTATGCCGCGACCGCGTGCCAGTCGGTCTGGGCGCCAGCGATGAGGCGATAGGGACGCGACGTGAGGACCTCGGGACCGAGGATCGAGCGAAGCCGGGTCATCTCGGCGCGCATCGTCGATGAGGTGACCTGCCCGGCATACACGAGAACTTCGAGTTGCTCGGCAGTGAGGCCATCCGGATGGTCGGCGAGCGCGACGAGGATGTCGCCGTGTCGCCGGCTCAGGCGGTGGGTGCGTCCGCCGTGGGCGGCGATGAGTTCGGGCTGGCCCAGCCCGCGCAGGGCGAAGGCGGCGGACGGGTCGGGGCCCAGCGAGGCGTCACCCGAGCCGCGGCGTCCGGGAGCGGCCGGGGTCCACAGCGCGCCCGTCGCCTGCAGCCGGGCCAACTCCGACTCGGCCATCCGGGCCGCGGCGCGCACCAGGGCCAGGCTCTGCGGGGTGGCGACGTCCGGACCACCGGTGATGTCCACCAGGCCCAAGATCTGCTGTGTCGACGGATCGTGGATCGGTGCTGCCGCGCAGGTCCAGGGCTGCACCAGGCGGTTGAAATGCTCCTCTGAGCGCACGTGGGTGGCGGCGTCCAGATGCAGGGCCATGCCGGGGGCATTGGTGCCTGCATGGCCCTCGTCCCACCCGGCGCCCTCGACAAAGTGGATGGTCTCGGCTCGGCGCATGACCGTCGGCGACCCGGTCACCCACAGCAGCGTGCCGTCGGCGTCCCCGACGGCCATGACGCAATCACAGTCGACGGCAGCCCGGCCCAGGACGTCGTAGAGCAAGGGGAAGACCTGGGCGAGCGGGTGGGCCGATCGGTAGGTCTGGACCTCAGGTCGATCCATCCGGATCGGGGCCAAGTGCCGGTCTGGGTCTACGCCGCTGGCGCTGGAGCGCATCCACGAGTCGGCGACGACGCTGCGAACGCCACCGCCAGCGTCCCCGGAGGTGAGGAAGGCGTCGCGGTGACCGGCCAGCCCACCGCGGCCCGATCGCAATGTGGCCACCGTCACAGTGAAACCCAGGACGGGCGCTGCCGACAGCAGGGCGGCACCCCGATGCGCCGAGCGGCCGGATCCGACCTGTGGTCGGATCCGACCGCTCGACGACCTTCTCGTCGTCTGCCGGCGATCCCGGTCAGAAGCCAGTGACCTTGCTCAGCGAACGGCAGGCGACTCGGCGGGTGCCGAGCCGCTCTCCTCGCGAGTGGCCTTGACCCACTGGGTGAAGCCGTAGATCACGAAGGCGCCGTAACCGATGTAGAGGACGGCGGTCGGGACGTAGCCGGTCGCGAAGCCGAGCGGGACGCCGATGAGGTCGACGGCGATCCAGCACAGCCAGAACTCGTTCCACCCACGGGCCATCGAGTAGGTGGCGAGCACCGAGCCGACGAAGATCCACGCGTCGCACCAGTAGAACCACCACTGCGCCGGCCAAGAGGACAGCGCGACGAAGGCTTGGTGGACGATGACCGTGCCGATGAGCCAACCGACGACGATGCCGATCCGCTCACGACTCGTCGCCCACCGCGGGGTGATCGCCGGTCCGGCGTTGTCGACGCCACGAGCCCGCTTGGACTCGTTCCACCGCCACCACCCGTAGAGGCTCGTGACGATGAAGAAGATCTGCCGCCCGGCCTGGCCGAACAGCGGGATCCGCTCGTCGGCGCCGAACAGGGCTCCGAGGTAGACGAAGAAGAGCATGACGTTCGCGAGGATGCCGACCGGCCAGGCCCAGACCCAGCGCTTCATGCCCAGATATGCGGAGGCGGCACCGATGAGGATGCCGATGAGTTCCAGCCAGTGCATCTGATAGCCACCGACCGGGAACGTCGCAGCGATGAGCTGCTGAAAAACGTTGCCGTTGTTCATGATTGGTGTTCGTCCTTGAGTTCGTTCTGACAGGGACGAACTCCGGGGACACCCCGTACCACGCCGGCCCCGGAAGCCGACACAGCGGCATACCGGGCGTCGTCGCGCCACGAAACGTGCTGCCTACCATCCGGACTTTCACCGTCGGTCCTGGAATCCCACCAGGTCAACCGGCCGCTGGATGCGGTCGGGTCGCGGACTGTCACCGCCGGTTCGGAGTTACACCGACCCCGGAGCACGTGCCCACAGTGTATGCCGCGAGCACGCCGGGTCCAGGCGCCCGACCACCACGCGGACCCGGCAACGTCTCACAGACGTCCCACAGTGACCTCACCGGATCGGAACAACTCGGGACGGCTGACTAAGGACATCAAGCCACCGCGCGTCACAACCACACACGGAGCCCACCATGTCCCCCATCCTCATCGCCGCCGACCTTCTGGCTATCGCCTTGCTCGTCTTCGGCATGTTCCTGCCTCGGCACGGCCGACGTGATCTCGTCGCCGCCTACCTCGGCGTCAACGTGGGGGTATTCGCCGTAGCCGCCGCCCTCACCGCATCGGGGGTGGCCAGCGCCGGTGTCGGGCTCGGCCTCTTCGGGGTCCTGTCCATCATCCGGCTGCGGTCCGAGGAACTCACCCAGACCGAGATCGCCTACTACTTCGGCGCCCTCGCGATCGGGCTGCTGGCCGGGCTCGGCGCCGACGCCGTCCCGATGATCGGCGCCCTCATGGCCTTGGTCGTGGTGACGCTGTGGATCGGGGACCACCCGCGGATCGCCACCCGCAGCGTCCGCCAGACGCTGGTCCTGGACCGGGCGCACGGAGATCGTTCGGCCCTGCACGCCCACGTCGAGCGCGTCCTCGGCGGCACCGTCCACGAGATCTCGGTCGTGAAGACCGACCTGGTCAACGACACCACGGTGGTCTCGGTGCGGCATACCCCCGCCCCCCTGGTTGGACACGCCGGCAGCGCCCGCCCTGCCTCGCACGACGAGCACGTGCGATGAGCACGGCCTACGCACCCGCCACGTCGCCCATCGCCACCCTCGTCGACCGGACCATGGACCTCGGCGCGCTCGCCCCGATCAGCCTGGACGACCTCGTCACCAGCGCATCGAGGCTCACCCGGGTGGACCGCAAGTACGTCGTGCCCCGGCGGCTGCTTCCCACCCTGCTCCAAGCCACCGCAGGTCGGGCCAAGGTGCTGGACATCGACGGGGTCCGCGACTTCGCCTACCGCACGGTCTATCTCGACACCCTCGACGTCCAGTGCTTCCGGGCCGCCGGCCAGAAGCGCCGCCGCCGGGCCAAGATCCGCACCCGCAGCTACCTCGACAGCGGGGCCACGTTCCTCGAGGTCAAGACCCGCGGGCCCCGTGGCACCACCGTCAAGGAGCGCATCGAGCATCCCGATGTCGAGGAGGCCGGCCTCACCGCGGCCGGAGCCGCCTTCATCGCCGACCGACTGGCCGCGGCCCAGATCGACACCCTTGACGTGGCCTCGCTCGTCCCGATGCTGTCCACGACCTACCACCGAAGCACCCTGGCCCTCGGCCCGGATCGGGTGACCATCGACACGGTGCCCGGATGGACCGCCCTCGGGCCAGCTCGGGGAGACCTCGACCGGCCCGGCCTGGCGATCGTCGAGACGAAGGCCGGCGCCACCCCCACGCTCGTCGACCACGCCCTCTGGCGCCTCGGCCACCGGCCGATCCGGATCAGCAAGTACGGCAGCGGCCTGGCCGCCGTCCGACCTGAGCTGCCCCACCTCAAATGGCATCGCGTCATCAACCAGCACCTCCGCCCGTACCCGAGCCTCACCATCCACGAAGGACATCAGTCATGACTCTGCGCCGATTCACCAGCGGGCTCGTAGCGGCCGGAGCCGCCCTCGCCCTTGTCGCCTGCTCAGGCAACACCACGTCCACCACGACGGCTGCCGGCGCCGCGAGCGTTGGCACCGTTGCCACGGCAGCGACCTCGGGCGCCGTCTCCGGTGACCTCGCCACCCGACTGGCCGACAACACCGAATCGCACGCCCAGGCCGATGACGCCTCTTACGACGCGGCGACGGCCGTCACGGTGACCCTCGCCGACGGCGCCAGCAAGGCAAGCGGCGACGGCGTGACCATCAGCGGCAACACCGTGACGATCACGACGAAGGGCACCTACGTCCTCTCCGGCAGCCTCACCAACGGCCAGGTCGTCGTCAACAGTTCGGTCGAGGGCAAGGTGCGCCTGGTCCTCAACGGGGCGACGATCACCAACCCGTCGGGGGCGGCGCTCGTGGTCACCGCCGCCGACGAGGCCGTCGTCGTCCTGGCCGACGGAACCACCAACACCCTCACCGATGGCACCGGCTACGACACGACGGCCACCGACTCCCCCAACGCCGCCCTGTTCTCGATGGCCGACCTCACCATCGGCGGCAGCGGCACCCTCGTCGTGCACGGCCGGACGGCCGACGGCATCGCCACCAAGGACGGCCTGGTCATCCTCGGCGGGACGATCACGGTCGACGCCGTCGACGACGGCATCCGCGGCAAGGACTACATCGACGTCCAAGGCGGCACCGTGAGCGTCACCGCCGGGCAGGACGGCCTGAAGTCGACGAACGAGACCGACGACACCGTCGGCTGGATCGCCGTCTCCACCGGGTCGGTCACGCTCACCGCGGGCGACGACGGCATCCACGCCGAAGGTGACCTCGCGATCGCCGGCGGGACGGTCACCGTGGCCAAGTCCGCCGAGGGCATCGAAGGGGCCAACATCGCCATCAGCGGGGGCATCGTGTCGATCACCGCCAGCGACGACGGAGTCAACGTCTCCGGTGGAACGTCCGGCCAGACGCAGGGCGGCGGCGGTGGCGGCGGGATGCAGGACGACGGCTCGCTGTTGGGGATCAGCGGCGGAACAGTCATCGTCAACTCCAGTGGTGACGGACTGGACAGCAACGGCAGCACCGAGATCACCGGCGGCCTCATCGTCGTGTCCGGACCGAGCGCCAACAACAACGGCGCCCTGGACAGCAACGGCGGGATCAACGTGACCGGTGGAACGCTGATCGCCGCAGGCAGCTCCGGGATGGCCGAGTCGCCCGACGCCACCTCCACCCAGGGCTGGCTCGCTGCCACCCTCACCCAGAGCGTGGCGGCCGGCAAGACGATCTCCATCGTCTCGGGCGACACCGTCATCGCGTCCTACACCACGCTGCGCACCGTCTCGTCGGTCGTCTTCACCTCCTCGGCGATTCAGAAGGGCCAGACCTACGACATCTACGTCGGGGGCTCCCTGGCCGGCGAGGCGTCCGGCACCTACTCCGCCGGCGGCTCGATCTCCGGCGCCAGCAAGCTGAGCACCGTGACCGCAGGCGTGGCCACCCGTGGGGGCGGGATGGGTCGCCCCTAACCCACCTGCGCCTCCGGCGCCCACACCACCCTGGGGTATGCCGCCCGCTCACCTGAGCGGGCGGCATACCTGTGCGTGGGGAGTCTCCACGGACGAAAACTGTTGTCCTGCAATGGTTCAGGAACACATGACGGACACCTCGCTTGGTCACAGGGTCTGCACATGGGCGACTTCTTGACTACTCACATGACGACCTCCACCAGCCCCCGCCGCGTCGGCCGCCGCGCCCTCATCGGCGGATCCCTTGCCGCCCTCCTCACCCTCGGCTCGGCCAGCGCCTGGGCCCTGGACACCTACGTCATCGACCACGTCGAGGTCACCAATGCCTCGGCTGCGACGCCGGCGAGCACGGTCCAGGTCGTCCAGGCCGCCGCGGCCACGACGGTCACCTCGACGAGCTACACCTCGGACACGGCCAAGATCACCGTGAGCAAGCACGTCACCGGGACGGGTGCCAACACGGTGACCTACTACGTCGCTGACGTCGTCGTCAGCGACGCGACGATCCTGCGGTCGGCCTTCGCCAATGACCAGTTCGGCACGAACATCATCGCGACGACCTCCGAGATCGCCGATCAAGCCGACGCGGTGCTGGCGATCAACGGCGACTACTACGGCTTCCGCACCACCGGCATCGTCATCCGCAACGGTGTCGTCTTCCGCGACAGCGGCGCCCGTCAGGGCCTGGCGATCTACCAAGACGGGACGATGCGCCTCTACGACGAGACGACAACGACCGGCGCTCAACTGGTCAAGGAAGGCGTCTGGAACACCCTGAGCTTCGGGCCGGGCCTCGTCACCGATGGCCAGGTCATCTCCGGGATCGACGAGGTCGAGATCGACACCAATTTCGGCAACCACTCGGTCCAGGGCCAGCAGCCCCGCACCGGCATCGGCATGGTCTCCGCCAACCACTTCGTGTTCGTCGTCGTTGACGGTCGCTCCAGCGGCTACTCCCGCGGGGTGACGATGACCGAGTTCGCCGACATCTTCACCGATCTTGGGGCACAGGTCGCCTACAACCTCGACGGCGGCGGCTCCTCGACCATGGTGTTCAACGGCGCTCTGGTCAACAACCCGTTGGGCAAGGGCACCGAGCGCGGCACCTCGGACATCATCTACGTGGCCGGCTAGGTGAGGGAGATGATCGTCCTCATTCCTTCCTACGAGCCCGACATCCGGCTCGTCCGCCTCGTCGAGTCGCTGCGGATGGTGCGCGGTTTGCGAGTCCTCGTCGTCGACGACGGCAGCGGCCCGGCGTATGCCGCCCACTTCGCCGCCGTCGCCGCCCTCGGCGCCACGGTCCTGGTCCACGAGGTCAACCGGGGCAAGGGAGCCGCGCTCAAGACCGGCTTCTCGCACGCTCTGGCCACCTGGCCAGGAGAGTCGCTCGTCTGCGCCGACTCGGACGGTCAGCACGCGCCCGCCGACATCCTGCGGGTGGGCGAGGCGATCGCGGAAGGCCCCGATGTCGTCCTCGGGGTGCGCCGGTTCACCGGTCGGGTGCCGTTGCGGAGCCGGATCGGCAACGACCTCACCCGACGGCTTTTCGCGCTCGCGACGGGAGTGCCGATCATCGACACCCAGACCGGGCTGCGCGGTTACCCGTCGCGGGTCCTCCCCTGGCTGCTGGACATCCCCGGCGACCGGTTCGACTACGAGTTGCGGACGTTGTTGGCCGCTGCACGCGAGCGCCGAAGCACGGTCCAGGTCGAGATCGAGACGATCTACCTCGACGACAACGCCTCGTCGCACTTCCGGCCGGTGCGCGACTCCGCGCTCATCTACCGGCAACTCGCGGCCTTCGCCGCCTCGTCGCTGCTCGGCTTCACCGTCGACGTCGTCGTCCTGGCCTTGGCCATCTGGCTCTCCGGCAACCTGGTGGCGTCGGTCGTCGCTGCCCGCCTGGTCAGTGCGAGCGTCAACTACACCGTCAACCGCCGGTTCGTCTTCGCCGCCGACGGGGTCGCGAGCACCCGCGCCTCACTGCCCCGGTATGCCGGCCTCGCGGCGGTCATCCTCGGAGCGAACGTCCTGCTCATGCAGGGTCTCGTCGCCGTGACCGGGTCGACAGTCATCGCCAAGGTCGTCACCGAGGTGACCCTGTTTGTGCTCTCCTACGGAGTCCAGCGCACGCTGGTGTTCGCCGGCGGTCGCCGGCCAGGTCAGTGCGGATGCCGCCTGACGAGGGCGCGTAGCTGTTCGACCGCCGCGGCGGCGTCCTCCGGCCCGAACACGGCCGAGCCGGCGACGAAGACGTCGGCCCCCGCCTCCGCACACGCCTCGATGGTCGCGGCGCTCACCCCGCCGTCGACCTGGATCCATACCTGACCACCATGGCGACGCACCGACTCTCGGACCGCCCGCACCTTCGGCAGTTGGTCGGCCATGAACGACTGGCCGCCGAAGCCCGGCTCGACGGTCATGACGAGCACCATGTCCAGATCGGGCAGCAACTCTTCGTAGGGCGCCCACGGGGTCGCCGGCTTGAGCGCCATCCCGGCCCGGGACCCCAACGACCGCAGGGTGCGAGCCAGCCCGCGCGGGTCGGCCGCCGCCTCGATGTGGAAGGTCACCGATCCGGCACCCGCTTCGGCATACGCCGGAGCCCAGCGATCGGGGTCGGAGATCATCAGGTGACAGTCGATCGGCAGCGGGCTCACCCGCAGGAGCGCCTCGACGACCGGCAGCCCCAGCGTGAGGTTCGGCACGAAGTGGTTGTCCATGACGTCCACGTGCGCCCAGTCGGCGTTGCTCACCGACTCGAGCTCGGCCTCCAGGTTGGCGAAGTCCGCGGACAGGATGCTCGGTGAGATCTGCACAACCCAACCCTAGGACCGGCTCGGCGCCGCCTTGCGCAGCAGCGCGAGGAACATCGCGTCGGTGCCGTGCACGTCTGGCCAGAGTTGGGCGAACAACCCGCTTCCGGACCCCGCCAGCGCATGTCCGTCCTTGTCCCGCAACGATTCCCCAGCGTCGAGGAGCTCGACGTCCGAGCGCTTCTTGACCACGTCGCGCACCGCGAACACCGTCTCCGACAGGTGTGGGCTGCAGGTGACGTAGGCGACCACCCCGCCGGGGCGGGTTGCGTCCAGGGCACTGGCCAGCAACTCGCGCTGCAGTTTGGTCAGCACCGCGAGGTCGTCGGGGGTTCGCCGCCACCGCGCTTCTGGGCGACGACGCAGGGCGCCGAGGCCCGTGCACGGCGCATCCACGAGGACCTTGTCGTATGCCGCGGGCTCCAACTCGCCGATCTCTCGGCCGTCCCCCACCCGCACCTGCACCTGCCCTGGGCTCCCCGCCGCAAGCGCCGGCCGGAGGGTATGCCGCACCAACTCGGCCCGATGTTCGCTCACCTCGTTGGCGACCAGCGAGGCACCCTGTTCGAGGGCGAGCGCGGCCAGCAGACCCGCCTTGCCACCCGGGCCGGCGCACAGGTCGAGCCAGCGCTGCGGGCCGGTGCTCTCGACGGGGACCGCCGCTAACGCGAGCGCGACCAACTGGGAGCCTTCGTCCTGCACTGCGGCGCGCCCGTCACGCACCACCGCGAGAGCCCCCGGGTCGCCACCCGGCAGGGTTGCCGCCGTGCGCGCCCAGCGCCCCGGGGTCGCTCCGGCGCGTTGGAGCTCCTCGACCGTGCACAGACCCGGCCGGGCGACGAGGGACATGGCTGCCGCCTCGTTGTCGGCCGCCAGCAGACTGCCCAGGTCTGCGTCGACGGTCTCCCGTGTCGAACGGCCATGGCCGAGCAACGCCTCGCGCAGCGCCTTGACGATCCACGTCGGGTGCGACTGGGTGATCGCGAGCCGTGTCACCGCGTCCGAGCCCTCGGGCGTGATGGCGTCCAGCCACTCCTGCGGGGTCCGCTCGCTCACCCGGCGCAGGACCGCGTTGACGAAACCGGCCGCGCCGGCGCCGTTGACCTGCCTGGCTAAGGCCACGGTCTCGGCGACGGCGGCGTGGGCCGGGACTCGCATCCCCAACACCTGATGACAGCCCAGTCGCAGGGTGTCCAGGACGTTGGCGTCAATCGCCGTGAGTGCCCGCCCGGCCGCGATCGCGATGATCGGGTCGTAGCGGCCCTGCAGCCGCAGGGTCCCGTAGGTGAGCTCCGTGGCGAACGCGGCGTCGCGCCCAGACACCCGCTGGGCGCGCAGCACCGTGGGGAGTTCGAGGTTGGCATACGCACCGTCAGCGACGGCTCGCAGCACGGTGTATGCCGCGCGCCGCGCCGGATCGCCGACCCGAGCTCGTTCGGCCGGCCGTTGCCGGGACTTCTGCGCCGGGCCGCCCCGTCGACGTCGCTCGTCAGACATCCGAGCCCAGCCGCTCCCCCGACTCGATCCGCACACCGCGCGCCCAATCGGCCGCAGGCATCTCCTTCTTGCCGTGCGCGCGGACCAGGCCGAGGCGGACCGGGGAGGTGGCGGTACCGGCATACACCGCTGCCTTGGTGACCAACAGGTCGCCGGGAGCCAACGTCGGGGCAGCCTCGCCGGCGGGCCCGAGCGGACCGAGCTTGAGGCGTTCGCCCCGGAAGGTCGTCCACGCCCCAGGCGCCGGGGTGCACGAGCGGATCAGTCGATCAACGGCCAGCGCGGGGAGACCCCAATCGACCCGGGCATCCTCGACCTCCACCTTGGGCGCATGCGAGATCCCTTCGCCCGGTTGGGGTTTGGCCACCAAGTGGCCGGCCTCGATGCCGTCGAGAGTAGCCACGAGCAGCCCGGCTCCAGCGAGTGCCAGCCGCCCGAGCAGGTCGCCGCTGGTGTCGGTCGGTCGGATCGTCTCGGTCATCACGCCAAAGATCGGGCCCGTGTCCAACCCCTGCTCAAGGAGGAAGGTCGTAGCGCCGGTGACCTCGTCGCCCGAGCGGATCGCGTGCTGGACCGGTGCGGCGCCCCGCCAGGCCGGCAGCAGCGAGAAATGCAGGTTGACCCACCCGCGCCGCGGAATGTCCAGGGCAGCCTGCGGGACCAGCGCGCCGTAGGCGACCACCGGGCAGCAGTCCGGTGCGAGCGCCGCCAACTCCTGCTGGAAATCCGGGTCGCGGGGTGTGCGCGGAGTGAGCACCGGTATGCCGTGCTCCTGCGCCCGCACGCGCACGGGCGAGGGCAGCAGGCTGCGGCCGCGACCGGCCGGGGCATCGGGGCGGGTGACGACACCGACGACCTCGTGAGATGACCCGATGAGAGCCTCCAGGCTCGGCAGCGCCACCTCGGGCGTCCCGGCAAAGACCAGGCGCATCGCGCTCACACCCCCAGACCGAAGGTGTTGTGTGGGCTGATCCGCACGATCGGTGGGCCGCCGACCCAGTCGGACTCGCGGATGGCCTTCATGGCGAGCTTGCGTTGGGCCGGGTCCATCCGGTCGATGAAGAGGATGCCGTCGAGGTGGTCGGTCTCGTGCTGCACGGCCCGGGCGAGCAGTTCACTGCCTTCCAGGAGCACCGGCTCACCGTGCTCGTCCTGACCGGTCGCCACGACGCGCAACGACCGGGGGGTCGGGTATTTCATTCCGGGGAAGGAGAGGCAGCCCTCCTCGCCGTCCTGCATCTCCACCGACAACTCCAGCGACGGGTTGACCAGGTGCCCGACGACGCCATCGACGAAATAGGTGAAGACCCGCAGCCCGACACCGATCTGCGGCGCCGCCAATCCAGCACCGGGCGCGTCCATCATCGTGTCAGTGAGGTCCTTCACCAGTTGGCTCAGCTCCCGGTCGAAGTCGACGACCGCCGCGGCAGGGGTCCGCAGGATCGGGTCGCCGAAAAGGCGGATCTCCTTGACCGACAACGCTGTTCCTTCGAGAGCCAGGAGGCCGGGCCTGGCACCCCGATCAGGGCTCGACACTCGGCATCACGGAGGTGCCAGTCTAGTCGGCCGTTTCCGGCCCGGCGTCGGCGCCAACCTGGCGCAGCCCCCGCACCGACGGTGCGGCCAGCGTGGCCAGGCTGAGCACGGCATACCCGATGGCGCTGACGAGCAGGATCGAGCGGTGGTCGTAGACGGTGGCGAGCCACCCGAAGGCCATCGCCCCGATTGGCATCGCCACGAAGGACCCGAGCGCGTCATAACTGGACACCCGGGACAACACCGCCTCGGGGATGTGTTGGTGCAGCGAGGTGTTCCACCCGACGCCGAACACCTCGACCCCGGCACCGGCCACGAAGAACGCCGCAATGAGCAGGTCGGTGCGAGGGGACAGCCCGAGCACGAGCATCGGGAGCGCGATGAGCGAGACCCCGAGCATCCCCGCGACGAGCGGGCGCCGAAGGCGAGTCCGCATGAGGGCGAGGGTCATGACGACGGTCCCGGCGGCCTCTGCCGATAACGCGAGGCCCCAGCCCTGCTCGCCCACCGGCGAGGCTTTCGCGATGACCGGGCCGAGCACGGCGATCGCCCCCATGTGCACAGCGTTGAGCACTCCGAAGGCGACGACGATGAGCCATACCCAGGTGCGGGAGGTGAACTCCCCCCATCCCTCGCGCAACTCGGCGATGACCGAGGGAGACGCCGTGACGTTGCGGTCGCGGCCGGGCAGGGCCACCTGCCGCAGCATGGGGATGGCGACGAGGAACAACGCCGAGTCGACCAGCAGCGCCCAACCGGGCCCGGCGCCGACCACGAGGGCTCCGGCGAGCGCCGGACCGACGATGGTGATGGAACTTCGACTGAAGGACAGCAGGGCGTTGGCCTGCTGGATGCGATCGGGTCCTACGACGAGCGGGACGACCCCCATCATCGCTGGCATCCCGAACGCGGACACGGCGCCGTTGACCGCCTCAAGCGCGACCAGGTGCCAGATCTGCGCGGTGCCGGTGAGGACGAGGTATGCCGCCATCCCCTGAGTGAGGAAGGTCAAGGCATGCGAGGTCTGCATGATGACGGTCCGCGAGTAGCGATCGGCGACGACCCCGCCGAGCAACAGGAAGATGACCATCGCCGCCATGTGGGCGGCCAGGACCTGGGCGAGGGCTCCCGGGTCATCGGAGATGTGCAGGACAGCAAAGGCCAGCGCGACGCTGGTCATCGCCGACCCGATGCTGGTCGTCGTCCTGGCGGCGAAGTACCACGCGAACCGCCGCTCACGCAGGGCGCCAACAGCCTCGGTCAGCTTCATCGGGACCCCTCCCCCGTCCAGCCCATCCGAACGTGCAGCGGCTCGGGGTCCTTGCGGGCGCTGCGAATCGCCTTGGTGGCCGCCAGTGCCCGGGCCAGCGTGCCAGCCTGGGCATGTGGCACCCGAAGGACCATGCGCACGTGCGGCGCGTCCGCTGCACTCGACGCGGACGCAGCCACAGGCGCGGCCACAGACGCAGCCACAGACGCGGACGCAGACACAGACACAGCGACCGGCAACGGGCCGAAGGTGGTGACGTCGAGGTCGGCGCCGGACACGATGTCGGACACCGCTGCCGCAACGGCGTGGCGGGTGCCCACCAACTCCGCCATGACGACCGCCGGGGGCAGCCCGAGCTCGGCCCGCTCGGTCAACTCACGCTCGGCGAGCCACACCGGATCCCACCTGACGAGGGCTTCGACGGCGGGGAACGGTGGGCCGTCGGGGACCCCCGCGAGAACAACGACCCCACCGTCCAGCGCCGACCGACAGAGGGCGGCGGCCGCCAGCCACCGACGCAACGCCTCGACGGGGGCGTCCAACTCGGGCCGACTCAAGGTGGCCCAGGCATCCAGCAGCAGGCACGCGGCATACCCCTGGGTCGCTCGCGGCTCCGCCCCCGGCGTCGCGATGACCAGCGCCGGGGTGGCCGCCACCTGACCCGCCACCTCACCGGATGCCGAGGTGATGACCGGGACGCCAGGGAAGGCTCGTCCCAGCTCCTCCGCCGTCCTGCGGCTGCCGAGGATCGCCGCGCGCCAGGCCGTGCTGTCGCACTGCGGACAGCGGAACCCGGCGACACCGAATCCCGTGCCGCACCACGTGCAGGCCGGAGGGTGGCGTGGATCGTCCTGACCCATCGGGCCGTGACAGGCGGTGCAGCGCACCGGTGCTCGGCAGACCTGGCAGGACAGCGAGGGGCGGTAACCGCCGCGGGGCACCTGGACGAGCACCGGGCCGCGGGTCAACCCCTCGTGGACGATCCGCCAGGCACTCGGTGGCAACTGAGCACTGGCAGCAGCGCTGTCGCGCTCCCGCCCGACCTCCCCTTCGCCGGCGACGACGACCCGCGCGGCTGCCGCACGGAGGGTCGCCGGGGTGGGACACAGGTCCACCACTCGCCCGGCCGCCACCCAGCGCTGCACCTGGACCGACCGGCCGAACCCGCCGACCAGCAGCGCTGCGGCCGACTGCTCGGCCCGAATAGCAAGGACGGTCCGCACCTGCGGGTAGGGCGCTCGGGGCTCGGCGAGCAGATCGTCACCGTCGTCCCACCACGCGACCAGGCCCAGATCGCGCACGGGCGCGAAGGCCGCAGTCCGGGTGCCGACGACGACGCGCACGTGCCCCCGCAGGAGCTTGAGCCAGGCCGTGTAACGCGCCTGCGGCCCTTGGTCGGCGGTGAGGCGAACGTGCCGACCAGCCCCGAGGACCGCAGTGAGCGCCTCGTCGACCCGGACGACATCGCGGTGGTCGGGGACGACGATCACCGCCCCACGGCCGGCCGACAGCGCGGCCGCCGCCGCCTCGGCAAACGCTCGCGGCCAGTCCTGCTCGGGGGCACGGCCAGGGATGGCCAGCCAGGCAGCCCCTGGAGCGCCGCCCGCCGCGACCCGACGCAGGAACGCCTCACCCGCCGGGTATGCCGCCCACGGCCCGGCCTCGGCGCGGGTCGGCTTCTCGGTTCTCGAAGGCTCGGTCGGCGATGGCACGGGTGGGTCGAGGGGCAGCGCGCGTTCAGCGGTGGCATGACGCTTGGGGATCGCGAGGCGCAGCACGTCGCCGAGGACCCCGCCGTAGCGGTCGGCGACCGCCCTGGTGAGGGCGTGGATCTGCGGGGTGAGAACGGGTTCGGGGCTCACGACCCGACGGATCGGCGTGAGCCGGCCGGGGTGCTCGGCCTTCGCTCGGCGCGCGACGACGAAGCCGTCCAGATCCCGCCCGGCGAAGCGGACCCTGACCCGCACCCCCGGTTGGGCGGCGGCGTCCAACTCGGGCGGGACGGCATACTCGAACGGACGGTCCAGGTGGGCGAGCCCACTGTCGACGACAACGGCTGCCACCGGGAGGGGGCTGGGGGCGTCGTCGATAGGCACGCTGGCACCCTAACCCGCAGGGCAGACACCGATTCGCGCGGTCACTCCGGCCGCACGGCTCCCGCGAACGAGACCAGGCCGGGCAACAACGGGACAAGGGTGCACTGGTAGGCGTGGTACAGGTCCGGCTTACCCCACCAGATCGCGTCGGAGGGTTGGTTGGTCGGCGAGAGTTCGTGTCGCCAGCCTCCGCGGACCCCGTCGAGGAGGTAGCGATCGGCATACGCCCACAACCGGTCGTACCACGCCAGAGCGTCCGGATCACCGGTGACCTCGTGCAGCGCCCACGCGGCCGCGATGCCCTCGCAGACCACCCAGTGCAGGCGCTCCCGCACGATCGGGACGTCCTGGAAGTCGGTCGTGTAGACGAGCCCCTCGGCTCCATCGACGTCCCAGCCCCGAGCGACCGCGGCCTGGAACATCGCAGCGGCGTCCTCCCGCAGGAACGCCCACTGCGGCGCGTCGGCGGCTTCCCCGAGGGTATGCCGCGCGTTGAGGGCCAGCCGCGACCACTCCAGGACGTGGCCGATTGTCACGCCGAAGGGGCGGAACTGATCGGCGGGACGGTCGCGGTTGTAGTCGGGCAGCACCTGCCATTGGGCGTCGAAGTGCTCAGGCAGGCGCCAGTCCGCGTCGCGGGCGAACTCGTGGACGACTCGACGGAGGATCCGCAGCGCGCGGTCGATGTAGCGCTGATCGCCGAGCACCTCCCCCGCGGCGAGCATCGCCTCGACGGTGTGCATGTTGGCGTTGACGCCGCGGTAGTCCTCACAACGGGTCCAGGCGCGGTCGTACTGCTCGCGGGACATGCCCGCGTTCTCGTCCCAGAAGTAAGTGTCGAACACGTCGAGGGCCTCGGTCAGCAGGGCCGGCCCCCCGGGGTGACCGGCGGCCGTCAGGCTCGCTGCGGCCAGAATGACGAAGGCGTGGGCATAGGCCACCTTGTCGGTGGGCTGCGGTGCCGTGCCGCCTACTGCAGGAAGCCAACCCCGTGACACATGGTCGCGAAGGCGGCCGGTCAGCGCGTCGTGTCCGATGTCGAGCAAGGGGCGCAGGTGCGCCGCGTCATCGCCACGGCGCATCACCTCAAGGGCCGCGATGTGGGTCATCCGGCAGGTGATCCAGGTCTCGACCGGGCGATCGAGGACGACCTCGTTGTCCGGCCCCAGCCAGCCGAAGCCGCCATCGGGATGGACGGCGCGAGCCACGAGGTCGGCCAGACTGCTCGCGTGGCGGTCCAGGCGACAGGCCTCGGCTGCGGTCGGTTCGGCGCTCATGCTGGCTCTCCTTGTCGGTGGAACGTTCGGGAAACGACGCGGTGGGTCCAGCGCTCCCCGCGGAGCACTGGACCCACCGTTCGGTTTAACCGACTGTCAGGTCAGACGCAGGTCACTTGACCAACTGCGCGAGGGTCGGGTCGTTGGCGTAAGCCTCCTTGGCGTTGGCCTTGGTCACGATGACCGGAGCCAGCAGGTTGGCCGGAACGACCTTGACGCCGTTGTTGTAGGACTTCTCGTCGTTGACCGTGGGCTTGCCACCCTTGACGATCGCGGTGACCATCTCGATGGTCGCCTTGACGAGGTTGCGCGTGTCCTTGTTAATCGTGGAGTACTGCTCGCCGGCCATGATCGACTTGACCGACTCGACCTCGGAGTCCTGACCGGTGACGACCGGGGACGCCTTGCCGGAGGCCTTGACCGACGTGAGGATCGCACGGGCCAGGGTGTCGTTCGGGGACAGGACGCCGTCGAGGTCGGTCGCCGAGTAGTTGGCCGACAGCAGGGTGTCCATGCGCTTCTGGGCGTTCTCGGCCTTCCAACCCGGGGTGACGGCCTGGGTAAAGTCCTTCTGACCCGAGGCGACCTTGAGGGTGCCGTCGGCGATCTTCGGGGTGAGGACGCTCATGGCGCCATCGAAGAAGACCTGGGCGTTGGCGTCGTCAGGCGAACCCGCGAACAGCTCGATGTTGTAGGGGCCATTGGGCTTCTTGGCCTTGAGCCCCTCGAGGAGCGCGGTGCCCTGGAGCACACCGACCTTGAAGTTGTCGTAGGCGACGTAGTAGTCGACCGCCGCGGTGTTCTTGATGAGGCGGTCATACGCGATGACCGTCGCGCCGCCGTCCTTGGCAGCCTTGAGCTGGGTGCCCAGCTGCGAGCCGTCGATCGCGCCGACGACAATGACCTTGGCGCCCTTGGTGACCATCGACTGGATCTGGTTCTGCTGCTCCGAGACGCCGCCGTTGGCGAACTGGACGTCACCCTTGTAGCCGGCAGCCGTCAGCCCGTCCTTGAACAGCTGCTCGGCGAGCACCCAGTTCTCCGACGTCTTCTGCGGGAGGGCAACACCGATGAGGGTGCCGGCGCCCGCGGCCGCACCGGCGGCACCCGAGGTGGCCGTGGTGCTGCTGTCGGACCGGCCGCAGCCGGTGAGGGCCAGGGCGGCAACAGCGCTGACCGCCAGAAGGGACTTGATGGGTGTGCGCATTCTGTTTCTCTCTCTGGTTGGTGAGACTAATTCGAGGTGAGACGTACGCGAGGACCGGGACGGTCGCGCGTGGATGAAGGTCAGGCCGCCTTGTCGGATACCGGCGCCGCGGCCTTCTTGGAGTTGCGCATCAGCAGCCCGATGATCGACGGGCGCCCCTGCATCTTGTTGTAGACGTCGAAGGCAACGGCGATGAGGAGCACCAGGCCCTTGATGATCTGGGTGAGGTCGGCCCCGACACCGAGCAACTGCATGCCGTTGTTGAGGACGGCCATGACCAGACCACCGACGATCGACCCGATGACCGTGCCCACACCACCGGTGACGGCGGCGCCACCGATGAAGACGGCGGCGATCGCGTCAAGCTCCCAGCCGACCCCGTCGAACGGACCGGAGGCGTTGGAGCGAGCGACGAACATCATCCCGGCCAGGGCGGCGAGGATGGACATGTTCATCATGACGAGGAAGTTGACGCGCTTGCTGCGAACGCCGGAGAGCTCAGCCGCGTGGCGGTTGCCGCCGACTGCGTAGACGTGCCGACCGATGATCGTGCGGGTCGAGATGAAGCCGTAGATGAGCACCAACGCACCGAGGATGAGGCCCGACACGGGGAACGACGTGCCCTTACGGCCTGAGGCCATGAGGAGGGTGACCGCCAGGATGGCCGCGCTGATCAAGCCCGTCCGGATCCACAGCGCCGTGGCCGAGTCGGTGGCCGCGCCGATCTTGACCTGGTTGCGGCGGGTGCGGACGGCACCGAAGACGACCGACGCGACGAGGATCAGGCCCAACAGGACGGTGAGGTTGTTGTAGCCCGTGTTCGGCCCGATCTCGGGCAGGTAGCCGGCACCGATGACCTGGAAGTCCTCACCGACCGGGATGGTGTTCGACTTACCGATGAGCTGGTTGAGCCCGCGGAAGACCATCATTCCCGACAGGGTGACGATGAAGGCCGGGATGCCCACGTAGGCGACCCAGAAGCCCTGCCACGCCCCGATGATCGCCCCCACGACCAGCCCGACGAGCACGGCGACAACCCAGTGCATCCCGGTGTCACGCATCAACAGTGCCACGACGATGCCGACCGCGGCCGCCACCGAGCCGACCGACAGGTCGATGTGGCCGGCGATGATCACCAGGACCATCCCGATCGCCATGACGAGGATGTAGGAGTTGCCGTTGAAGATGTTGATGACGTTCTCGGGCTTGAGGACGAGCCCGTTGGTCATGATCTGGAAGAACACGATGAGCGCGACGAGCGCGAAGATCATGCCGAACTGGCGGGTGTCTCCGCCGAAGATGTCCTTGAGTTTCTTCATCAAGAGTCCTTGGGTGTCAGGCTGACGCGGCGGCGGAGCGGTCGGAAAGGGTGGTCATCAACTTCATGAGGTTCTCTTGGGTGGCCTCGCCCTTGGCCAGACACCCCGTGATGGCGCCCTCGCAGATCGTGTAGATCCGGTCGGAGAGGCCCAGGAGCTCAGGAAGTTCCGAGGAGACGACGATGACCGCCTTCCCGCTCTTGGCGAGTTCCTGGATGATCCCGTAGATCTCGTACTTGGCGCCCACGTCGATGCCACGCGTCGGCTCGTCGAGGATGAGCAGCTCAGGGTCGGTGAACAGCCACTTGGCCAGGACGACCTTCTGCTGGTTGCCGCCGGAGAGCTTGCCGACCCCTTCGTTGACCGTGGGGGTCTTGGTGCGAAGCGACTTGCGGTAGCCCTCGGCCGCTTCGAACTCGGCCCGACGGTCGACCACCGAGTGCTTGGAGATCTTCTTCAGCTTCGCCGACACCGTAGTCGTCTTGATGTCGTCCAGCAGGTTCAGGCCCAGCACCTTGCGGTCCTCGGTGACGTAGCCGATACCGGCGTCGATCGCTGCCGGGACGCTCCTCAGGCTGACCGGCTTGCCGTCGAGGAACAGCTCGCCGGAGCGGAAGATGCCATAGGACTGACCAAAGATCGACCGCATGAGCTCGGTACGACCGGCACCCATGAGCCCGGCGAAGCCGACGATCTCACCGCGACGGACGTAGAAGTTGGAGCCCTTGCACACCATGCGCCCCGGGATGACCGGGCTCTCCACCGTCCAGTCGCGGACCTCCACGAACTTGTCACCGATGGCGGGGGTGTAGTCCGGGAACCGCGAGCTCATCTCGCGCCCGACCATCCCGCGGATGATGCGGTCCTCGTCGACCTTGTCGCCCTTGACGTCGAGCGTCTCGACCGACTGGCCGTCGCGGATGATGGTGATCGAGTCGGCGATCTGCTCGATCTCGTTCAGCTTGTGGCTGATGATGATGCAGGTGATGCCCTTGCGGCGCAGCTCGTCGATGAGACCGAGCAGGTGCTGCGAGTCGTCCTCGTTGAGCGCGGCGGTGGGCTCATCGAGGATGAGCAGCCGGACGTCCTTGTTGAGTGCCTTCGCGATCTCGACGAGTTGCTGCTTGCCGACGCCGATGTTCTTGATCGCGGTCTGGGGCTCGTCGTTGAGGCCGACGTGCGCGAGGAGCTCGCGTGCCTTGCGGTTGGTCTCGACCCAGTCGATGACACCGCTCTTGACGTACTCGTTGCCCAGGAAGATGTTCTCCGCGATGCTCAACTCAGGGATGAGGGCGAGCTCCTGGTGGATGATGACGATCCCGGCATGTTCGGACTGCCGGATGTTCTTGAACTCGACCGGCTTGCCGTCGTAGATGATCTCGCCGGTATAGCTCCCGTGCGGCCACACCCCCGACAGTACTTTCATGAGGGTCGATTTGCCTGCACCGTTCTCTCCGCAGATGGCATGCACCTCGCCCCGGCGGACCACCATGGATACGTTCTCAAGGGCCTTGACCCCGGGGAACTCCTTGGTGATGTTGCGCATCTCGAGGATGACGTCTGACACCAGTTGCCACCTTCCCACGTCGCTCAGCACCGAGCGCCTGCCGTGACGGCACTGGCGCGGCCCCTAACCTACTCGGCCACGCCCAAGCCACCTAGAGCTATTTGTTATCCCGATCAACTTATTGCTGGGACAATGGCTCGTCAAGGCCGCCCCGCGCCGCGGTGGGTAACGATTCGATCACCAAACGACGGGCCGGCAGGGGCTCACCTCGGGGCCAGCCAGGGCGCCGGGTGGGCAACGACGCGGTCGACGACACGCAGCGCCGCGCCACTCAAGGAGGCGTAGTCGCCGCTGACGGCCGACTCCACCCGCACCGGCACCCACCGCGCGGCCAGCACTCGCTGGTTGATGATGTCGGCAACCAACGGACCGAGGACGTCGAACAGTTGGGCATAGAAGCCGCCGAGCACGACTGCGTCCAGGTCCAGCAGGTTGAGCGAGGAGGAGGACGCGAGTCCCAGCGCCTCGGCGGCCTCGGTGAGCGCAGCGGTCGCCTGGCTGTTCCCGGCCCGCGCCCGAGCCAGCAGGCGCGACACCGACGTGTTGGCCGGGAGGTGCGCTCGGCGCAGAATGGCGTCCTTGCCGGCATACTGCTCCAGGCAACCGGTTGCCCCACAACGACATTGCGGACCCGCAGGGTCGAGGACGCTGTGCCCGATCTCGCCGCTCCACCCGTGCAGGCCAGTGGCAAGATCGCCGCCCAGAACGATCGCGCCGCCGATGCCGACCTCACCACTGACGAAGAGGAAGTTCTGGTCCAGCCGCGACCCTCCCGTCGCCCGGGACCGGTGCCGCGCCTCGGCGCGCGCGGCCAGGTTGGCGTCATTACCCACCTCGAGCGTGAGATCACGCAACCGGGCGCTGCGTCGGAGCACCGCGAGCGCATCGAACTCTCGCCAGCCCAGGTTGGGGGCATAGCGGACGATCCCGCCCTGCGGATCGGTCAGACCGGGGACCGACAAACACACCCCGGCAACTGTCGCGTTGAGTGAATCCAGTTGGGCGACAACAAGTTCGGTAAGCGATGTCACTCGCTCGAGCATGGCGAGCGGTTCACTCGACCGGAAGTCGCCTTCGACGATCCGCTCGGTGACTAGGGTCCCGGCCAGGTCGAGTGCACGGACACCGATGTGATCGACGGCGACGTCGACACCGACCCCGATGAACGATCCGGGCGCGGGCAGCAAAGGGACACCCGGGCGCCCAGCCCGATCGACGCTCTCGGGTGCCGCTTCGACCACCAGTCGCGCAGCGATCAATCGGTCGACCAGATCGGACACCGCCGGACGGGTGAGGTCGACCGCCTTCGCCAACCGGGCGCGTGTCATCGGCGTCCCCGCGTCGACGATGTGGCGCAGGACGAGCGAAAGGTTGTGTTCACGAAGTGAGGACTGCCGCGCAGGGCGGACGTTACCTCGGCTGCGCAGCAGAGCCGGCTGACCCGGCTCATCGCGTCGAAGAGGGCTCACCATGGGGCCGACCATACCGCGCGATACCCCGATTTTGTTCGTCCCCGGAACAAACAAACGATGGACGGCTCGATCAGCGGCTGACGGCCGCGCGCAAGGCGTCGACCCGATCGGTGCGCTCCCAGGTGAAGCCCCCGTCCGCGTCGGTTCGCCCGAAGTGACCGTAGGCCGCGGTCCGCTGATAGATCGGGCGCAGCAGATCCAACTGGTCCACGATCGCGGCCGGACGCAGGTCGAAGACCGACGCGATGGCCCGCTGGATCGAGTCGACCGGGACCGTCTCGGTGCCGAACGTCTCGACATACAGACCCACCGGGTGAGCGGCTCCGATGGCGTAGGCCACCTGCACCTCGCAGCGCCGGGCCAGCCCGGCAGCCACGACGTTCTTGGCTACCCACCGCGTGGCGTATGCCGCCGAGCGGTCGACCTTCGAGGGGTCCTTGCCGGAGAACGCGCCGCCACCGTGCCGCGCCATCCCACCGTAGGTGTCGACGATGATCTTGCGACCGGTGAGGCCTGCATCGCCCATCGGGCCGCCGACCTCAAACCGACCGGTGGGGTTGATGAGGGCGCGGTAGGACGACACGTCCAGGTCGCTGCCGGCGTCCTTGAGCTCGGCGAGCACTGGGTCGATCACGTGCGCCACGATGTCGGGAGCCAACAGCCCTTCGATCGACACGTCGGCCGCGTGCTGGCTGGACAACACCACGGTGTCCAGCCGAACCGCCCGGTCGCCGTCGTAGGCGATAGTCACCTGGGTCTTGCCGTCGGGACGCAGGTAGGGCAACTCCTGCGTCTTGCGCACGGCCGTCAGCCGCTCGGCCAGCCGGTGGGCCAGGTGGATCGGCAGGGGCATGAACTCCGCGGTGTCGTCGCACGCGAACCCGAACATCAGGCCCTGGTCGCCGGCACCCTGCTTGTCGTAGACATCCAGCCCGCCGTCACCGGTGCGGTTCTCATAGGCGGTGTCGACGCCTTGGGCGATGTCGGGGCTCTGCTGGCCGATCGACACCTCGACGCCGCACGACGCTCCGTCGAAGCCCTTGGTCGATGAGTCGTAACCGATCGCCAGCACCGTCTCACGGACGATGGACGGAATCTCGACGTAAGCCTCGGTCGTCACCTCTCCGGCGACGTGCACGAGGCCGGTCGTCACCATGGTTTCGACGGCCACGCGCGAACGGGGGTGCTGGGCCAGCAGGGCATCAAGGATGGCGTCACTGATCTGGTCGCAGATCTTGTCGGGGTGACCCTCGGTGACCGACTCGGACGTGAACAGGCGGGCGGACACTCTCGACTCCAGCTGGTGGGGATCTGAGGAACCACCGCGCAGGCGATGGCGTGGCTTTTCAGTCTAGTGCGCGGCGGGAAGCAGAACCTGTATGCCGTCCCACACCGCCGCGGCGACATCGGACTTGGTGGCCGGTCCCACCGTGACGACGGGACGACCATCGGCGAAAAGCAGGTGGACCGTGTTGGTGTCTTCGCCGAAGGTCTTGGTGGCGCCGACCTCGTTGGCCACGAGCAGGTCACACCCCTTGCGAGCGAGCTTGACCCGGGCCAACTCCACGACCGATCCGGTTTCGTCGCCGGTCTCGGCTGCGAAGCCGACGATGATCGGCCGGGCGGCGGCGCCCCGCCCGACCACGAGGCCGGCGAGGATGTCGGGATTGCGGACCAACTCGATCACCGGGGCCGAGTCGTCCGATCCGTCGGCCGCATGGGTCTTCTTGATCTTGGTCTCGACATAGTGCTTGGGCCGGAAGTCCGCCACAGCCGCACACATGACGACGACGTCGACATCCGCGCAGGCGGTGGTCACGGCCGCTTGCAGGTCGAGGGCAGACTCGACCGGCACGACCCGGATCGCACCGCCGGAGCCCGAACCGCCGACCGCCGCGCTGAGGTTGCACGCCACGAGCGTCACCTCGGCGCCACGCGCCGCGGCCACCTGGGCCAAGGCCACCCCTTGTTTGCCGGAGGACCGATTGCCCAGGTAGCGCACGGGATCCAGGGCCTCACGGGTGCCCCCCGCGGTGACGAGGACGCGGACGCCGCGCAGGTCGCCGCGCACGTCGCCGTGCGGGTCGTCGCCCGCTGCCTCGGCACGCACTGCCGGGTCGGCGGCTGCGACGACGGCCAGGCACGCGGCATACAGGTCCTCGGGCTCCGGAAGCCTCCCAGGACCGGTGTCGGCCCCCGTGAGCCGGCCGGACGAAGGCTCGATGACGTGCGCGCCGCGCGAGCGCAGGGTGGCGACGTTGGCCTGGGTCGCCGGGTGAAGCCACATCTCGGTATGCATCGCCGGCGCGAAGACGACCGGGCAGCGTGCGGTGAGCAGGGTGGCGGTGAGGAGGTCACCGGCCTGACCGGTCGCCGCCTTGGCCAACAGGTCGGCGGTCGCCGGGGCGACGACGACAAGGTCGGCATCCTGGCCGATGCGCACATGCGGGACCCGGTCGACGGCCGTCCACACGTCGGTGGCGACCGGATGTCCCGAGAGCGCCGCCCACGTGGGCGCACCGACGAACTGCAACGCAGCCTCGGTGGGGACGACGGTGACGTCATGACCGCTCTCGGTGAACCGACGCAACAGGGAAGCGGCCTTGTAGGCGGCGATGCCGCCGCTCACGCCCAGGACGACGCGCATGATGCTCTGGCTCCGATCGGTCGACGTCGCCCGACGGGGTCTGCTGGCTCAGCCCTCGGTGGCCTGCGCGGTGAGCAGGCCTTCGTTGATCTCACGCAGCGCGATCGACAGCGGCTTCTCGTGGACCTCGGTCTCAACGAGGGGGCCGACGTAGTCGAGCAGACCCTCCTGCAACTGCGAGTAGTAGGCGTTGATCTGCCGGGCCCGCTTGGCGGAGTAGATGACCAGCGCGTACTTGCTGTCGGCGATGGCGAGCAGGTCGTCGATGGGCGGGTTGGTGATGCCGATGGGGTTGGCCACGGTTCCGGACACGGCGAGGATCTCGTTTCGATCGGGGGCTTGCGGTCGCTAGGGGCGCCTTCACGCAGAAGGACGCGATCCCATCAATGATACGAGTTGTTCACTGGCCCGGCGGACATCGTCGTTGACGATGACGACATCGAACTCTTCGGCCGCCGCCAATTCGCGGGTGGCGGTCGACAACCGGACAGTCCGCTCCTCCTCGGTCTCGGTCCCCCGGCCGACCAACCGGTTGACCAACTCGTCCCAACTCGGAGGGGCGAGGAAGACCAGCAGCGCGTCAGGAAGGTTGTCGCGGACCTGCCGGGCACCCTGCAGGTCGATCTCCAACAGGGCCGGACGCCCGGCGGCCAGGGCGCGCTCGACGGGACCACGGGGGGTGCCGTACTTCGCGCGACCGTGGACGACGGCATACTCGAGGAACTCCCCTGCCGCGACCAGCCGGTCGAACTCCTCGTCGGCGACGAAGATGTAGTGGACGCCGTCAACCTCACCGGGACGCGGCGCGCGCGTCGTCATCGAGACCGACAGCCACACCTGGGGATAGTGGGTGCGGATGTATGCCGCGATCGTCCCCTTCCCGACTGCGGTCGGGCCGGCGAGAACGACCAACCGTCCGGCACCTCCTTCGGGGAGGATGAACGGTTCGGCGAGGGTGTCCTGCCCGCTCACGACTGATCGAACCGGGCGATGAGGGCCGCCGACTGGTTGACCCCCAGCCCGCGGACCCGGCGGGACTCGGAGATCCCGACCTCGGCCATGATCTGGCGGGCCCGGACCGGGCCGACCCCCGGCAATGACTCGAGCAGCGCCGACACCTTGAGTTTGCCCAGCACCGGGTCGTCCTTGCCTTCGGCGATCACCTCGGCGAGGGAGCCCTGGGAGTACTTCAGGCGGTTCTTGACGGCGGCCCGGGCCCGGCGGGCGAGGGCAGCCTTCTCGAGAGCAGCCGCTCGTTCTTGCGGGGTCAGCTCAGGCAGGGCCACCGGTCACTCCTCGATCGTGCTCTGGGACGACATCAAACACCGAACCTACCGACGCGTCCGGCCCGTCGCAACGACAGGCGACAGTTCATGCCTCCCTGAGCCTGCGCAGCCCCCTGCGTGATCACAGAGCGGTCCTCCGGCGGGCAACACCGCAGGTCACGACGCCAGAGCCTCGGCCAGGGCCGCAGCGGTGTCCTGTGCCCGGGTGGCCAGCGCGGCGACGCTGGGGCCGGCGCTGAGGACCTCCCGGCTGGACGCGGCCAGGACATGCGGGAGCGCCGTGCCGAAGACCCGGCGCAGGCTCTCGACGGTGCCTCCTTGCGCCCCGACCCCGGGAGCTAGAAAGGGACCGCCCATCCCGGCCAGGTCCAGACCCAACCGGTCGACGGCGTCCCCGACGGTCGCCCCGACCACGAGCCCGACCGAGCCGAGCTCCCCCCGGGCCACCGCGTCCGCGTTGTCCGCGGTGGCTCCCGCCACGACATGCCCCGCGACGCTCTGCCCATGCAGGACAGCGTGCTGGACGTCTGCGCCCTCCGGGTTTGACGTGAGCGCGAGGACAAAGACACCGCGCCCGGTCGCGTGGGCGAGGTCGATCGCCGGCCGCAGGGAGCCATATCCGAGGTAGGGGCTCAGGGTGATGGCGTCAGGAGGCTCGGGCGCGTCCTTGCCGAGGAACGCCTCGGCATAGGCATCCATGGTCGTCCCGATGTCCCCCCGCTTGACGTCGAGGATCACCAACGTGCCGGCAGCCCGCAGGTCGGCCACGAGTCGCTCGAGCACGGCGACCCCGGCCGAGCCGAAGACCTCGAAGAACGCCGATTGCGGTTTGACCGCGGCCACCCGCCCGGCGAAGGCTTCGGCGCAGGTCATCGCGAACCGCTCCAACCCGGCCACCGTGTAGTCCAATCCCCAGGCCTGCATCAGCCCGCGGTGCGGATCCACGCCGGCGCATAGCGGCCCATGGGCCCGCATCGCCTGGTGCAGGCGCACGCCGAACGACGGCGGATGGCGCAGCGACGAGGCCTGCGCAGATGTGGTCATTGGCGTCTCCGTTCGGGGTGGGCTGCCGCAACGACATCGGCGAACGCGGCATACCCACGCTCGTCGAGCAGTCCTGCAAGCTCATCGAGGACGCGGACCGGGGCCTCGGGGTCGTTGAAGGTGGCCGTGCCCACCTGGATCGCACTGGCACCCGCGGCAGCCAACTCGAGCGCGTCGCGCCCGGACGCCACTCCCCCGACGCCGATGATCGGTGCGGTGGGGATCCGCTCGGCGAACATCGCGGCGCGGACCTGCCAGATGGCTCGGACCGCGATGGGCCGGATCGCCGGGCCGCTCAGGCCGCCGGTGATCCCCCCGAGGTGCGGGCGCATCCGATCGAGATCGATGGCCATCCCCAGCGTCGTGTTGATGAGCGTGAGGCCGTCGGCACCCGCGCCCAGGCACGCCGAGGCGATGGTCACGAGGTCGGTGACGTCGGGGCTGAGCTTCGCGAACACCGGCAGGTGCGCAGGGACGGCGGCACGCACTGCGGCGATGACCGCAGCGGACGCGAGCGGGTCGATGGCGAAGACCAACCCGCGGCTGGCGACGTTGGGACACGAGATGTTGACCTCGATGCCCGACACCGACGCGGCGGCCGGACTGGAGAGCAGTCTCGTTGCCACCTGGGCGAATTCGTCAGGCGTGCCACCCGCGATCGAGGCCAACACGCGGGCGCCAACCGAGGCCAGCCACGGGAGGTCCTCGTCGGCGAAGGCGTCGATGCCAGGACCCTGGAGGCCAATCGAGTTGAGCATTCCCGACGGCGTCTCGGCCATCCGGGGCGTTCCACGGCCGCTGCGGGCAGCGGGCATGACGGTCTTGGTGACGAAGGCGCCCAAGCGCGAGATGTCGAAGAACCGGTGCAGTTCCTTGCCGTTGGCCGCGCAACCGGACGCCGTCATCAGCGGGTTGGGCAGCGTGGCTCCGGCCAGCGTCGTGCTGAGATCGACCATCAGTGCCCTCCTGCCTGCGGCGCTCCGACGGCGTCGTCCGGCACCCGGCACAACCCGTCGCCGAAGGCGTCCCACCGGACCCGATCGCCATCGAAGACCGGACCGTCCAGGCAAGCACGCACCATGCGGGTGCGGCCGTCGGCTCCGATCACCGGCATGACGCAGGTCATGCAGACGCCGACGCCACAGGCCATCGCCTCTTCGACGGCGACGTGGGCAGCCGCGCCTGCCGCGCTCGCAGCCTCGGTCACAGCACGCAACATCGCCATCGGACCGCAGGCATAGACGTCTGTGGCACCGGAGCGGGCCAACACCTCGGGAAGCACGTCGCTCACCCAGCCGCGCGTTCCGGCGGACCCGTCGTCGGTCGTCACGTCGACGGCATCGGCCACCTCGGCGGCCAGGGCGACGCCGAACAGCCGGTCGGCGCTAGCTGCTCCGAGGACGATCTCGACGTGGACGCCGCGCTGGCGCAGGACCTGGGCCAGCCAGAAGAGCGGCGCGCTGCCGTAGCCACCGCCGACGAGCACGGCAGCACCCCCGCCGTCAGGCAGGGGGAACGCTTGCCCGAGCGGTCCGACGAGATCGAGGACATCGTCGATCCGGCGCTCGGTGATCCACGTCGTCCCGGCGGCGTGGGCCGCGACGACGACCTCGACGGTCCCCGCGTCGGGGTCGACGGCGTGGATCGAGAAGGAGCGACGCAGCAGCATCCCCGATGTCGCCCCGCCGACGGTGGCTGCCACGAACTGTCCCGGGCGGGCCAGCGCGGCGATGGCGGGTGCCATGACGACGAGGTGCTGGTAGGCACCGGCGGGCTCACTGGAGCGCACCGGGGCGCGCTCGTGCGCGACGTCGCGGGCTGCGACGCCGACGGGGTATGCCGCGCCGCTCACCGCGCCACGCCATCGGCGCTCGTGATGCCGTAGAGGTTCAGAGCCCGGGCGTGCTCCTGCAAGGACGTGACCCGCATGGGCGCCGAGCGCATCGACTCGATGCCCTGAACCGCAGCGCCGAGCTCTTGGACCGTCGTGATGAGCGTGACGTCGGCCGCGATGGCGGCCGCCCGGATGGCGTAGCCGTCCGCGCGGGCCGTCTGCCCGGTGGGGGTGTTGACGACCATCGCAACATCTCCGGCGATGATCCGGTCGGCGATGGTCGCCTCGATCACGTCCCCCTCGCCGACTGGGCCATCACCCGTCCGCTCGGTGATCTTGCGGACGACCTCAGCCTTGATTCCGTTGCGGCGCAACACATCTGCGGTCCCCGAGGTGGCGAGCAGGGTGAAGCCCAGCTCGGCCAACGCCCGGACCGGGAAGATCATCGCCCGCTTGTCACGGTTGGCGACCGACACGAAGACGGTCCCACTCGTGGGCAGCCCGCCGTAGGCGGCGAGTTGGCTCTTGGCGAAGGCCGTCCCGAAGTCGGTGTCGATGCCCATGACCTCGCCGGTCGACTTCATCTCCGGGCCGAGGAGGGCATCGACCATCTGCCCTTCCTTGGTCCGGAACCGGTTGAACGGCAGAACGGCTTCCTTGACCGACATCGGCGCGTGGGCCGGCAAGGTCCCGCCGTCGCCCGTGGGCGGCAGCAAGCCTTCCTCGCGCAGCGCAGCGATGCTCGAGCCGAGCATGATGCGCGCCGCCGCCTTGGCCAGCGGCACCCCGGTCGCCTTGGCGACGAACGGCACGGTCCGAGAAGCTCGTGGGTTGGCCTCGAGGACGTAGAGGACGTCCTGAGCGAGAGCGAACTGGACGTTCATCAACCCCCGCACGCCGATGCCGTGGGCCAAGGCCAGCGACGAGGCGCGCACCCGCTCGATCTCGGCCGCCCCGAGGGTGGCCGGCGGGAGGGTGCAGGCACTGTCACCGGAGTGGATGCCCGCCTCCTCGATGTGCTCCATGACCCCGCCGAGATACATGTCGACGCCGTCGTAGAGGACATCGACGTCGATCTCGATGGCATCATCGAGAAACCGGTCGACGAGGATCGGGTGCTCGGGCGAGGCGATGGTCGCAGCGTCGACATAGGTCGTGAGGGTCGCGTCGTCGTAGACGATCTGCATCCCGCGCCCACCCAGGACGTAGGACGGGCGGACGAGCACCGGATAACCGATCTCGTGCGCGACCGCGACCGCCTCCTGCGCGCTGTATGCCGTCCCGTGCCGGGGCGCGGGCAGGTTCGCCTCCGCGAGGACCCGGCCGAAGGCACCTCGGTCCTCGGCGAGGTTGATGGCCTCGGGCGAGGTGCCGACGACGAGGACTCCCTCGTCCTTGAGGGCCTGGGCCAGGCCGAGCGGGGTCTGCCCGCCGAGTTGGACGACGACCCCCGCGATCGGACCTGCCGCAGCCTCTGCGTGGACGACCTCGAGGACGTCCTCAAGGGTGAGCGGTTCGAAGTAGAGCCGGCTCGAGGTGTCGTAGTCGGTCGACACGGTCTCGGGGTTGCAGTTGACCATCACCGTGTCGTAGCCCGCGTCGCGCAACGCGAACGACGCATGGACACAGGAGTAGTCGAACTCGACGCCTTGACCGATCCGGTTGGGGCCGGAGCCGAGGATGATGACGGCCGGCCGCTCTCGCGGCAGCACCTCGGTCTCGCTGTCGTAGGACGAGTAGTAATAGGGCGTCGCGGCCGCGAACTCGGCGGCGCAGGTGTCGACGGTCTTGTAGACCGGCCGGATGCCGAGCGCATGCCGCACTCCTCGGACGACGGCCTCGGGCATGGCCCGCAGCGAGGCCAACTGCCGGTCGGAGAACCCGTGTCGCTTGGCGAGCGCCAGCAACTCGGGCTTGAGCCGCTCGGCGGTGCGCACGGACTCGGCGACCTCGTTGATGAGGGCGATCTGGTCGAGGAACCACGGGTCGATGCCGGTCGCGGCATACACCTGCTCCACGGTGGCCCCGCCACGCAGAGCCTGCTGGACCCCGATGATCCGACCGTCGGTCGGGACCGCGATCTGGGCGAGCAACGCCTCGACCGCCGCCGCGTCGGGAACCGGGCCGTCCCAGTGGAAGCTGGCCTCCTTGCGCTCCATCGAGCGCAGCGCCTTCTGCAGCGCCTCGGTGAAGTTGCGGCCCAACGACATCGCCTCGCCGACGCTCTTCATCGTCGTCGTCAGGGTCGGGTCGGCGGCGGGGAACTTCTCGAACGCGAACCGCGGCACCTTGACGACGACATAGTCCAGGGTCGGCTCGAAGGACGCCGGCGTCTGCTTGGTGATGTCGTTGGGGACCTCGTCAAGGGTGTAGCCGATCGCCATCTTCGCGGCGATCTTGGCGATCGGGAAGCCGGTCGCCTTCGAGGCCAGCGCCGACGAGCGCGAGACCCGCGGGTTCATCTCGATGACGATGATCCGGCCGTCGTCAGGGTTGACCGCGAACTGGATGTTGCAGCCCCCGGTGTCGACGCCGACCTCGCGAATGACGGCGATGCCGATGTCGCGCAGCCGCTGGTATTCGCGGTCGGTGAGGGTGAGCGCCGGAGCCACGGTGATCGAGTCACCCGTGTGGACGCCCATGGGGTCGAGGTTCTCGATGGAGCAGACGACCACGACGTTGTCCTTGTGGTCGCGCATCACCTCAAGTTCGTACTCCTTCCAGCCGATGATCGACTCCTCAAGGAGCACCTCGGTGACCGGGGAGTACTGCAGCCCGGCGCCGCCAATCCGGCGCAGGTCGGCCTCGTCGTAGGCGAAGCCCGACCCCAGACCGCCCATGGTGAAGGACGGCCGCACGACGACGGGGTAGCGCAATTCCTCTGCCGCAGCGAGGCATTCGTCCATCGTGTGGCAGATGATCGAGCGAGCCGACTCGGCCCCGCAACGGGCGACGACCCCCTTGAACTTCTCGCGGTCCTCGCCGAGTTGGATCGCCTCGACGTTGGCTCCGATGAGCGGGCAGTTGTAGCGCTCCAGCACCCCGCGCTCGTGCAGGGCCATCGCGCAGTTGAGCGCCGTCTGGCCGCCGAGGGTGGCCAGCACCGCGTCAGGGCGCTCCTTGGCGATGATCGCCTCGACGATCTCGGGAGTGATCGGCTCGACGTAGGTCGCGTCGGCGAACTCGGGGTCGGTCATGATCGTCGCCGGGTTGGAGTTGACCAGGACGACGCGGATCCCTTCGTCGCGCAGCACGCGACACGCCTGGGTGCCGGAGTAGTCGAACTCGCAGGCCTGCCCGATGACGATCGGGCCGGACCCGATGACCAGGACGCTCGTGATGTCTTCGCGCCTAGGCATGCTGGGCCCCCTTCCAGGGGTGGGTGCGCATGAGCGCACAGAAGCGGTCGAAGAGGTATGCCGCGTCGTGCGGCCCCGCGGCGGCCTCCGGGTGGTACTGCACGGAGAAGGCGGGCAGGTCGAGGCACTCCAGGCCCTCGACAACCTCGTCATTGAGGCAGATGTGGCTGACCCGCACCCGCCCATAAGGGGTCTGCGAGTCGTGCTTGATCGGGGCGTCGACGGCGAACCCGTGGTTGTGGGCGGTCACCTCGACCTTGCCGGTGGTGCGGTCCATCACCGGCTGGTTGATCCCCCGGTGGCCGTACTTCAGCTTGTACGTGCCGAAGCCGAGGGCGCGGCCAAGCAACTGGTTACCGAAGCAGATGCCGAAGAACGGGATCCGCCGATCGAGGACCTCGCGCAGCAGGGTGAGATCGGCGGTCGCCGGGTCGCCCGGGCCGTTGGAGAAGAAGACCCCGTCGGGGCCAGGTGACCCGTCCGCTCCCCCGACCGCCAGCACGTCGGCGATGGTCGCCGTCGCCGGGAGCACGTGGACCTCGATGCCCTCCTGGGCCATCAGGGCGGGGGTCATGCCCTTGATCCCCAAGTCGATCGCAGCCACCGTGAAACGCCGTTCCCCATGGGCGGCAACGACATACGGCCGTTCGGTTGACACCTCCGAGGCCAACTCGGCACCGGCCATCCCCGGCGCGGCCAACACCTTGGCCAGCAGGTCGGCCTGGGTCGGCGCCGCCGCCGCGCCGCTGAAGATCCCGACCCGCATCGCCCCGCGTTCGCGCAGGTGGCGGGTCAGGGCGCGGGTGTCGATGCCGCAGATCCCGACGACCCCCTGCTCGACGAGCTCGTCCTCCAGGGACCGGGCCGAGCGCCAGTTGGACGGGCGCAGGGCAGGGTCGCGCACGGCATACCCGGCGACCCAGATGCGCGAGGACTCGTCGTCCTCGTCGTTCCAGCCGGTGTTGCCCACGTGCGGTGCCGTCATGACGACGACCTGCCGGTGGTAGGAGGGGTCGGTGAGGGTTTCCTGGTAGCCGGTCATCCCCGTGGAGAAGACCGCCTCCCCGAGGGTCTCCCCCACGGCGCCGAAGGACTCACCGAGGAACGTGCGACCGTCCTCAAGGACCAGCGCTGCGGGCTCCCGATGCCTGCGCAGCGACGTTGCGGGACTCACGCGATCTCCTCCGGGTCGAACTGGCCGCGAACGCGACCTCGGTATGCCGTGCACTCGCCGCGCAGGAACGTCGCGACGACCGGGGCGGGCAAGGTGCGCCCGTGCCAGGGGTTGTTGCGGGACAGCGACTGGCTCGCGGACCGGTCGACGGTCCACGACGCGTCGGGGTCGACGAGCACGAGGTTGGCTGGCTCGCCCACGGCGATCGGCCGGCCCTGATCGGCCAGCCCGGCGATCCTCGCGGGGGCGAAGGACATCCGGTCGGCCACGTCGGCCCAGCTCAGCAGCCTCGTCCGGACGGCCACCTCGGCGACGACGGCGAGCGCCGTCTCCAGACCGAGCATCCCGAACGCCGCATCCGGGAACGCGTGCTCCTTGTCGTGCCGGGCGTGCGGGGCATGGTCGGTGGCAACGGCATCGACGACACCGTCGACGAGCGCCGCCAGGATGGCCGCCCGGTCCTCGTCGGGTCGCAGCGGCGGGTTGACCTTGAAGACTGGGTCATAGCCGGTGAGCAGGTCGGTGCCCAGTGCCAGGTGATGCGGGGTGACCTCGGCGGTGACGGCGATCCCCTGCGCCTTGGCCCAGCGGATGATCTCGACCGACGCCGCCGTCGACACGTGCGCGACGTGGACCCGCGAGCCGGTATGCCGCGCCAGCTGGACATCGCGGGCGACGACGACGTCCTCCGCGATCGCGGGCCAGGCCGGCAGCCCGAGCCGACCGGAGACCTCGCCCTCATGGCAGCAGGCCGACCCGTCGGCGAGCCGAGGGTCCTGGGCGTGCTGGGAGATGGTGCCTCCAAACGCCTTGACGTAGTCCAGCGCCCGACGCATGAGACGGGCGTCGTGGACGCACTTGCCGTCGTCGGAGAACACCCGGACCCGGGCACGGGAGCGGGCCATCAACCCGAGCTCGGCGAGCTCGACGCCAGCCAGGCCCTTGGAGACGGCGCCGATCGGCTGCACGTCGACCAGCCCGGCCGCCCGGCCGAGGTCGAACACCCGCTCAGCCGCCTCAGCCGTGTCGGTCACCGGAGAGGTGTTGGCCATCGCAAGGATCGCAGTGAAACCACCCGCGGCCGCAGCGGCCGAGCCGCTCGCGACGGTCTCGGCGTCCTCGCGACCGGGCTCACGAAGGTGGGCATGGAGGTCGACCAGGCCGGGCAGCAGGACGAGCCCGGCTGCGTCGACAACGGTGAGCCGCCGCCCGTCAAGCTCGGCTGCAGCGCGGATAGACCCGATCTCGGCGATGACACCCTCGCGGACGAGGACGTCAGCCTCGTTGTCTCCCAACAGGTTTGCGCCCTTGAGCAGGAGGTCGGTCATGCGGCAGCCTCCGTCTCGCCGGCCAGCAGGTGATAGAGGACCGCCATCCGCACGGCCACTCCGGCAGACACCTGGTCGAGGATCGCCGAGCTCGTCGCATCGGCGGCTTCGGCCGAGATCTCCAGGCCCCGGTTCATCGGCCCGGGGTGCAGGATCGGCAGGTCGGGGGTAGCGGCATACAGTCGGGCCAAGCGCTCCCTCGTCAGGCCGTAGCCCGCGGTGTATTCGCGTTCGGTCGGGAAGAACCCGCCGCTCATCCGCTCGCGCTGGACCCGCAGCATCATCACCGCGTCGGGGCGGTCGGCGGGCGACGCGGCATACAGGGTCTGGTCGAGGTCCCAGCTCGTCGCGAAACCGTCGCGGGCCGCCCAGTCGCCGATCCCGCTGGGCATCAGCGTCGGCGGGGCGACGACGGTGACGCGCGCGCCGAGCCGGCCAAGGGTGATGACGTTGGAGCGGAACACCCGCGAATGGGCCAGGTCGCCGACGATGACGATGTGTCGACCCTCCAGCGACCCGAGCCGCTGACGCAACGTGTAGGCATCCAGGAGCGCCTGGGTGGGGTGCTCGTGGGTGCCGTCACCGGCGTTGATGACCGACGCGTCGACCCACTGGGCGACCTGGTGACAGGCCCCTGAGGCACTGTGCCGGATGACGAGGGCGTCGACCGACATCGCGCAGATCGTCATGACCGTGTCGCGCAGCGACTCGCCCTTGGACGTCGAGGAGCCCTTGCCGGTGATGTTGATGGTGTCGGCCGACATCCACTTGCCGGCGATCTCGAACGACGACCGGGTGCGGGTGGAGTCCTCGAAGAACAGGTTGATGACCGTGCGCCCACGCAGGGTCGGGAGCTTCTTGACCTCCCGGCGTTGCACGTCGTGCATCGAGGCGGCGGTGTCGAGGATCGAGTCGACCTCGTCGCGGGACAGGTCGGCGGAGGACAACAGGTGCTTGCGGGTCATCGGTCGCCTCCGCTGATGCGCACTTCGTCGTCGCCGCCGTCGTTCTCGGCCAGCACGACGTGGACGCGTTCGGAACTGCTGGTGGGGAGGTTCTTGCCGACGTGGTCGGCGCGGATGGGCAGCTCGCGGTGCCCACGGTCGACGAGGACGGCCAAGCGCACTGCGCGTGGGCGGCCGAGCTCGGTCAGCGCCTCGAGGGCGGCCCGGATCGTCCGCCCGGAGTAGAGCACGTCGTCGACGAGAACGACGATCTTCCCGTCGACCCCTGACGGCGGGATCTTCGTCGGGGTTACGGTGCGGGTGGGCTGGCGGCGCAGATCGTCGCGGTGCATGGTCACATCGAGCGAGCCGACGGGGACCGCGACTCCCTCGACCTCGGCGATGACGCTCGCGAGGCGGTGCGCCAGCGGCACGCCACGGGACGGGATGCCCAGCAGCACGAGGTCGGCCGGACCCTTGTTGCGTTCGAGGATCTCGTGGGCCACTCGGCGCAAGGCCCGGGAAACGTCACCGGAGCTCATGACGACACGTGCGCCTGGGGGTGTCGGCGAGGGGGTCTGATCGGACGCCACCACGCGGACCTCCTTCCCCGCCTCACAGGACGGTGGTTAAAGGATGTCTGGTTCGCGGGTAACCCTACTCTCGGCGTCGGGTCGCCTCGCGCAGGGTCCGTATGCCGGTCGCCTCCGCCGCTTCCAGCCGGGCCCCGGGAGGTGCCCTCACAACTCGTGCGAAGCGGGGGGTCGCGCGTCACACTTGACGCATGAGTTCCGATACTCCCGCCAGCGAATACCGCATCCGGGCCACGGCCGAGGACGTGCGCCGGATGATGTCCCGCCTGCTCCTCACCGAGGGCAGCGACACGAGAAGGAAGATGTCAGCGTTCTGGGTGCTCTTGGTCTTGGCCACCGTCATCGCCACGTCGGGTGTCGTGGCCGATTCCACGGCGACCGTGATCGGCGCGATGATCGTCGCTCCCCTGATGACGCCCATCCTCGGCACCGCCTTGTCGGTCGTGCTCGCCAACCGGCGTCTTGTTGCGGTCAACTTCGGGCTGGTGATCGTGGGGGCCTTGTGCGTCATCGCCATCGCCTATCTCATCGGGATGACGTCGCAGATGCACCTCGTCGCTGACAGCAACTCGCAGATCGCCGGGCGGGTCAGCCCGCGGCTCATTGACCTCGTCGGAGCGCTGGCGACCGGCGCCGTGGGGGCGTTCGCGACGGTGCGCTCCGACGTGTCCGACACGTTGCCCGGCGTGGCGATCGCCATCTCACTCGTGCCCCCGTTGGCCGTTGTGGGCCTCACCCTCGAGTCGGGCGAGCCGTCCCAGGCGCTTGGTGCGCTGCTGCTCTTCGGCACCAACGTCAGCGCGATCATCGCCACCGGCACCGTGGTGTTCCTCAGCTACCGCGTGCGTCAGGCGGCGATCGATGCGGGTCTGCCCATCGGGCGGCTGCACCGAGGCGCGCTCGTCACCGCCTTCGCGTCGGTCGTCATCCTCGCCATCCCCCTGTCCCTCGGCAGCTCGGTTGTGCTCCAGCAGGAGGTGCTCGTCTCCAAGGCGACCCCGGTCGCCCGGGCCTGGGCCAAGGCTCACGGCGGCCAGATCAGTGATGTCACCTACCGCGACAACTCCCTGCGGATCCTCGCCATCGGCCTGCTCACGCTCGATCAGGTCACCGGCCTGCGTCCGGACCTCGACGCCGCCGGGCTGGGCGATGTCGACGTGCTGGTGACCCTCGTCGCCGGCGGAACGAAGGAACTGCCCGGCAAGCCGTAGCGGGGTAGGTCAGGTCGTGTTGCGATATGGCGTTGCGCGCTCACCAGGGACAGGCCGGGGACGAACCAACTAGGGTCGCACTCGGAAGGAGGCGGCAACGGATGCAGGCTCGCCAGGTGCGTCCCCTGGACGCGGCATACCTCGCGCTCGACGGACCCCGCACGGTCGGCCACGTCTGCCTCGTCCTGCCCCTCGACGGGCCGATCACGCTGACCCAGTTGCGCGAGCAGGTCGGCGAGCGGGTCGGGCGGCTGCCGGAGTTGCGCCAGCGCCTGCACCAGGGGCCCAACGCCCTCGACCGGCCCTGGTGGGTCGACGACCCGACCTTCGACATCGAGGCCCACGTCGAGGAGTTCCACGTCGGGCGGCGCGAGCTCGGCGAGTTGGTGTCCGAGTTGGCGATGGAGGCGTTGCCGCGCACCCAGCCGCTCTGGCAGGTGCACCTCCTGCGCGAAGGCCGCCGCTGCTACGTCATGACGAAGGTCCACCACAGCATCGCCGACGGGTCTCGCTACCGCGACATCCTCCACGCGCTGTTCGGGACCGCGCAGGACGACGTCCCCCCGTGGTCACCCCAGCGCATCCCCAGCGCCTTCGACCTGGCCACCCGCGGGCTCGTCGGGGCCTCGCGCTGGGCCTGGACCTCGGTGTATGCCGCCGCCCGCGCCATTGCCGACAACCCCCAGTCGCTGGGCGGCGTCCTCAACTCGGTCGGCGTCCACGGCGCGCCGCCGACCCCGTTCAACCGTTCCGTGGGACCCAACCGGGTCTGGGCGTTCCGCACGTGGGGGCTGGCGGCGAGCAAGCCCACGCGGGCGCACTTCGGGGTCACGGTCAACGACGTCATGCATGCCGTGGTGGCTGCCGGCCTGCGGCAGTGGCTCATCGAGCAGAACGCGCTGCCGACCAGCCCTCTCGTGGCGCTCGTGCCGATGTCGGTGCGACATCTGACGACCGACCCCTCGGGGGCCAACCGGCTCTCGCTTGGCCTGTGCCGGATCCCGACCGACATCGAGGACCCGGTCGAGCGGATCTTCTCGGCCCGCGAGGACATGGCCGAAGCCAAGGAGCGACCAGTCCTCGGCGAAGGAGCCCTTGAAGTCCTCACCCGGTTGTTGGGCCCGACCTTGGAGCCGGCGAGTTGGGTCGCGTCGACCGTGCGGCTGCTCGACACCGTCCGGCTGCCGTTCAACACGATCATCTCGAACGTCCCCATGGGGCAGGACCTGTTCGTCATCGCCGGTCGCCGGGTGACGGCCGTCTACCCGTTCGCGCCGTTGGGCGACGGCATGGGGGTGAGCATCACCATCCAGGGCTATCAGGGTCGGCTGGACGTCGGGATCAGCGCATGCGCCGATCTCCTGCCCGATGTCGAGCACCTCATGGACCTGATGACGGCCGAATACGCCCACGTCTGCACGCTCGCGTCCCTCACCGGCGGCTGAGCTCTGGCCAGCGGCTGAGTTCCGGCCCGACTCCAGGTCCCTACCCGGCCGCCGGTGGTGACGGCGGCGGAGGTGGTGGTGGTGGTGGCGGCGCCGCATCCCAGTTGGGTGGCGGCGGTGGTGGCGGCGGCGCGGCGCCCCAGTTGGACGGCGGTGGCGGAGGCGGCGGGGCGGCACCCCAACCTGGTGGTGGCGGAGGCTGGGCAG
>ERZ795049.70-NODE-70-length-146666-cov-10.357681_pt1 | contig 146666 bp, 127 predicted proteins | sample MGYA00375133_ERZ795049 | MGnify/ENA primary metagenome ERZ795049 (study PRJEB30178, sample SAMN05720147) | activated sludge metagenome | isolation source: anaerobic digester from wastewater treatment plant | place: Japan | collected 2015-04-20 ...
AATTGGTAATAATGTGAGTATAGATGATTTTTGCATTTTATCGGGAAAGATAGAGATAGGCTCTAATATTCATATTTCTGCTTATGTTGCACTTTATGGAGCAAATGGGATTAAAATAGAAGATTATTCCGGAATATCTCCACGAAGTACAATATATAGTGCAATGGATGATTTTAGTGGCGACTACTTGGTTGGTCCAATACACAGTAAGGCTACAATAAATGTAAAAGGAGGTATGGTATTAGTGAAAAAATATGTTCAAATAGGGTGTAATTGTGTCATTTTTCCTAATATAACTATTGAGGAGGGAGCAGTTATTGGAGCGATGTCTTTGGTGAAAGAAAATGTGAAATCTTGGGGAATATATGCAGGAATTCCAGTTGTTAGGTGCAAGGCAAGTAAAACCCAAACACCAAAAAAAATGATAGAATCAGATAATACCGTAGACACACTCGATTAAGACAGCACGAAAAATTGGCAAGAAGATTTTTATATACAAATAAAAAAAGGAAAAATATGGAAAACAAAGTTTCAGAGTATGACGAAGTAGTTTATCAAAAAATACGCACTAATGTGACTGCTTTCATTAAGCAGCAAGCTGCTAATTTTGACTCAGAATTAATAAAGTTGCTTGACATTGCACCTCAAGTTCATGCAGGTGCAAGACAGTTTTTCACAAAGGCTCATATCTTCACAGCAGATATTGATGAAAAATCAGGTGCCGATTACATAATTGATATTTGCCAAAACAACGAAAAAGTAGTTCCAGAAGCAACATTTGATATTATTGTTTGTACTGAAGTATTAAAACATACTTTAAACCCATTTCAAGCAGTACGGGAAATATATAGATTATTAAAACCCGAAGGGTTATTGCTTATGTCGACTCCATTTGATTTTCGCATTCATGGACCATTACCAGATTGTTGGAGATTTACCGAACATGGAATTAGGTCATTGTTAAATGATTTTAAAACAATTAAAATAGAAGCACTAGAAAATGAAAACAGATTTTTAATGCCTTATCACTATACAACAGTTGCAAAAAAATAAATTATGATAAATGTATTAGTATTTCCTTGTGGTTCTGAAATTGGATTAGAAGTAAATCGAGCATTAGCCAATTCAATGCACTTCACATTATATGGTGGCAATAGCGTTGATGACCACGGAAAATTTGTTTATAAAAATTATATCGCAGGAATTCCATTTATAGATACACCCGATTTTATTGATGAAATCAATCGTATTGTAGAACTTTATAAAATCGAATTTATTATACCTGCTCATGATTCCGCTGTTTTGAAAATGGCTGAATACCAAAGTGTAATAAAAGCAACTGTAATTACTTCATGTGCAGCGACATGTAAAGTTTGCAGGTCGAAAAGAACAACATACGAAATATTTGAGAAACTCATTCCTACACCAAAAATTTATGAAATATCTCAACATATGCATTTCCCTGTTTTTTTGAAACCTGATGTAGGTCAAGGAAGCAAAGGAACATATAAGGCATATTCAAAAGAAGAAGTTGATTTTTATTTAAAGAAAGACACTACATTGCTTGCATTAGAATACTTGCCAGGTAAAGAATATACTGTTGACTGTTTTACAGATAAGAATGGGAACCTTTTATTTGCGGAAGGTCGTGAAAGAAGAAGAATCAATAATGGTATTAGTGTCAATTCTAAACAGGCGTATAACCCTAGATTTAAAGAAATAGCTGAAATAATAAATCAAACACTTTCATTCCAGGGCGTTTGGTTTTATCAAGTCAAAGAACGAGTAAATGGGGAACTTGTTTTAATGGAAATTGCTCCACGTATTGCAGGAACAATGGCATTATTTAGGGCAGTAGGTATTAATTTTATACAATTAAGTTTATTTGACAGAATGGGGTTTGAAGTTAGTATTTTAGACAATAAACTCGATATAGAAATTGATCGCGCTTTATTTGCGAGATTTTCAATCAAGGAAAATTACGATTATGTTTATATTGATTTTGACGATACAATCATAGTAGATAATGGTGTAAACACTGATATTATTAAGTTTCTTTATCAAGCAAGAAATATGGGTAAAAAAATAATACTACTTACAAAGCATAAGCAGGATATAAAAGAAACCCTGTCTAAATTTGCAATTAGTGACTTATTATTTGATGATATATTGTTATTAGAACAAACCCAAAATAAAAGCAGTTTCATAAAAAACAAAAACTCAATATTTATTGACGATTCATTTGCAGAAAGAAAAGAAGTTTTTGACAAATTAAAGATTCCTGTTTTTGGTTTAGATGCGGTGGAATCCTTATTGGTTTGGAAAGTTTAATCAGAATATATGCTGTCTATGAATTAAATAATTGGAATTATGGTTCCAGAAATTCAGAATAAAAACCAAAATGCCCAGCACCTAACAGCCGTTTTGCAAAAGCGGGGGTTTCGTACTTCTATGACAGTGAAGTGCTAAATTCAAGTTTTGTGCATCTAATAAAGTTTAGTGTTAAAAATCCCCGCCTTCGCAAAGCGGCAAAACGTTAAAATTAAAGATAGGAAAAAAGGATTGTTAAATTTTATTTGATTTAGATTATTCTAAGTATAAAAATGTTTTATTGAATACTTACAATATTTTTTATGAAAAACAATATAGCTGTTTCTATAATTATACCAACATATAATTCTGCAAAATTCATTGATAGGACATTGCAAAATGTTTTTAATCAAACACTTAAAAACGTTCAGGTAATATGTGTTGATGATTGTAGCACAGATGATACTTGGGATAAACTGACAAAGTACAAAAATCACGAAAAGAGACTTGACATACTGAAAAAAGAGTTTAATTCAGGAGCTTCTGTTTCTATGAATATGGGTATAATAATGGCAAAGGGAGAATATATAGCATTTGTAGATCATGATGACGAATTAGAACTTAATATGATAGAGAAGCTATATGAACAAGTAAAAAATTTTAAGTATGATATTGTCTGTGGCAATGCAATCTTTAAAGATAAAAATAATAACGAAACAATTTGTGATTTTCCTAATAATTTGGCGCAAGGAGGTGATGTCTTATTAAAACGCATGATAGAATTGTTGATTATAACGCTTCGTGAGGATAAAGTACGCCAAGTAGCCATGTTTGGATTATGGGGAAAATTGTATAAACGAACATTATTGATAGATAATAAAGTAGAAGCATATTCAGAGCGAGAAGTGGCTAGTACGGATTTTCTATTTAATTTAAAATCAATGTTATGTTCTAAAACTGTAGCTTACGTACCTGATGCTTTTTATCATTACAATTACACATCAGGTTCGATGTCAAAACAATATTTGCATAGAACTTTTAACATTCGCTATCATTCTATAGAAATAGCTAAAACAATAATAGAGAGTGAAAATAGCGATTATAAAACTATATATTTGAACCGTCTATATTATCGTTTATGGATGATATATACATATTCTTCATCCAATGAATTGATTCGTAATAAAAAAGGTAAGTTGGCAGCCATAAGACAAATCAATTTAAATATGAAGAAACCAATTTTAATTGAAGCACTAAAGTTTGTACGTATGTCAGCTTGTTCTCCCAAGGGAATGTATAGAATATTTATGTATTGTTTGTATTTTTATACTAAATTAATTTTGCTATGCAAAGGAAAACTATAATATCTGAAGGATATGCTCAATATGGATATGGATCAATTATTGATAATTATATGAAGCAAAATTTTGCTAAAGATTATAATTTTGTGCATATCTGTATTGATAGAGGTTTGCCTAAAATAGAATCGCCACAGAATGTTAAAGTAATTTACATAGCATCACATAATCGTTTGGTAAGAAAGTATGAACTTATATCAACAATTTATCGTGAGGCAAAAAAGAATAAAAATGCAGTGCTATGGCTTGCGTATTTTAAATTGTTTTTTATTGTGAGACTCTTATTACCTTTTCATCGTTGCATTGCTGATTATTCAACAGGCTGTGTAAATCCTTCACGAATTAATAGATTTTTTAAAAATTTATTAATGACTTTTGAAGCATTATTTTTTCGTCATAAAGTTGCACTTTCAATAGATTTGAAGAAACATTTACATTTATCGAAAAACACTAAAATACTACCATTAGGAGCTAATATATTAAGCAACACCAACAAGCAGTTTAACAAAATGCGATTATTATATGTTGGTACACTGGCATCGCAAAGAGATGTGTATAAAACGATTGAAGGTGTTGTGAAATTTCGAGAAAAAAGACCAAATGCAGAATTGAGGTATGATATTATTGGAAAAGGAAACGGAATGAATCATATTAAGGCGGAAATTCAAAGATTTTCTGCTAGTGATTACATAAAAGTACATGGTTATGTACCGGATGAAGAGATTACACCATTTTATGACAACTGCAATGTGGGTGTATGTTTTGCCAGGATGGAAGATTATTATTTGGTACAACCATTTACAAAGTTGTATGAGTACGGTCTTTCCGGTATGGCATTAATATCGGTAAAGGTAAAAGATAGTGTAAGAAGAATTGATGAAAAACTTGGCGTTCTTTGTGATGATAATGCCGATTCTTTCGCTGATGCCTTAGTGCAATTATATGATAATCGCATGAATTATGACAGTAAATATATTAGAGATTGTTTAAGGCCATATACATGGCAAAGTTTAAGTGTTAAATTTAAAGATATAATAGAGTCATGAAAACAATATTGGTAACAGGTGCCGATGGGTTTATAGGTTCTCATCTCACAGAAATGCTGTTGTGTGAAGGTTACAAAGTAAAAGCTTTGTCGCAATACAATTCTTTTAACAACTGGGGATGGTTAGAAGATTTTAAGCACGCTAATCTTCAAGTGGTGACAGGAGATGTTAGGGATGCTCATTTTTGTAAAGAAATAACCAAAGATGTTGATACAATATTTCATTTAGCAGCATTAATAGCAATTCCTTTTTCCTATGTTGCTCCTGATAGTTATGTCGATACTAATATACGTGGCACACTTAATATTTGTCAAGCCGCCAAAGAAAATAAAGTAAATAGAGTAGTGGTGACATCAACATCGGAAGTGTATGGAACAGCTCTTTATGTACCTATAGATGAGAAACATCCTAAGCAACCGCAATCTCCTTATTCTGCATCTAAAATTGGTGCTGATGCTATGGCATTAAGTTTTTACAATTCATTCAATTTACCGGTTATTGTTGCAAGACCTTTTAATACATATGGACCAAGACAATCGGCCAGAGCAATAATTCCAACTATAATTACGCAAATTGCCAATGGTGCCAAAGAAATTAAACTTGGCGATTTAACTCCTACGCGAGATTTTAATTACGTGAAAGATATTTGCCGTGGTTTTATCGTCTTGTCTCAATGCGAAGCTGCAATAGGTCAGGAGGTTAACATTTCCAGCAATTATGAAATTTCTATGCGAGACACATTGACTCTTATAGCTCAAATAATGAAATCCGATGTTCAATTTATAGAGGATTCTCAACGTTTGCGTCCTAAAAATTCGGAAGTTTTTCGTTTATGGGGAGATAATTCCAAAATAAAAACATTAACAGGTTTTGTGCCACAATATGATATTAAAAAAGGGCTGGAAGAAACTATTAAATGGTTTTTAGAGCCAACGAATTTAGTAAAATACAAAAGCGGAATTTATAACGTATAATTTATAATGGAAAAAAGAGCTGTTATATTAGCAGGTGGTAAGGGTACACGGTTAAGACCATATACCATTAACATGCCAAAACCATTGGTTCCAATAGGCGATGTACCTATAATTGAAATCATTATCAGACAATTGGTTGCCTTTGGATTTAATCACATTACTATTACAGTTAATCATATGGCTGACATGATAAGAGAGTTTTGCGGTAATGGCTCTCAATGGGGGGTGAAAATTGATTATTCATTAGAGAAGAAGCCATTAAGTACAATGGGACCATTGAAATTAATTGAAGATTTGCCTGATAATTTCTTGGTAATGAATGGTGATGTCTTGACAAATTTGAATTTTGCTACTTTTTTTGATGAACACATTCAAAAAGGTAGTATTTTTACTATTTCTTCTTATGAACGTGACCACAAAGTTGATTACGGTGTTCTTGAGGTTAATAAAGACAATTTACTAACCGGATTTCAGGAAAAACCCATTTTACATTATTTGGTAAGTATGGGCGTCTATATGGTTAATCGAAAATGCTTAGAAGTTATTCCTTATGATATGTTTTACGGATTTGACGATTTAATGTTGGATTTGATTAAGCAAAAAACTCCGGGAACGGTAAGACGATTTAATGGTTATTGGAAAGATATAGGGCGTCCTGAAGATTATGAACAAGTTTGTGTGGATGTGAAAAATAAATTAATAAATTATTAAAATGGGTGATAAACACCATTACTCACCTTTAATTGTGTGGTAAAAACGCATGAAAGAGTTTTTTATAAAACATGGAAGATTTAACCCGTACATATTTCCCTAAATATTTTACTAATAAGGCTATAGGATTGTATTTCATTCTGCTTATGGCTTGTTCCTTGTTTTTTAGACCTATGCCTTTTCAATTTTGGATATTTGGAATTGTTCAAGTGGTTGGCTTTTTCTATTTTTCAAATAAGTTGACAAAAGCATGGGCAGGATATTCTGAAAAATTATTTGTAAAAAGACTATTTCAAACAGCTTTGCTTATACGTGTTTTCTGGGTTATAATTAGTTATATTTATTTTAGTATAGCCACAGGAATACCATTTGAATATGAAGCAGCGGATTCCCTTTGGTATAATGATGTAAGCAATAGAATTGTACAAGGAAGATTTACTTTTTACCAATTTTTTGAAGAAATGGGGTTTAGTGATGGTGGATATGTTGTATACTTAACTATTATCAAAAAAATACTATTTGGAGCAAATGTTATTATTGTAGTACGTTTAATAAAAGCTTTGTTAGGTGCTTGGATGTGTGTATTTATATATCGTTTGGCAGTACGTAATTTTAATGAATTGATAGGACGAATAGCGGCTATTTTTTGTATGTTGATGCCTTACCTTATCTATTATTGTGGGATACATCTCAAAGAATTGGAAATGACATTTTTATGTGTGTTTTTTTTAGAGCGAACAGATTGGCTTTTGCGTACTCCTAAAAAACAGTTTAAACACTTTTTATTACCTCTCATATTAGTTTTTCTTTTGTTCTCTTTTAGAACAGTTTTAGGTGCAATAGCTATATTTGCTTTGTTAACTTCAGCCTTGTTCTCTACTAATTACACTCTTAAAAAAAGCATTTACAGATGGCGTATTGTTGCTTGGTGTCTTATTGCCGTTGTTTTTTTATTAGGAAGCTCTATTATGGAGGAAGTGGATAGATATTGGGAAGAAAAGGATCAAAACCAAGCAGTAAAAATGGAGTTTTTAGAAAAACGTACTGAAAATCAGTTTATAAAGTATGTTTCCGGTGCTGTTTTTTCACCATTGATGTTTGTAATGCCTATGCCATCAATAACATATGGAGAAAACAAAGAAAACCAAATGAGTTTTCATGGTAACGTATTTATTAAAGGAGTAATGGCATTTTTTTGTATGTATGCTATTGTTTTGTTAATTATTCAGAAAAAATGGCGCAATAATTTATTGTTGATTACTTTTTTATTGGCTTATTCACTCATAATTGTTTTTAGTGGATTTTTATTCGCTGCTAGATTTTATCTACCTATAGTACCTTGTTTTTTGATATTCAGTGCTTATGGTGTATGTACTTTGAAAAAAAGGAATATGTATGTACTCTACCTATATATGTATGCATTTCTAGTGTTTATATGGTCTTTTATGCGTATTAGATGAAAAAGATGAAGATATTATTGATTGCTAATTATAAATTAGGGGTGGGCGGTATTTCCGGACAAGTGGAACTATTGCACAAATATCTGAATAGAGAAGAAGATTATGTCGCAGATATCTATTCATTGAAGGGTAATCCAATAAAACGCATCATTTTGATTATTAGACTGTTGTTTGCATCTAGAAAATGTGATGTATTGCATATACATGCTTGTTGCGAATGGGGTTTTTTACCTGCAATAGTGGGTGTAATAGCAAGCAAACTGTGGAATAAACGGACTGTATTGACCTATCATGGAGGTGGGGCAAAAGTTTTTTTTGCTCAACACACACGATTGGTAAAATGGACGTTTTCAAAGATTGATACTATCATTGTGCTTTCCGGATTTTTAAAACAAATTTTTGATGAGTACAATATACCGGCAATAATTATACCCAATATTGTGGAGATGAATGATTGTTTGTTCAAACAGCGTGACCGTATTCGTCCAAATTTTATTAGTGTACGCCATTTGCGTGAATTGTACAATGTTTCGTGCATTTTGCGTGCCTTTAAGATTGTTCAGCAACAATTACCAGAAGCTACTTTGACGATATTGGGTGATGGCAACCAGCGCGTTGACCTTGAAAAGTGGACAGTAGAAAACAATCTAAAAAATGTTACCTTTGTAGGTGCTGTTCCACACAAAGAGATGTACCATTATTTGCAACAAGCTGATGTTTTTGTATCTGCTCCTAAAGTTGATAATATGCCAATGTCCGTATTGGAAGCGTTCAATGCCGGACTGTTAGTTATATCCAGTAATGTTGGCGGTGTGCCATATATGATTGAAGACGGCAAAAACGGTTTGTTGTTTGAGTCTGATAATGAAAAAGAATTAGCCGAAAAAATGATTTTAGCAGTGTCTAATCAATTAAAATCTTTAGAGATTATAAGCAATGCTAAGAATGAAGTTGTTAAATATAGTTGGGAGAATATTAGATTAAAAATTTTTGAACTTTATAAATAGTTAAAATAATGAGTATATATAGTTTTTTAGTTCGCAATATATTATTGCCTATTGCTGAACATTATAATCATAGTGGAATACATAAAGAATTAAAAAGAAATCTTATATATGATTATTTTACAGAAGAGCAGTTACTAAATATTCAGAATGAGAGATTAAAATTGTTGATTGAATATTCATATTTAAATGTTCCATATTATACTAAACTATTTGATAAATTGAAATTAAAACCTTCCGATATTACATGTCGAGAAGATTTAAAGAAGTTACCAATTCTTACAAAACAAATTATAAGAGATAATTTTGAAGATTTAAAATCAAAGGAAATTTCTAAAATTAAAACTTTAAATTCTTCATCAGGTGGAAGTACTGGCATTCCATTAAAATTTATAAAAGATATTAATACATGGAATATGGCTTGGGCTTCTACATTTAGAGCATGGAATTGGTATGGTTTGTCATTAGGTGATAAAATTTTTACATTTGGGGGTAATTCATTAGTTAAGAATAAAACTAAACTATTGAATTTTACTTCTAAAGAAATTTTTGATCATTTTATAATGAGAAATTATAAAAGAGATTGTTCCAATCTTTCTGAAGAAGCGATGGATTCTCATTATAAATATTTGATGAAAGTTAATCCTAAGGCGATTAGAGGATATCCATCTGCCATTTACTATTTAGCTCAATTTATAAAGAAAAATAATTTAAAGAGACCTAATATTAAGGTGATTTTAACAACAGGTGAAATGTTATTATCACAACAGAGATTAATGATTCAAAATGTTTTTCGAGTTCCTATTTATGATTCTTATGGAGCAGGAGATGGAGGAATAGCATCTCATGAATGTTATATGCATGAAGGTCTTCATATTTCAGAAGAAAGATGTATTATAGAAATTTTGGATTCAGATAATAAAAATTTACCTGATGGGGAAGTAGGTTCTGTTATTTCAACTGATCTAGGAAACTTTGCATTTCCTTTTATTAGGTATGAAGTAGGTGATTTAAGTTATATAAAAAAGGAAAAATGTTCTTGTGGTAGATCTTCTAGGTTATTTGGTACAATAGTTGGCCGTTCTGGTAAAGTTTTAATAAACAAACAAGGTAAGCCATATACGTCCATTATTGTTGATAATATGATGTTTAAAAACATGGATTATCATAAAGAAGAGCATCAGTTAATATATCAAAAAATGGATAAATTTCAAGTTTATCAAGATATTAATGGTGATATCTTAATTAGGATAGTTCCAAAAGATAGGAATGAATCATTAGAAACATTTAAATATTTGAATGAAAATTTTTCTAAATGTTTTCCTAATTCAAAAATTGAACTTCAATTTGTTGAATATATTTCACCTATGAAATCAGGTAAATTAAATTATGTGGTTTCTGATTTTCATTATAAATAGTTTTTTATAAATTAAATTATGGCAAATCATAGAACATTTATAGAAATTATAACTCGAATTTGGAGTTATTGTTGGAGTTTAGTTGCTTTAATGGCTCCTGCAAGTGTTAGTGCATTTTGCCATAAAATGAGAGGTGTACATATTGGGAAAGGATGCAAAATTGGGAAAAGGGTAGATATTGACAGCAAAGTACCTAATATGATCTATATTGGTAATCGTGTGTGGATTGGAGCGCATTCAATAATTATTGCTCATAAACGCGATTTGAGTGGCTTTAGTTATGGTATGAATATGATGGATATGCCACATGTTTGTAAAGAGGTACATATAGATGATGGTGTTAATATAGGAGTGGGAGTAATTATAATGCCAGGAGTTACTATTGGGCAAGGCGCATCAGTGGGAGCCGGCTCTGTCGTTACGAAAAATGTTCCTCCTTATTCCGTAGTGGTTGGCTCTCCTGCTAAAGTAATAAAAACGTTTGAAGCAAAATAATAAAACTAAAAAATAAGAAGAATGCGTATTTGGATAGATGTTACTAATACACCACATGTTAATGTTATGATGCCGATATATCGACATTTGCAACAGCAAGGACACAATATTGTGATTACGGCACGTGATTTTTCAGAAACAGTTTCGTTACTAAAACAAAATGGTATTAATCCTATTGTTTATGGGGAACACTATGGAAAAAACAAATTGAAGAAATCATGGGGAATGTTTATTCGTTTGTTGACTTTATTAATTAAAGTTCCTAAGTTTGATTTAGCATTTTCACTTGGAGGAATTTATACGTCAGTAATAGCTAAGTTTCGTGGCAAAAAATCAATTTCTTTTTCAGATAATGATTTCGTGTCTCATAAATTTCTTACCTTTTTGCTTAGCGACTATTTCATTTTTCCCTCTTATTTCAAATACCAAAAGGTTCAAAAAAAATTTCATATAAAAGATTGTCAAATTAAACTTTTCAATGGTTTTAAAGAAGATATTTATATTGCAAATTATAAAACCGATGAGCATTTTTTAGATCAACTCCCTTTCAAAGAGTTTATTACAATTCGCCCCGAAAATCTTAAAGCAGCATACGTTCCTAAAGATGCTAAAACAATTGTACCAGAGCTATTTGAAATATTTAAGGATGAAAATATTTTATTTCTTCCTCGTTACGAAGAAGAAAAAGACTATGCACATGGCTTTAAAAACGTATGGTATCCTTCCAAACCTTTGGTAGGTTTGGATGTGTGTTATTATACCAAAGCAATGTTGACCGGCGCTGGTACTTTTGCCCGTGAAGCTGCTTTGTTAGGAGTTCCGGCTGTTAGTTTTTTCCCACGTAATGAATTTTTAACGGTTGATGTTGTGTTGCAGCAACAAGGTAAAGAATTCAAATCACGATCACCACAAGAAATAAAACAATATGTAGACACAGCTAAACGTACATCTGCATCATTGGATAGAAGCAAGCGTGTGCTACAAGAAGTATTACAAATATTTGATGATATTATTGAAGCTGTAGAATAATTAACGCATTCGTTTTTTGTTTAATAATTCAGACCAACAATGAACCATATTACTCTGATTGCTGGCGCACGGCCAAATTTTATGAAAATTGCACCTATTATTCATGCTTTACTGCAGACTAATGTACGCTACCGCTTGGTACATACCGGCCAGCATTACGATAAGGCTATGAGCCAAACTTTTTTTGACGAACTGAACATTCCTCAACCAGATGTAAATCTGGCTTGTGGAGGCGGTACGCAAGCAGAGCAAACGGCAGCTATTATGGTTGCTTTTGAAAAAGACTTAATGGCAAATCCAACTGATTTGGTAGTAGTGGTGGGAGATGTAACTTCCACGATGGCTTGTACCATTGTTGCAAAAAAAATGAATGTAAAAGTTGCTCACGTAGAGGCAGGTATCCGTTCTTTTGATATGACAATGCCCGAAGAAATTAATCGTATGGTCACAGATACTCTGACCGATTATTTTTTCACTACCACACGATGGGCAGGCAATAATTTACGCAAAACAGGCGTATCTGATAAACAAATATACTTTGTAGGTAATGTTATGATTGATACGCTATTAGCTAATCGTAAACGATTTTTAAAACCTTCTATTTATGATGATTTGAACTTGATGGAAAAACAATTTTTGGTGCTGACACTACATCGTCCTGCCAATGTAGATGAAACAACACATCTAAAAGCATTGATGATGGAAATTATCGATAATTCAAACGGTTTGCCTACTGTTTTTCCTATGCATCCTCGTACTGCTAAATTGTTTGTAGATGTTGGTATTAAAGCACCTAATTTGCATATTGTAGAGCCATTGGGTTATTTGGAGTTTAATTATTTGGTAGAAAGGGCATTTGCTGTTATTACTGATTCGGGAGGGATTACGGAAGAGACCACTGTAATGGGAGTTCCGTGCATGACTTTACGCGACAATACCGAGCGTCCTGAAACTTGTGAAATAGGTACTAACGAATTGATAGGTACTAATCCAAAAGCCATAGCTCCAGCCATGCAACTTCTTTTTAGCGGTCGATGGAAAAAAGGCAGAATTCCAGAATTATGGGACGGAAATGCGGCAAAACGCATTGTGAAAATAATAGCAAAATTATGAAAAATGGATTTCACGCTTCGTACATACCGTCGATTGCTGTTGGCATTAAAAGACGCCGGATATAATTTTTTGACTTTTGAAGCTTATTGTCGGCAAAAAAAGAGCAATACATTGCCGGAGCGTTTCGTAATATTACGGCACGATGTAGATTTGAAAGCTGCCAATTCTTTACAAACAGCCCGTATAGAAGCTGAATTAGGTTTAAAGGGCACTTATTATTTTAGAGTGGTGCCACAAAGTAACCAACCGAATATAATTAAGCAAATTGTGGCTCTCGGTCATGAAATTGGCTATCACTACGAAGATATGAGCCGATGTAAAGGCGATATTGAGGCTGCTATTGAACATTTTCAAAGTCAGTTGGCTTATTTTCGACAGTTTTATCCCGTTCAAACTATTTGTATGCATGGCGCACCGCGCAGCCAATATGACAGCAAAGATTTATGGAAACAGTATGATTATCACGATTTTGGAATTGTTGGAGAACCCTATTTTGATACCGATTTTTCTGATGTGTTTTATCTAACGGATACCGGTAGAAGGTGGGACGGTTACCATGTGAGTGTGCGCGATAAAATACCTGTTTATCAAGATATTTGGACAAAACAAGGTCTTGTTTTTAACACTACTAATGACATTATTGAAGCTATTAATCAAAATCGATTGCCTTATAGACTAATGATTACCACTCATCCGCAACGTTGGACAGACCAACCATTTGCTTGGTTAATGGAACTAGTAATGCAATCCACTAAAAATACTATCAAAAAATGGTTGATAATGCTTCGTGGATAATGAATTTTTCTTTGATTTTTATTTATTTTTACTCATTATCTTTTAATTAATTTGTTTTCTCCTTGTCATATCAATAGAACCCAATGGTCAGCGTTGGTTGCAACATCGCCGGTAAGCAACTATTTTCAAACGCCGGAATGTTATGACTTTTACAGTTCATTGACTTTTTTAGAACCTTTCGCTGTGGGTGTTGACGAAAATGGAGAGTTGAAAGGTGTTGCTTGCGGTTACTTTATTGCTGACGGCGGTAAACTAAAACGTTACTTTTCACGTCGTGCCATTATTCCAGGAGGTTTGCTGTTGGCGGATGATATAACAGATGATGCATTACGGCGACTTTTGGAAAAGCTAAAAAATGAATTGTCAAGAAAAAGCATTTACATAGAAATACGTAATTATCAAGACTATACCGCTTATAAATCGGGCATTGAAAGTGCAGGATTTAGCTATGTACCACACTACGATTATTTGGTTGATACTACTGATGGAAAAGCTACTTTCGAGCGTTTCAGTAAAAGCAAGAAACGTCAAATAAATGCAGCACAAAGAAAAGGCTACCGATGGTCGACAACCACTGACAACGACGAAATAGAGGCTTTTTATCGACTTTTGAAACATCTTTATCGCACAAAAGTAAAACGTCCGCTCTTTCCATTGGAATTTTTCAAAAGATTAGCTATAAATCTCCACGGCAAAATATTGGTTGTTAAAAAGGGAGAGACCGTAGTGGGAGGGATGGCTTGTGCCATAGAGCCTGCTAAAAAAGTTTATGAATGGTATGTTTGTGGCGATGTGATGGCAACTTATGCCGGAATTGACTATGCCGTTCAAAATGGCATACCCTGTTTCGACTTTATGGGAGCCGGTTCTCCTGATAAATCGTATGGTGTACGTGATTTCAAATCAAAATTTGGTGGAAAATTGTTAGAATACGGACGTTTTTTGTATATTTGCAATCATAAACTTTACCGTTTAGGCACATGGGTAGTGCGCTATCTGTACTAAAAAAGGATTGTAACAGATGAAAAAACCACGTTTCTATAAGCCCCAATGGGAGTTGATAGTGTTAGACCTCGTTATTTGGACGCTGGCTACTTTAATTATGGTGCTTTGGCGTACTCTTACCGATAAAAGTCGCCATGTAGATTATTGCCTTGTCTGTACTGCCTTGTTTGTTGCCAATCTAATCTTTGGCTATTGTTTCAACAAATACTGTTTTTTGCGCGACCATGGTTACTTTTACAACATGAAGGGAACCACCCTTACGTTCGTTGTGCTTATTTTGGGTCTTGTGGCGGGTTTCTATATCAACGAACTTGGGGGACTTTCCAGCTATGTGCTAATTATGACGGTAGTTATAGCCTTTGCTTTCAATGTTGGCTTTCTGTTTTTTTATTACGGCTACCGCTATGCGTTGAATATAGACGAAGGTATTATGGAGTTCAACCTCCGTCCGCCAACGTCTTTGGCTGTAACTCCTCAGCGTTTAAAACCGCAAGCAGAAGAGGCTATCAAACAATCTATATTGGATTTTGCTGATAGAAAAACACTGAATTTCCTCTCTACTAACTGTGATTTAGGTAGCTCAACAACTTTGGTATTGGCAACTTCCACGCTTTTCAATATTCAATCGCTTGAGAATTATAATTACAACTGTATTATAAATTTAAAACGGCTGAATGATATGCGAGGCGTGAATAAAATGTTCTGTGCCATCAATGAAAAACTGCCTGATGGCGGTCTGTTTGTTTGCCGTTTTAAACCACATAAAGCAACCAAAGTCGCTATTTTACGCAAATATCCGAAAGGTATCAACAAATTGATGTACAGCTTTTATTTCATCCACAAACGTATATTGCCTAAACTTTTTTTAACCAGTCGTCTCTATTATGATATTACTAAAGGACGCAATCGCGTATTTTCGACTACCGAAGTATTGGGACGGCTCTATTTTTGCGGTTTTAAAATTATTAAAGAAAAGGTGTTGGGTGACACTTATATGGTAATTGCCCAGCGCGAAAAACAACCTGAAAAACAAGTAAAACGCAAATACGGGTTATTTATCAAACTGCCACGTATAAGTAAAAACAAAAAGAAATTCAATGTTTATAAATTGCGCACCATGCACCCTTATTCCGAGTTTTTGCAAGCCTATATGTATGAAAAACATCATTTACAGAAAGGCGGTAAAATAAGCAACGATATCCGTGTTAGTACATGGGGACGTTTTTTGCGCAAATATTGGCTCGATGAAGTACCGATGCTTATTAATTTACTAAAAGGTGATATGAAAATAGTAGGCGTACGTCCGTTGAGTGCACATTTCTTTAGTCTCTACAGTAAGGAATTACAGGATAAACGCACTCAATTTAAACCGGGTCTATTGCCACCATTTTATGCTGATATGCCAAAAACACTTGAAGAGATACAAAATTCGGAAATGTGTTATCTCAATGCTTGCGAACAAAAAGGCGTGTTTCGGACTGATTGGGTCTATTTTTGGAGAATAATTTACAATATCATTTTCAAACGCGCACGGAGTAAATAAATAATTGATAATATTATTAATACAATATGAGTTTCAAAGTAAAAGTAACCCCAATGATGCGGCAGTTCAACGAGATAAAAAGCAAACATCCCGATGCCATATTACTGTTTCGTTGCGGTGATTTTTACGAAACTTATTCCAAAGATGCTCAAATAGCCGCCGAAATTTTGGGTATTACCCTTACAAAACGTTCTAACAAAAATGTCGATTCGACAGAGATGGCGGGATTTCCGCATCATGCACTTGATACTTATTTGCCTAAATTGGTGCGTGCTGGCTTGCGTGTAGCCATCTGCGACCAACTTGAAGATCCTAAAACAGCTAAAGGTATTGTCAAACGTGGTATTACCGAATTAGTTACGCCCGGAGTAGCCACAAATGACACTATTCTTGATGTCAAAGAAAATAACTTCTTGGCTGCTGTCTATTTAGCTCAAAAACAAGCCGGTGTTTCATTTTTGGATATTTCCACCGGTGAATTTCTTGTAGCGGAAGGCACATTAGACTATGTGGACAAATTGCTCAATAGTTTTGCGCCCAAAGAGTTGCTTTACGAATATGGCTATCGGAAAAAGATAGAAGAAGCTTTTGGAGGCAACCGATTTCACATACAGGAAATGGACGATTGGGTGTTCTCCTCCGAAGCAGCTAACGACCGTTTGACTAAACATTTTGAAACAAGAAACCTTAAAGGTTTCGGTGTGGAGAATCTTACCCTCGGAACTGTGGCTGCCGGAGCCGTTCTTTATTATTTAGACCAGACTTACCATCAACAAATAAGCCATATTACACATTTGTCGCGCATTGAATCGGAACGTTACGTTTGGCTCGATCGTTTTACAGTACGTAATTTGGAACTATTTGGCTCGATTAACGAAAATGCACGCACACTCTGTTCGGTTATTGAAAAAACTATTACGCCAATGGGTAGCCGTTTGCTGCGCCGTTGGTTGGCATTTCCACTCAAAGATGTACAGCCCATAAACGACCGTTTGAGCGTTGTGTCGCACTATTTTAAACATCCCGACCTTCGCTACGAAATTAACGATTGGTTGGCTAAAGTGGGCGATTTAGAACGCATATTGTCGAAAGTGGCTGTAGGACGCATTTCGCCACGTGAAGTAGGGCAATTGCGTGTGGCTTTGTCATCAGTCGAGCCTATTAAACGACTGTGTGAAGCTACGGACAATGCCGTTTTAAAACGCTTTGCTGAACAACTGAATCCGTGTACCACCATTCGCGACCGTATCGAAAGAGAATTATCCAAAAATCCGCCAATACTGCTCAATAAGGGCAATGTAATAGCCGAAGGTGTTAATGATGAGTTAGACAACTTGCGCCACATTGCTTATTCTGGTAAGGATTATTTATTGCAAATACAGCAGCGCGAAAGCGAAGCTACGTCTATTCCAAGTCTTAAAATTGGCTATAACAATGTGTTCGGTTACTATATAGAAGTACGCAACACACACAAAGACAAAGTGCCTGAAGAATGGATACGTAAGCAAACGCTTGTAAATGCCGAACGCTATATCACACAGGAACTTAAAGAATATGAGGAAAAGATACTTGGTGCAGAAGAACGTATATTAGCACTTGAATCACAACTGTTTAACGATTTGGTAATTGGCATTAGCGAATACATTCCGGCTATACAGATAAACTGCAATATTTTGGCACAATTGGATGTATTGCTTTCTTTTGCCAAAGTGAGCGAGGAAAATAAATACATTTGTCCGATAGTAAACGACAGCGATGTGTTGGATATAAAACAAGGCAGACATCCCGTTATAGAGCAACAACTACCTATAGGAGAAGCCTACGTGCCAAACGATGTTTATCTTGACAGCGAAAAACAGCAAATTATTATCATTACAGGTCCCAATATGGCGGGAAAATCGGCATTACTTCGTCAAACGGCATTGATAGTGTTATTGGCTCAAATAGGCTGTTTTGTTCCGGCAGAAAGCGCAACCATAGGTGTTGTCGATAAAATTTTTACGCGCGTAGGTGCGAGTGACAATATTTCTGCAGGCGATTCTACATTTATGGTAGAAATGAACGAAGCTGCCAGCATTTTGAACAATCTATCGCATCGCAGCCTTATTTTGTTCGATGAATTGGGCAGAGGAACCAGCACTTACGATGGTATTTCCATTGCTTGGGCGGTTATAGAATATATACACGAACATCCTCAATATCAAGCGAAAACACTTTTTGCGACACACTACCACGAACTTAATGAAATGGAAAAATCATATCCACGCATAAAAAACTACAATGTGTCGGTAAAAGAGATGGACAATAAAGTTATTTTTCTGCGCAAGTTGGTACGTGGTGGCAGTGAACATAGTTTTGGTATTCATGTGGCAAAAATTGCCGGTATGCCGCAAAGGGTAGTGAAGCGTGCTAACGAGATATTGGTGCAACTCGAACAAGACAATCGCCAAAGTGTGGTATCGGCGAAACAGTTGGACAATCTACCGATGCGCGAAGATATGCAACTAAGTTTCTTTCAGCTTGATGACCCTGTTTTGGAACAGATACGCGATGAGATAAAAAATGCCGATTTAAATAATCTGACACCATTAGAAGCGTTGAATAAATTAGCTGAAATAAAACGCATTATCACAGGAAAGTAAAAGTATCACTTTATCATAATAAAATAGCATTCCCGACATCGAGAATGCTATTTTTCAGTTTATAGTTATGTGTTATTTGAGTTTACTCCAACGGTTTAATATAGGCTCTGCGGCGTTTGTGCTGTATTTTTTCAAAATCTTCAAAATTCGCCAGCATCTTTGTATTGCTTTCTAACACAGAAGTTGTTTCGCAATGTTTTATGCCGTATTTAATGAAATATTTGACTTGGTCGTAGAAAAACAGTGCATTGACACCTTTGTTTTGGTAATCGGCACGTACAGCTATAAGCAGCAAATCGAACGCTTCTATTTGTTTGGATTTCAGCATTTTAAGTATATAATACCAACCTAACGGAAAAAGTCTTCCTTTACACTTACGCAATGCCGGCGAAATATCCGGCATTCCTACGCCTACGCCTACAATTTCGTTTTTCTCGTTGGTAATTATCGTAACAAAATCGAAATTGAGTAGCGGGAAATACATTTTGGCATAATACTGTTTTTGGCGTTCCGTCATTGGTTGATAGTTGTAGAGAGGAGCATAAGCGGCATCAAGTACATCCATATATTCAAAATTAGGAAAACGTTTCCTCATTTCGCTTTCCGACTTAAATTTCTCTATTTTGAGTTTTAAACGGTCAATGACTATTTTTGCCACACGTTCCATTCTTTCGGGAATAGCTTTCGGTATAAATATACGGTATTCAATCCAATCTATCTCTTTTTGCAAACCAAACGCATCAAAGTGGTCTACATAATACGGATAACTGTAAAGGCTAGCCATTGGTGAATTGTAATCAAAGCCTTTTATTAGCTGACCTTGATGGTCCCAATCAGTAAATCCGACAGGCCCATTTAGTGCTGTCATGCCCTTGCTTTTTCCCCAGTCACTCACCGCTTTGAGCAGTGCAAAGGAAACTTCTTTGTCGTCAATAAAATCAATCCAACTGAAGCGAACATTCTTATAGCCCCATTTTGCATTTGCTCTGTGATTGATGATACCGGCTATACGTCCGACTATTTTGTTCTCTTTGTAAGCCAAATATAAAATATACTCACAAAATTCGAGAGCCGGATTTTTTTTCTTGTCGAATGTATTTATTTCATCGAAAATTAAAGGAGGGCAGTAATACTCATTGCCTTCGAACAAATCTATTCCAAATTGTACGAATTGTTTCAATTCCTTTTTGGAAGTAACTTCTTTCAATAAAATTGCCATGGTAATTTATTTTTAATAAATAAAGTTTTTATAATCAAGAGTTTAACGTTTCATTTTCCGAATTGTTGCCATTATGTCGTCCGAACCGAACACCGCACTTCCGGCAACTAAACAATCGGCACCTGCGGCATATAGTTGCGCTGCATTTTCCGTTGAGACACCGCCGTCCACCTGTATTAACGCTTTGGAACCTCGCCGTTCAATCATCTTTTTCAGCCGTGCTATTTTATTGTAAGTGTTTTCAATGAAACTTTGACCGCCAAATCCGGGATTGACAGACATCAGCAGTACCAAATCCACATCATTAATGATATCTTCGAGTACTTCTACAGGCGTATGTGGATTGAGTGTAACGCCCGCCTGCATACCGGCTGCATGAATGCGCTGTATGGTTCGGTGCAAATGCGGACAAGCTTCGTAGTGTACATTCATCAATATTGCACCGATTGCTTTCACTTCATTGATAAATTTGTCCGGTTCCACTATCATTAAATGCACATCTAACGGTTTTTTGCTCAATGCTTTAACATATTTCAAAACGGGAAATCCGAACGAAATATTCGGAACAAAAACACCGTCCATCACGTCAATATGCAGCCAATCGGCTTCACTACGGTTAATAATATCAATGTCGTGTTCCAAATTGCCGAAATTGGCAGAAAGCAGGGAAGCGGCAAGTAGTTTTTTCATGGATTGAGTGTTTGAAATTAACACACAAAAATAGTAAAAAAATAACAATAAAAAAAGATTCCCTCAAAAGGAGAATCTTTTTATCTCAAATTTCTGATAAACACTTAGTTTAACAGCATTTCAACAATTTCACCATTAGCCAAATGTTTTACGTGGTAAGCTGCCGAAAAAGCCAAAATAGCGGCAATTGTACGTGGACTAGGCTTTAAATTGTTCTTTTCTTTACGGTCTTTTTCAATAGGTAGGGTAGTTGTTTTACTCATAGGCAAACTAATTTTGGTTGAAGTTTGCAATTAAAACGTACTACCTGTTCTTTTTATTGTATGTTTTATGTTATTTTTTCAAAGTCAATCAACAAATTACGTTCGGCAGCATATTTGCGCAAATTGAGTATGGCGTAACGCATCCGTCCCAATGCCGTGTTGATGCTGATTTGGTTACTTTCCGCTATCTCTTTGAAACTCATATTTTCGTAGAAACGCATCCGCACAATGTCTTGCTGATTTTGCGGCAACAAATCAACAAGTTTCAGCATATCGTTCATAGTTTGTTCATGAATGATGGTGTCTTCTATATGCTGTTCGCACAAACTGCTGTTATTCAGCAAGTCGTAATCATAGGCATCGTTCGAGTAGGTGTTTTGGTTAGCCTCTTTACGGTAAAAGTCGATAACCAAATTGTGAGCAATACGCGATATCCACGCAACAAACTTGCCGGATTCCACATAGCGACCTTGTTTGATGGTTGTAATAGCTTTAATGAAGGTTTCTTGGAATATATCCTCGGTAAGCACCCTGTTGTGGGTAAGAGAGTAGATATAGCCGAAAATTTTATCTTTATGGCGATAAAGCAACTCTTCAAAAGCAGCGTTATTACCTTTCTCATAACTTTTTACCAACATTTCGTCGGTAAAAGTACTGAATGTTTTCATTACCTTGTTATTTAAAATTCAAAGTAATAGTAGGCAATAGGCGTCGTTTTTTAAAGTTTATACGTCGCAAAGGTAAATGTTTTTTTTTGACCAACCAAATTTTTAGCTCTATTTTTGTCTATCGACACTAAAACAGTAATTATTTCGTTTTGTTTTCGTATCTTCGCACGACCAATTAAAAAAATGAAAAAATGACAAAAAAATGTGCGCGATTGATATTAAAGCGGTGCGGATGGAAAATAGCCGACAGCTTGCAACTTCCTGCCAAATGCGTGATATGCATTGCCCCGCATACCAGCAACTGGGATTTTATCATGGGCGTGTTATTCAAGTCGGCAGTGGGGCTGAAAGCTCATTTTTTTATGAAAAAAGAGTGGTTCCGCTTTCCGTTGGGAAATATAATGCGCTGCATAGGCGGAATTCCTGTTGATAGAAGTAAAAAAACATCGCTTACCGATCAAATTGCAGCCGAATTTGACAAACACGATACATTTTACATAGGTGTAACACCCGAAGGCACTCGAAAATATACAGAAGAGTGGAAAAAAGGGTTTTATATTATTGCACAAAAAGCGAATGTGCCTATTATGCTGGCTTACATCGATTATGCAAAAAAAGAGTTGGGCTATGGTTGCTTATTCCAACTTACAGGCGATATTGACGCTGATATAAGTGAAATAAAAGCCTTTTACAAAGGCGTAAGCGGCAAAAAACCGGAAAATTTCGGAGTGTAAAGAATATCTCAAGAAATCTTTATTTGTGGTTTCTATTAGAACGATTACGAATGCCTTGTAATTATATTTGCTAAAAAGTCATTCGCTTCAGATTTATTGTTTTCTAAGAGAAATCTTTTTGTCAAAATTATGCGCAACTCACGACAAATAGCTATCTTTGCGAAAAATGTAAAAGAAGATGGTTGAAATAGGGGATACAATTGTAAGTTTCGACCTTTTTGAGCAACAATTTTGCTGCGATTTAGACATTTGCAAAGGACAATGTTGCGTGGAAGGCGATGCCGGAGCACCGCTCGAAATGGACGAAATTGCGAAACTCGAAGAGGTGTTACCTGCCATTTGGAACGATTTATCGGAAGCGGCTCGGAAGGTTATTGATGCTCAGGGTGTTGCTTATTCCGATGCTGAAGGAGATTTAGTAACATCTATTGTCAATCGGCGCGAATGCGTTTTTTCATACATCGATTCTGCCGACGGCATTTGCAAATGCGCAATTGAAAAGGCTTACCACGAAGGCAAAACTTCATTCTATAAGCCAATTTCGTGTCATTTGTATCCTGTTCGCCTTAAAAAATTCAAAGATTTTACAGCGGTTACTTATCATCGTTGGAGTGTGTGCAGTTGTGCCGAAACAAAAGGACATAAATTGCAACTGCCTGTTTATAAATTTCTTAAAACTCCGCTTATTCGCCGTTTTGGCGAAACATGGTATAAGGAACTTGAAGAAGCTGCCAAAGCCTACGAAGCCGAGTTTAACAAATGATTGAAAATTAATTTGTGTTATTTACGTTCTAATTTAACATACACACTAAATAGTGATGTCATTTTTTGAAATTTGCTTGATATCCATAGGTTTAGCTATGGATTGTTTTGCTGTTGCTATTGCAAGCAGCATCGGCTACGGTCGCTACAATTGGTCTAAAATAGTGCGTGTGGCGTTATTTTTTGGACTATTTCAGGGGTTGATGCCGTTTATTGGTTGGCTGATTGGTATTGGTTTTGCAGAGCAAATTGCAAAAATAGACCATTGGTTGGCTTTTGCCATTTTAGGATTTATTGGTGGTAAAATGCTGATAGAAAGCCTGAAAAAGAATAAGAATGAAACAACGCATCAAACTCTATTCGGTTCACTTAAAATGCTTTTAATAATGTCCGTTGCTACCAGTATTGATGCTTTAGCCACAGGATTGATTTTTGTACCGATGGGCAATTTCATTTATACGGCGGTGGGTATCATTGCGTTAGGTAGTTTTTTGTTCACCATTTTAGGATGTGTTATTGGCATTACGTTCGGTAAACGGTTCAAATTAAATGTGGAATTTATTGGTGGCATCATTTTATGTGGCATCGGTCTGAAAATTTTAATAGAACATTTGATTAATGGTTGTTAAGCATTTAACATATAACGAAATTGACCGCACGCGTTGGGATGCGACTATAGCGACAAGTACTAATAGTTTGCCGTACGCTTATTCGTGGTATTTAGATGCTGTTTCGCCGCAATGGGAAGCGCTTGTAAGCAACAATTATGCGTTTGTGATGCCGTTGCCTGTTAAACGCAAATTTGGCGTGAAATATGTAATTCAGCCGCGTTGGGTACAGCAGTTGGGTGTTTTTTCGGCGCAACCAATAACGAAAGAAATAGTAAAATCGTTTTTAGCTAAAATTCCTTATTTAAGTTACGATTTCAACATTAATTATGCTAATAATTTCGGCGAACCGAAACCTAATTCGTTGATTGATTTATCGGTAGATTATGCCACGTTAAAATTGGCGTTTTCCGATAATACCAAACGCAATATAACCAAAGCTAAAAAACACAAATTACTTATACAACCAATTGAAATAGAAGAATTTGTAAAAATTTGGTCACATGAAAATGGTGATATGCCGTATGAATTGCATACCAAATTACCTCTTTTGTGCCATGCAGCTAAAACAAATAACGTTGGAGGGTTTTACGGTGTGTTTTCGGCTAAAACCCAATTGATTGCAGCACTTTTTACAATTGAAACAGAGGATAGAATTATCTATCTTGCGCCCGTTTCCAATGCCGAAGGCAAACAAAAATCGGCTATGTTTCTATTGATTGATTTTTTGTTGCAAAACTATGCTGAAAGTGGCAAAATTTTCGATTGCGAAGGGTCGCAAATTCCCGGAGTAGCCCGATTTTATGCCGGTTTCGGGGCGCAACTGCAAACCTATTTCAGAGTTAGTCGCTGTCGTCCTCAATGGTTGGTAAAATTGCTAAACCCTTCTTTCTGAAGCATCAATTTGGTTTTAGCTCTGACTTCTTCTTGCGAACAATTTAGTAAAACATAGTCGAAGCACGTTTGTCCCATTTCTACCAGCAAATTGGGATTTTCTTTTTTTATGGCAGCAACTTGTTTTATAGTAGTACAAAGCGTTTCGATGTGCGATTCTTTATTGTCGTAAGTGTATAAAAAACAGGTGTCAGATGGTAATTCATCGACTGTTGCAATATGCGGACAAATAACTGTTTTTTTCATGGAAAAAGCAAGAAGAGCCGACGAAGAATTGAGACAACTGAAAGTATCAAAAGGCAAAACGCATACATCGAAACGCTCAAACAGGTGATATAATTCTTCGTTTTCGATAAATTGAAACAAAAAATGTGTATTTTCATTGCGTGAGGCGTTAACTAACTTTGTCTGCATTTCGCTTTCGCATTGACCAATAATCCATGTTTCCACATCGGTATCTTGTAGTCTATTCATTGCTTCAATGAGTATTTCAATGCCTTTGTATGCTTCAATTTTTCCAAAAGCGACTATTTTTAAGCCACCTTTTACTTTGGGTGTCGGTTTGTTATCTTTTACCAATGTTGTAAAATTCGGATGTGGAATAACACTGATTTTATTTCTGTTTTTTAATAATTCTTTTTGAATAGAAGGCTCCAAATAATCGATTGCATTTTCTGTTAAGATGGCAATTTTCGTACAATAACGAATCATAAAACGAACCAGTTTATTCGATAGGCGATAGTTCGGAGTTTGATGGTATTTTTTATGCGGGCGAATGTTGTGAATATAAACAACTGTTGTTTTTTTTAATAAAAACAGACAAAATAGAAAGCCTATTTTTTTTATAAAGGAAAGATATTGATTGTTATAAATGTTTTCGTACCAATTGAAGACATATAAATCGATAGTGCGAAACTCAGACAATTTATTAGTAATAGTAATGCCACAGTCTGAAAAAGCATTACTTTGACTGATTATAAAATCATTATTGGTATCGTTTGGTGGATAGATGTAAACTTTTTTGTACATGTCAAAGCGTTTTTTCGTAACGGGTTATTAGGGTTTTATACCATGGTATTTGTATGATGTAACCGATGGTGCTGGCGATGCAATAGCCAATGATAGCGATTTTTATGCTACCGTAGAAAATACCGAGTCCAAGTCCGGCTAACCGCATGGCGATAACAATAATTTCAAAAGTCAACCACCAACTTTGTTTCATAAAAATGTCGGTAAGCGAGCCTAACGGCACGATGACGGCAGATAGAAGTAACCAAGGCAACATAAATTGTATGTATTCGCCGGTAATGCGCCACTCACTACCCAGTAACCAATCGGTGAGCGATGGCAAAATAAAATAGAGTAGTGTAAATGCGGGAACGATTATCAACAGTGTGTTTTTTAGAAATTTACTAAAAAAAGGTTTAATGCTTATGTGCTGATTTACTTTGTCGGTGGTATGTTGAAAGAAAACTTGATACAACGACCCCGAAATCATATTTATTGGTCTGAAAGCCAACGTAATAGCCATTCCGAAAAATCCGATTTCAGTTAATCCGAAAAATGGAGTGAGCAACAGAATGGGCAAATTGCAACTTAAATGATTAATGAGAACACGTGGCAATGAATATTTTGGGAAATTGGCATATTTTTTAGATGCTTTTTTACAACTGCTTAAATCGATTGAAACCAATTTTTTAACCTGTTTCCAACCGGAAAAAACACTGAAAATCAATGCTGTAATAGGAGCAATAATGCTGGAAACAATTAGTCCACCATTAAGAAATCGACCCAATCCGAATCCAATTTTTGCACCACTACCGACTATGCTTTGCGATAGTTGATAACAACTAATATTGTTAAAATTTTTATGCCGTGTGTACCATTGATTTAGCAAAGTCCAAAGTGCAATAAAGAAAACATAAAAAGGCAATAGGAAGTACCAGTTGGCTAAATCAGGAGCTTTGAATGCGACAGCAATTGATGTGCTAAATGGAATGGTTAGTGCACATAGTAGTGTAACGCAGCAAGCTATCAAAAATCCAACATGAAAACAAGCTACAGCCGTTTTTTCTTCTTTGGGCAAAACAATAGCATATTGGTATTCAGCCGTAGCAATAAGTGCAACAATACTGCCAATGCTTATAAATAAATTGAAAAGTCCGAAGTCGGCAGGTAGATAAAGGCGCGTTAAAATTGGATAAACGAGTAATCCTATAGCTTGTGCAATGACATTTGCCGACAATAATTTAGCCGAATTTTTTGCCAAGTCAGATTGTAGAATCCGTTTGATATTACTGCCAATTTTTTTCATTTTTCAAAAACACACATTGTCCAATCTTCTTCAGATGCCTGTGCGATGAAACGCATACCAAGCAATTCCGCTTTTTGACGTAAAACAGCCACATCAGTAGCATAAAAGCCACTAATAATTAACGTACCATTTGAAGTAAGTGCCGCAGCATAATAAGGTAGATGCTCCAATAAAATATTACGGTTGATGTTGGCTAAAATTAAATCGAACTGTTTTGAACCGATATTTTCGACGCTGCCCAATATCACTTCCATATTTTTAATATAGTTGGCGGCTGCATTTTCAATGGCATTACGTTGCGACCAAGGGTCAATGTCAATAGCCGTAACATGTTTTGCACCTAATTTTGCCGCTAAAACACCCAAAACTCCGGTGCCGCAACCCATATCTAACACCGACTTACCATTTAGCGAAGAAAAAGAGAATAACTGTTTTATTATCAAACGAGTAGTTTGATGATAGCCGCTCCCAAATGATTGTTTTGGATTTATAATTATATCGTATTCGTACTTGTTAGAGGCAGGTTTTTCGGTGCTGTGTATCACGCAACGACCGCCTATATCTATCGGCTCAAACGAATTTTGTTCCCATACTTCGTTCCAATTTTGGTCGGCAATTTCTGTAATGCGATAGCTGTATTTTAGAACGATAGGAAGCTCGTCAATGGCAGATGTCATGCGCTTTTCATCAAATAACGATGCAGGACAATAGCCGATAATGCCTTGAGTGGTTTCTTCAAAACTATCGAAGCCAATTTCACCTAAACAGTTAGCCAAAAGGTCTGCAGCAAAATCTTGGTCGTTGGTAATACGAAAAGTAACCTGCTTATAATCCACTAAATTATTTCTATATTATTCTTTTTCAGCATTTCAACACCCCAATCTTTCAATCTGAATTTTTGAACTTTTCCGCTTCCAGTAAGCAAAAATTCTTTAACAAAGAAAATGTATTTCGGTATTTTGTGTCGTGCTATTTTTCCTCTGCAAAAATCTTTTACATCATCTTCCGATAAGGTTTGTCCATCTTTTAAAATAATGAATGCGCCTACAGATTCGCCGTATTTGGGTGAAGGGATACCAACCACCTGAACATCTTGTATTTGAGGCATCTTATAAAGAAATTCCTCTATTTCGCGCGGAGAAATATTTTCTCCACCTCTGATTATCATATCTTTAATACGCCCTGTAACCCGATAATACCCTTCAGAATCTCTTATGCCTAAGTCACCGGTATGCATCCAGCCGTCGCTATCTATCGCCTCGACAGTCGCTTCAGGATTTTTATAGTAACCTTTCATCAGCAAGTAACCTCTGCAACAGATTTCGCCTTCTACTTCATCGGGACAAATTTCGCCTGTTTCAGGATTCATAATTACCACTTCGGTAAACGGATAGGGTTTGCCTACTGTAGTGCAACGTTTTTCGAAACTATCTTCAATTGTCGAATGTGTAATACCGGGCGAAGTTTCCGTCATTCCATAAACGCTTGTGATATAGGTAATATGCATATCTTCGGTTACACGCCTCATCAATTCGGTCGGGCAAAGCGAACCCGCCATAAGCCCCGTTCTCAATGATGTTAAATCGAACATGTCGAACATCGGATGATTGAGTTCTGCAATAAACATTGTAGGAACGCCATACAACGATGTACAACGCTCTTTGTGTATGGATGCCAATACCACTAACGGATTAAATTTTTCGACAACCACCATTGTACAACCGTGTGTTAAACAGTTCATAGTGGCTAATACCACGCCAAAACAATGGAATAGGGGAACGCAACAACACAATTTATCATCGGCAGTAAATCCCATGCCTTCGCCCGTGAAAAAGCCGTTGTTCACAATGTTATGGTGCGTTAACATTACACCTTTGGGGAAACCTGTCGTTCCCGAAGTGTATTGCATGTTTACCACATCGTAGCAATCAAAATTCTTACGATTAGCGGCAAGAGCGGCATCATCAATATTATTGCCAAGAAGTAGTAATTCGGCTGTAGAATACATCCCGCGATATTTTTCTTGACCAATAAACACAACATTTTTCAAATACGGAAATCGTTTACTGTTGATATAACCGCGTTGTTGTGTTTTCAATTCCGGCACCAAATTATAAGTCATGTCAACGTAGCTGCCGTCGAATACGCCTTCCGTTATACAAAGTGTATGTATATCAGCATTATCAATAACGTATTCCAATTCGCTTTCCTTATAATTAGTATTGACGGTAACCATTACCGCACCAATTTTTGCCGTAGCAAAGATAAATGTAAACCAATCAGGAACATTAGTTGCCCATATACCTACATGCGTGCCTTTTTTCACGCCTATAGCCATAAGACCTTTAGCCATGTTATTGACACGTTCGTTGAATTGTTTATAGGTAAAACGAAGGTCACGGTCGGAATAGACAATAAACTCTTTTTCGGGAGTTAAAGTTGCCCACTGTTCAATATAATCGCCAAGTGTTTTTTCTGATAATGTCATACAAATGAATTAAATAGGGGTATATACAACTGCTAATATCTTAGCTACTTGATTGTTATCGGCTAATACCAAGTGATTAACAATGGAATCGTAGTAAATGGAATCACCTTGTTGCAAACGGTATTCCTCATTGCCGTATTTGATTAATAATGCTCCTTCCAATACGTAAATAAATTCTTCGCCTTCGTGCGAAGAGAGTTTTTTGTTTTCCTCCAAAGTCGGCTCTATATCAATAAGAAACGGTTCCATGTGACGACCGGCTTTTTGTTCCGCCAAAGAGAAAAAATCAAGATGTCCGTCTTTTTGTTCCGCCTTTCCGGCAAAACGAATAGCTTCCGAACGCTCTCCGACGCGACTAACTACAGGACCAAGTTCCGTGTAATCGTCCAAAAAAGTGCCTAAACGTACTCCCAATGCACGTGCAATCTTTATCAAAGGTGCCAGCGATGGTATGTTTTCGTTTGCTTCGATAATTTTTATCTGTTTAACATCTAAACCACTGCGTTCCGCCAAAGCTTCAACGGATAAATTGCAGCTTTCTCTTAAACTAATGATTTTTTCACCAATTTTTTTATTCGACATAATAAGATAGTTTTATAGTATTTGTAAAATTTGTGCGAAGGTACCACTTTTTTTTGATAGTGGCAAAAATAGTTTTAAATTGTAAGTCAAATTGGGTTGTTTCTTTTAAAATAAAAGAAGAGTGTCCCGTTTTTGATAAAATCAGCCATTAATAGTTGTCAAAGCATATTTTAGGCGTTTTATCACTTCGTCTTTACCTAAAATTTTGGTTATCAAGAACATTTGAGGACCTTTCATCTCACCAACCAACGTGAGCCTGAACGGATTCATTACATTGCCCAAGCCGTAACCTTTAGTTTCACACCATGTTTTGACTTCTTCTTCGGTTTTTTCGGCATCGTCGAAACTATCCATAGTTTCAAGTTTGCTCAATAAATCGGAAAGTAGGGTAGAAGTGTCAGTTTTCCAACGCTTTTGTACATCTTTTTCGTTAAAAGTAGTCGGCGCTACAAAGAAAAAGGCGCACAAATCCCACAAATCGTTGGTAAACGTAGCACGTTCTTTCATTGCAGCCACAGCCATTTCTACCTTGTCGGCATCGGCTTTAAGGTTCAACTCATCAAGTTTTGCTTGTACAATTTTTGCCAATTCAGCATCCGATTTTTTTTGTAAATATAAGTGATTAAAATATTTACCTTTTTCGTAGTCGAATTTAGCACCGCTTTTGCTACATTTTTCAATGTTAAATAATTCCACAAGCTCATCTAACGACATAACTTCCTGATTGTTACCCGGATTCCAACCTAATAATGCTAAAAAGTTAATGACAGCCTCAGGCAGATAACCGCTTTCGCGATATCCTGAAGAAATATCGCCTGTTTTAGGGTCGCGCCATTCGAGTGGAAACACAGGAAAGCCGAGACGGTCGCCATCGCGTTTACTCAATTTGCCGTTTCCATCAGGTTTGAGCAATAGCGATAAGTGTGCAAATTGCGGCATGGTATCTTCCCACCCAAAAGCACGGTATAGCAACACATGCAATGGAGCAGAAGGCAGCCATTCTTCACCGCGAATTACATGCGAAATCTTCATCAAATGATCGTCCACTATATTTGCCAAATGGTAAGTGGGCAATTCATCTGCCGATTTATAAAGCACTTTATCGTCCAAAATAGACGAATTGACGTTTACATCGCCACGAATAAGGTCGTGGACGGTTATTTCTTCGTTCGGCTCAATTTTTATGCGTACTACATATTGTTCGCCTGCCGCAATGCGATTTTCCACCTCCTCTTTACTCAACGTAAGCGAATTGGTCATTTGCAAACGAGTAGATGCATCGTATTGAAAATTAGGTATTTCCGCACGTTTGGCATCCAATTGTTCGGGTGTGTCAAAAGCAATGTAGGCTTTTCCGTTGTCCAACAACTGTTTAACGTAGTTTTTGTAAATATCTTTACGTTCGCTCTGACGATACGGACCGTAATTGCCACCAAACGAAACGCCTTCATCAAACGGGATACCGAGCCATTGAAATGTTTCTAAAATATATTCTTCAGCACCCGGTACAAAACGCTGACTGTCAGTATCCTCAATACGAAAAATAAACTCACCGCCATGCTGTTTGGCAAACAAATAGTTGTACAGGGCAGTTCTCACTCCTCCAATATGCAATGCACCCGTAGGCGATGGCGCAAAACGAACACGAACTTTTCTTTCTGTCATATTTTAATAAAACAATTGATATAATAGGTTAGTAACAAACGTTACAATAATGCTAAACAACAGAGCCCACCAAAAGCTATCCACATGAAAACTACTCAACAGTTTGCCTGCCAATAAAATAATGAGCGCATCAATAACGAACAGAAACAAGCCGAGCGTTACCACCGTAACGGGAATGGTAAACAGAGTAAGCAAAGGCTTTACCAATACGTTAAGTAGGGCAATAACGATACTTACGCCAATGGCTGTCCAAAAACTTTTTACACTAATGCCCGGTAACAGCCAAGCGGTTAAATATACAGCCAACGCCGAAATCAGAAGATGTGCAATGATACTCATATCTTTTTATTTAAGTTTTTAATTCAATAAATAACAACATTAAAATAGTTCTTATTTCTCTTTGTCTACAACTTTTAACCCCAATTCATCTAATTGCACTTGGTCAATAAGTCCGGGGGCATTGAGCATTACATCGCGACCTTGATTATTTTTAGGGAAGGCAATGCAATCACGAATACTGTCCAAGCCCACAAAGAGCGACACAAAACGGTCGAGACCGTATGCCAAACCGCCGTGGGGCGGTGCGCCGTACTTAAAGGCATTCATCAAAAATCCGAATTTATTTTGTGCTTCTTCGGGCTTAAAGCCAAGAATTTCAAACACTTTTGCCTGCAATTTGGCATCGTGAATACGGATACTTCCGCCGCCCACTTCTACGCCGTTTATCACCATATCGTAGGCATTGGCACGTACGCTGGCAGGGTCGGTATCAAGCAAATGAATATCTTCGGGCTTTGGCGACGTAAATGGGTGATGCATAGCCATTAAGCGATTTTCTTCGTCGCTCCATTCGTACATTGGAAAATCAACAATCCACAGACACGAATATTTGTTTTTGTCGCGCAAACCGAGTTGTGAACCCATTTCAAGACGCAATTCGGAAAGTTGCTTGCGGGTTTTATTAACATCAGAGCCACTGAGTATGAGAATTAAATCGCCGACTTCCGCATTGAAAGCAGCTTTCATTTTTTGCAAAACTTCTTGTGTGTAAAATTTGTCCACGCTCGATTTTACGCTACCATCGGCTTCTATTCGGGCATAAACCAATCCTTTAGCACCAATTTGCGGACGTTTTACGTATTCGGTCAGTTGGTCAATTTGTTTGCGCGTGTAGCCGGCTGCCCCTTTAGCGCAAATACCGCCAATGTAGGCAGCATTGTCAAATACGCTGAAACCGAAGCCTTTGAGAATATCCATCAGTTCAACAAACTTCATTTCAAAACGTGTGTCGGGCTTGTCGCTACCATAATATTTCATCGCATCGTGCCACGTCATACGGGGCAATTTAGGCAAGTCAATACCTTTAATTGTTTTGAACAAATGACGGCTCATGCCTTCAAACATTTGCAGCACATCTTCCTGTTCTACAAATGACATTTCGCAGTCAATTTGAGTAAATTCGGGCTGACGGTCTGCACGTAAATCCTCATCGCGAAAACATTTCACAATTTGGAAATAGCGGTCAAATCCCGAAACCATAAGTAATTGTTTCAGAATTTGCGGACTTTGCGGCAGAGCATAAAACTGTCCTTGATTCATACGGCTTGGTACCACAAAATCGCGCGCACCTTCGGGCGTAGAATTGACCAAAACAGGCGTTTCCACTTCCAAAAAACCTTGTTCATCCAAATAGCGCCGTACTTCTATGGTCATTTTATGACGTAATTCAAGATTTTTGCGTACACAAGCACGACGTAAATCCAAATAGCGGTATTTCATACGCAAATCGTCACCGCCGTCGGTTTCGTCTTCAATGGTAAAGGGTGGAGTAGTAGATTCGTTGAGTATATTCAGTTCCGACACAATTATTTCAATATCACCGGTTGGAATATGTTTGTTTTTAGCACTGCGTTCGGCAACTTCGCCCGTAACTTGCAATACAAATTCGCGTCCAAGTTTGTTGGCTTGTTCACATAGTTCGGCGTTAATTTCTTGATTGAAAACCAATTGCGTAATTCCATAACGGTCGCGTAAATCAATAAAAGTCATGCCGCCCATTTTGCGAATGCGTTGTACCCAACCGGCAAGAGTTACTGTTTTTCCAAGGTCGGCGATGCAAAGTTCGCCGCAAGTGTGAGTTCTGTACATATTTTTAGTGTTGATAGTTTAGCTAAAAAGCAATTTTTCCAAATAAATTAAGAATAACTTTCTAACTTTCAGTTAATTAATTATTCATCTATTAAATTTACAAAGGTAAAACTATTTTTTGAAAAACGGGCTTTTGAAAGCTACTTTTTACTGTCCCGATACGATTTTTAGACCGTTTTTGCCAAGATACAATTAAAATTTCGTACCTTTGTAGAGTACTTTTAAAGTAAATAACAGTTTCTATGGCTCGAATTTTAGCAATTGATTTTGGTGAAAAACGCACAGGAATTGCGGTATCTGACCCGTTACAAATCATTGCCAATGGTCTGACAACAGTTGAAACGGCGCATTTAAACCAATTTTTGGATACTTATATTGCCAAGGAACCGGTAGAGCGTATTATTGTCGGATTTCCGAAAACTTTGCAAAATGAACCGGCGGTAATTACTGCTAAAATTACACCGTTTGTAACCAAATTGCAACAGCGTTTTCCTGCCATTGCCATCGAATTGGTAGATGAACGCTTTACGTCAAAATTGGCATTTCAGGCAATGATTGATGGCGGATTAAAGAAAAAAGCGCGTCAAAACAAAAGTTTGATTGACCAAGTAAGTGCCACCATTATTTTACAAGAGTATCTGGAATCAAAACGTTAACCATTAATGAATTATTAGCAACAAAAAATGAAAAAAATATTTATCGTAAGTTTATTATTAACGTTTCTTTTTTCGTGCAACAGTTCTCATACAGAACAAGAGCAAATTCAAATTGATATTAAAGATTGTAATTGCTTAGAGAATTATTATTGGATAAAAGAAACATTTGAAAAAAACGACGCAGGTTTTGAATGGATTATTCAAAAAAAAGGTTTAGAGGAATATCAAAGGTTTTGTGATTCTATTGAAACAGAATTAAAAAATGCCGAAAATATTTATAAGTACAGAGATATACTAAATGATTGGGGAAAATTTTTTCGTAAAGGGCATTTTTATGTGGCTTTAAATCTACCTTCAGAGAAAGAAAAAAAATCTCAAGAAACTGAAAAGGTAAGTTATTCTATAAAAACCATAGAAGAACAATTAAAGTACACAGATGATAAAATGATAGGAGTTTGGGAATCTTCGCCTTATAAAATAGGCATTGTACTTGACACTCTAAATCCAAATCGAAAATATGTTGGTTTCATAATAGAATCAGAAGTTTCCGAGTGGACTACAGGGGATGTTAAAATTGAAATATTTGAACAAAACAATGGACTTTTTTCCAATTATTATATGCAAGACCATTCCATAGAAAAAAAAGAAATAAATTTAAAGAGTGAAACAGAATTAATGGTGGGGTCAATTAGATTTATTAATACTTCAAAAATAGATAACGAATTAGAAAAGAGACTATTAGATGTATCTAAACCGCTTTTCTATGAATTATCAACACATACAACAATCTTAAAAATTCCTTCTTTCGATTTAAATCAAAAAGCATCAATAAGATAAATTAATTGAACAAAATAGAGAAACTATTTTATCACACGAAAACCTGATTATCGATTTGCGAGAAAATGGTGGTGGTGGCGATGCTTCTTGGAAAGAGATAATTCCATTTATCTATACAAATCCAATTAAAACAATTGGTGTAGAATGGTTATCTACTGAATTGAATAGAAAACAAATTTTAAAATTATCGTCGTTTATTCAAAGATTGTTTAGCAGGAAATTTATTAAAAAATTAGAGGCTAATGACGGAAAATTTGTAGTAAGAGACAGTATTTACATAACAGAATTAGATGAAGTTTTGCCGAATCCTAAAAATGTTATTATAGTTGTTGACGAGATTTGCGGAAGCTCTGTTGAGCAATTTCTCTTATCTGCAAAGCAAAGCAAAAAGGTTCAAATTTATGGGAAGCAAACATTTGGAGCTTTAGATGTATCCAATGTAAAGAGTGTGTCGTCGCCAAGCGGTTGTTTTGAATTAGGGTATTGCTTAACAAGAACCTTACGTCCTGAAAATCAAAGAATAGATGATGTAGGTATTAAACCTGATGTAGAAATTCATGATTCTATTTCTAAACACAAATGGATTGAATTTGTTTTGAAAGAGATTGAGAAATAACCCACTTCAAATAATAAGCTAAAAATTGAAATAAAAGTGATAAAACAAAGAATATCGTTTAATTAAAAATAACTACAATATGGTTCTTCCAATATATTTATATGGTCAGCCGGTATTGCGCAAAGTAGCCGAACCGATAAAAAAAGATTATCCCGATTTACAAACACTCATCGACAATATGTTTGAAACGATGTATAAGTCGGATGGAGTAGGGCTTGCTGCTCCTCAAATCGGTTTGAGCATCCGTGTTGTTGTTATCGATGTTGCACCATTGGCGGACGAATATCCTGAACTTGCCAATAGCAAAATGGTGCTTATCAATCCTGAAATTAAATCTACCGAAGGTGATGATGTCAGTTCAGAAGAAGGCTGTTTGAGTTTGCCCGGCATCCACGAATCGGTTGTTCGCAAAAACCGCATTCACATTACTTATTTCGATGAAAAATGGCAAATGCACGACAAAGTGATTGAAGGCTATTTAGCGCGCGTTATGCAGCACGAATACGACCATTTGGAAGGTCATGTGTTTACAGACCGCATTTCTCCGATACGCAAACAGTTGATTAAAAGCAAATTATTAAATATCACTAAAGGGAAAGTGAATTGCAGCTATAAAATTCAACGCAGATAGCATTAGGAAATATGTGACTGTTTCAGTTTTTTTATTTGTACAACTAAAACCACACCCGCCACAAGAGCCGATAACAAATCGGCTACCCAATGAGCCGTCCAAGCCCCATCCAATCCGAAGAATTTCGGCAACAACAACAGAAACGGCATTAGGAAAAGAATTTGGCGAGACACACTCAAAAATATCGCCATTTTCACTTGTCCGATAGACTGAAAGAAATTGGTTACAACTAATTGAAAACCAACTACAAAAAACATCATCATCGCCAAACGCATACCGCGCTCAGTAAGGTTTATCAACTGCAAATCGGATGTAAAAAGTGTTGCTATTTGTTTCGCAAACAACTGTGCGCACAAACTTCCTATCAATGTGAGACTGATTGCCACTACGCAGGCATATTTCAACGTTTTCAGCACACGGTCGTACTTCTTCGCTCCGTAATTATAACCGATTATCGGCTGCACACCATTTGTCAGCCCAACGATAGTCATAATAATCAGCGTAGAAAAAGTGATAATAATACCAAATGCACCAATAGCCAACTCGCCGCCGTACCGTCCCAATGTGTGATTCATTAGAACATTTACAAAACTTGTACCCACTTGTATGCAAAATGGCGCAAAACCAATAGCAACAATCGGCAATGCTATTGAACGATTGATACGGAAATAATCTTTTTGAAAATGTACGAGATGGCGTTTGTTGAAAAAATGTAGAAAGACCCACACCGAACTAACTGATTTGGAAATTACTGTCGCAATGGCTGCACCTTTTATACCCAAACCCAAGCCGAAATCGAATATGAAAATCGGGTCTAAAACCACATTCAACAATGCTCCGGTAAGCAATACCAGCATAGCCTTTATAGGATAGCCCGAAGCACGCATAATGTTAGTAAAACTAAAACTGAATGTTGTAAGAATATGCCAGGGCAAAATAATTTTCAAATACTCTTTGGCATACGGAATAATAGTTGCCGTACCTCCAAACGCTATCAAAATCTCGTCTAAAAACAGATACATGAGCAAAATAACGCTTCCGGAAACTATTAGTGTAAGCACAAAAGCGTTACTTAATATTTTGTTTGCCGTTTCATTCTCTTTCTTGCCCAATGCAATGGAAATGTGCGTTGCAGCACCTTGTCCGACCAACATTCCAAAAGCTCCCAAAATCATCATAATAGGGAATGTAAGTGCCAAACCGGAAATGGCATAGGCTCCGACACCTTGACCTATAAAAATTCGGTCAACAACATTATACAATGCGTTTACCAGCGTTCCTACAATAGTGGGAAAGGAATAGTGCCACAGCAACTTACCAATGCTCTGACTCTCTAATTCTTGTATGTTTTTTGTATACAACAATTGTTTTTTGGTAAAAGAAAAAGAGTACGTTGTTTTTTGATGTTCCGTACTCTTTTTATCTAAATTTGTAGGATAAACGAATTATCCCAAATAACTTTTTAATAATTTGTTCTTGGAATTTTGACGCAGTCTGCGAATGGCTTTTTCCTTGATTTGGCGCACACGTTCACGCGTTAACCCAAATTTGTCGCCTATTTCTTCAAGTGTCATTTCCACATAACCGATACCAAAGAACATTTTAATAATCTCGCGTTCGCGTTCGCTCAATATTTCAAGTGCACGGTTGATTTCCGTCAACAACGATTCATTAATAAGTGAACGGTCGGCAACAGGGGAGTCCTCATTTACCAATACGTCTAACAAACTGTTGTCTTCGCCTTCTACAAACGGTGCATCTACCGAAATATGGCGTCCTGAAATTTTTATCGTGTCAGTAATTTTATCGATAGGAATATCCAACTCTTCAGCCAGCTCTTCGGGAGACGGGCGACGTTCGTTTTCTTGCTCAAAACGCGAAAAAGCTTTATTGATTTTATTCAGCGAACCAACTTGATTTAACGGCAAACGCACAATGCGCGACTGTTCGGCTAATGCTTGCAGTATCGATTGGCGAATCCACCATACGGCATAGGAAATGAATTTAAATCCTCTCGTTTCATCAAATTTTTCTGCCGCCTTTATCAATCCCAAGTTACCTTCATTAATCAAATCCGGCAAGCTTAAGCCCTGATTTTGGTACTGTTTAGCTACAGAAACTACAAACCTGAGATTGGCGCGCGTCAATTTTTCAAGAGCGGCACGGTCGCCTTTTCTAATGCGTTGTGCCAATTCAACTTCCTCTTCCACAGAAATAAGCTCTTCACGACCTATTTCCTGCAGATATTTATCCAACGAGGCGCTTTCGCGATTAGTAATTGATTTTGTAATTTTTAGTTGTCTCATACTTATGCGTAATTAGCCTGCGAAGATAGTGATTTTTTTTGAAAAATCCTAATTTTTAACACGTTTGTTTACCTCTGATTACAAGAAACTTACCTTAATTTGTTATTTATTTACAGCGACAACGGGCTTTTGAGTGTCATTTTTTTTACGAAAAATCAATAGTCCCACAGTGGTTATCAAGCCATTCAGAAGTAAAATTTCAAAACCGAATTTGTAACCGAACAACAAGGTTTCGGAATATTTATCAATTAATACGCTGGCAACTACAGAAATAGCACATATATAGGGAATAGCTTTATCGTGTATTTGTATTTTAGTGAAAATGCCAAGAAAATACAACCCGAGCAATGGACCATAGGTGTAACCGGCAAATTTGAAAATGGCTTTTACAACACTTTCATCATTGAATGCTTCAAACAAAATAATTACTAACGCCAATATGATAGCATTACTTAAATGAACGATGAATCGCGTTTTTTTGAGATGTTCTTCCGAGCGTCCTTTTAAACCGTAAATGTCCACCATAAAAGACGTTGTCATGGCTACCAAGGCGGAATTGGCACTCGAAAAAGCTGCCGCTATTACACCCAAAATAAAGCAAATACCAACACCGAAAGAGAGGTATTTCGTGGCTAACATCGGATAAATTTCGTCTGTTTTAGCGGGAATGGCAATACCTTTTGCCTGCATATAGATAACGAACAAAACGCCCAAGCATAAGAAAATGAAATTGACGGGAACAAACGAAAGGCTAAACGAAAAGAAATTCTTTTTTGCCTCTTTTATGTTCTTAAGAGAGAGGTTTTTCTGCATCATATCTTGGTCTAAACCCGTCATTACAATGGTAATGAACGCTCCCGATATAAATTGTTTGAAGAAATTATTCTCGTTAGTCCAGAAATTACTGAAATCGAACATGCGGAAGTTTGGAGAATCGCCTATGGCTGAAACCATTCCACCAAACGAAAAGCCCAACTCGTCTTTAATGGAAAATATAGTAAATACTACCGCAAAAATAAGGAAGAACGTCTGAATTAAATCCGTCCATACAATGGATTTAATGCCACCTTTAAATGTGTAAACCCAAATAAGAAACACGGATAAGATGGCATTAAGGAAAAATGGAAGTCCTAATGGTTCAAAAACAGTGATTTGCAAAACCAAAGTAACAATAAACAGGCGGAAACCTGCACCAATAATTTTCGATAAGAGAAATAATACTGCACTGGTTTTGTAGCCGCGAAAGCCAAAACGCTGCTCGATGAAACCGTAAATAGAAGTCAGTTTATAACGGTAGTACAACGGAAGCAACACCTGCATAATGAATATATACCCCAAAAAGTTGCCTAAAATTACCTCAAAATAGGTCATGTGCGCAGGCGACGCTACCATACCCGGAACGGAAATGAAAGTTACTCCTGAAAGGGTAGTTCCAATCATACCAAATGCTACTACCCACCATGGTGAATTGCCGCCGCCGGTATAAAAGTCGGAATCTTTACTTTTACGCGATGCAATGTACGACACTCCAATAACTACTGCAAAATAGAGTGCAATGATACCTATTACTAAATACGGATTCATAAAAAAAATATTAAGTTAATAAAATTATAAAATAACAAATTCTACACGGCGATTTTGGCGGCGACCTGCTTCGGTGTTATTTGATGCAACGGGATGCGTAGCACCAAGTCCTTCGGCAACAATGCGTTCGGCGGAAATTCCCTTGTTTATAAGCGCGTTCCGCACCGCTATTGCACGTTTTTCCGACAATTCTTTATTGTATTCCACCGACCCGATATCGTCAGTGTGTCCAACTATTTTAATGGCAACTAACGGATTTTTTATCAAAAATTGGTACAAATAATCAATTTCAGAGTTCGATTTTTTCTCCAACTCAAACGAATTGAACGCGAAAAATATGTTGTTGAGAATTGTTTTTTCGCCTTTCATTATTGGGCTCAAATAGAACGTTTTCAAAGTGTCGATGGCAGCATTAATGGTATCCGACACGAAAAGGTAGCCTTTTTTTTGTATCAATAATCCATGTTGCGTTGCTTCGGGCAATACTGCCGAAAAATGTCCCGTCTGTTTGTCGGATAAGGAACTGTAGCTTACTTTACCGTCAATTTGGTTAAACATTTCCACTGTTGCCTGCAAAGGTTTATTCGTTATTTTATCCATTACCACACCCGAAAAGCATTCCATAGGTTTAGGACGAGCAGCTTCATACAGCGGTGTTTCATAAATATCCAAATCGCGATAAGGGCTATCTGGGTTTTCCGAAGCAAAATAGGCTTTATCGCCTTTGGCATTCACTACAAAACCAAATTCATCTCTGTGCGTATTGATTGGATACCCCAAATTGACAGGCGTTTGAAAAACGCCATTAATTCGTCGGCTCATAAATATATCGCTACGACCCAAGCCTAAATGCCCGTTAGAACAAAAATAGAGGGTTTGATTATCGAAATGCATAAATGGCGCATAGTCGTTTTTAGCTGTATTTATCGGAACGCCTAAGTTTTCAGGCTGCGAAAAGTGAAGCATTCCGTTTTCAGCCCTCTGCACCTTACAATGCCAAATATCTTTACCGCCAAGGCAGGGTGGGCGATTGCTCGTGAAAAACAATTCATCGCCGGACACCGACAATACCGGATTGCTTTCCCAATATTCAGAATTTAACGGGCGACCCGGGTTTATCGGCAAACTCCACGAATCTCCTTGACGTATAGCGTAATAAATATCGCAACTGCCCACATTTTCTTTGCGGTCGCACGCCACAAAAAACATATATCGACCGTCGGACGAAAAACTTTGCGAACCTTCGTTACCCGATGTGTTAGTGTGTTTTCCTACCGAATAGGAGCGACCAAATTCATCTCCTTTCTTGAAACTCCAAAAAATATCCTCTTGTCCGGGCTCTTTCGCATCCGGCGACGATTTTACCAACACAGTAGTAGATATAATTTCTTCGTTAGCTGTAATGCTGGGAAAATAGTCATCGAAAGGTGTTGAAACTTTCCACAGCAAACGCGGTTCAAATGCTACAGGATTTTCCTTCAGTCGGATAGCTTCCGCAAAAATCGTCAGTAAATCAGTTTTTTGACGAATGTACGATGAATTAGATATGTTTCGCGCTTCTTGGACAGCTTCTTTATAGTTGCCCATTAAATAGAGTTGTTCTGCCAATTTTAATTGACTTTCAGCCAAACGAACATTTTTCGGATTGTTCACAATACTGCGCAACACCGCAATACCCGCCGAATCTTGTTTGTTTTTGATGTAAAGTTGCGCCAATTGCCAATAAGCCTCTACAAAATTATTATCCTTCTTGATAGCCGCTTTCAAATATACCTCTTTCTGAACCGAAGTTAGCGCAGAAATGGCATCTTGGTAATATGCTTTTGCCTTTTTCGATTTTGTGCTCAACGGCTGACACATAGCACCAAAAGCTATGCACAAAAGCAAAAATATCGAAAAAGTTCGTTTCATTTTTTTAGTTTCTAACGGGAAAAACTACACCTTTTTTTGTAAAAGTGGTGCTTCTATAATGGTTCGGCTTTTTTCTATAAAATCGTTCAAGTTGTCGTGCGTTAAGTCTTTTGTAGAAAGCGGTTTGTGGATAATCATTTCCAAACGACCGGGGTTAATGAATATAGTGTCCGATGGCCAAGATTCATAAGCACCAATAATAGTAATCGGCACCACTTCCAAATTCAAATTGAGTGCCAAAAAGAAAGCTCCGCGCTTAAATGGTTGCAATTCGCCGGTACGTGTGCGCCTACCTTCGGGAAACAAAACTACCGATGCACCATGGCGTAGTGAGGCTTCTGCTTTTTCGATGCTCTTTTTTGCTTGTACGGCATTACTTCGGTCTATAAATATATGACCAGCCATTTCGCACGCTTTGCCCACCAACGGAATTTTCCGAAGTTCCTTCTTCATTATCCATTTAAAACGGCTATTGAGCCAACCATATACCAAAAATATGTCGAAAATGCTTTGGTGGTTAGCTATAAAAATATAGGATTTGTTCGGGTCGTAATTTTCCGTTCCTTTTACTGTAACTTTCTGAAATGTTAATGCACATATCCATCGCGACCATAAAATAGCAGGGTAGTAGGATAGCTTTTTATCTCCTACAAGCATAATGAAAATAATGGTAAATAGTGCCGTAAAAAACGTAATTACCAGCGCAATAGGAAGGAAAACGACTATTAAGTAGCCAAAAAATAGAGGATTTGTTTTTCGTTTCATGGGTAGTAATTAATCAGCAAAGTTACAATTTTAATTTTAAAAAAGAAGATTAATTACATTAAATATACAAACAAGTATACCAAAAATCTATTTATGATAGGTTTTTAAACACTTTTAAATGGGAAATTAACAAAATGTGGACTATAAAAGAAAGGTAAACTAAATAAAAAAAGCGGTAGAGAGCAATTACTCCCCCCGCGGGGACTGAGCCGTAGCACAGTCTTAAAGTCAAAAAGACTTTACGTTGCAAAGATACAAAATAATTTCAATATACCAAACTTTTTTACAAAAAATGTAAGTTTTTATTTGTTTGACAATAAAAGAAAAAGAACAAAGAAAATCTAACTGCCATTTTTTTATTATCTTTGCTCCGAAAACCACGCGAAAATAATGCCAGAAACCCTTCTTGAAATTTGCAAAGCATCAGCCGGTTCGGGAAAAACTTTCCGACTTACCTACGAATATATTAAGCTGCTTTATACCAATCGTTTAGACAGTCAGGCTTATCGTCATATTTTGGCTGTAACGTTTACCAACAAAGCCACCGATGAGATGAAAAAACGCATTATAAGCGAACTTTTCAATCTCACCACAAACAAATCACAGTACACCGCCAATTTAAAACGCGATTTTCCCGAACTTTCGCAAGAGGAATGCCAAAAAATTGCGAGGCAGTTTCTTAATCAAATATTGTTCGATTATTCAGGATTTCAAATCAGTACCATTGATGCGTTTTTCCAACAAATAGTCTCTGCTTTTACACGGGAAATAGGCTTACAAAACGGCTATTCGGTGGAATTGGATACCGACACCGTACTTGAACAGTCCATCAGCAATATGTTGTTCGATTTGGACAAAAGTGAAAATAAGGAATTGCTTAATTGGCTTATTGATTTTTCGGAAAAGCGCATAGGCGAGTCTTCGTCAAAATGGGATTTTACAGCCGAAATAGCTGATTTATCAAACCAACTTTTTACGGAAACTTACAAAAAACATATCGAAGAACTTTCAAATATTCTATCCGATAAAAACAAGCTGAAAAATTACCGTAAAAAATTGCAAGACATCATTACACAGTTTGATGAAAAAATGGCAAAAATTGCCGACAGTGCCGATGACGTTCTAAAAAAATATGCTTTGCAGCCAACCGATTTTAAATATACGAAAGGGTCGTTTTACAACATTTTCCCAAAATTAAGAGAAAAAAATTACGAACCAAGCAAACGCGCTAAACAAGCCGAAAATAACCTAGAAGAGTGGTACTCTGCGCAAACTGCTCCCTACATTAAAGCACGGATAGAAGAGGCTTATAATGAGCTTAATCCGCTTTTGTCGAAAGCACTTAATTTGCTCGATAGCGACCAATCCAAAGATTATTTTACAGCAAAATCAGCCATCAAAAACTTATTTATTTTGGGTATTTTGTCCGATGTTGAAAATTATATACAACAATACACCAACGAAAACAACCTAATGCTGATAAGCAATACCAATGATTTTTTAGACAAAATTATCAAAGGTAGCGACACTCCATTTATTTACGAAAAAACGGGAGTTACACTTGCACATTATTTAATAGACGAATTTCAGGACACTTCGGCACAACAATGGAACAATTTTCTGCCACTGCTCCGTGAAAGTATTGCAAAGGGGCACAAAAATCTCATTGTAGGAGACGTAAAGCAAAGCATTTATCGATGGCGGAATTCCGATTGGAAACTGCTCAATCAACAAGTGATGGAAGATTTTAAAGCCATTAACCCGCAAATTAACGTATTAGACACCAATTGGCGCAGTGACAAAAACGTTATTTTGTTCAACAATATGGCTTTTACATCTATAGCCAATCAATTGGCTAACTCGTTTGATGACACAGATGAAGCTCAAAAGCGTGCGGAAACCATACGGCAAATCTATTCAGACGAAGTAAAGCAAAAAATATCCCCAAACGCTAAAGAGGGCTATGTGCAGGTGTCGTTTATGAAATCGGCGAGTGGCTGGCAAAAACAAGTGCTTGAAAATTTGGCAACAACCATAGAAAAAATGCAGGAAGCCGGTTATCTATTACGGCAAATGGCAATATTGACGCGCACCAACAGAGAAGCCGGCGAAATTGCAAATTTCCTGCTCAATTATGCGGAAGAACATCCTGAAAAGCAAAATTACAAATACAACGTCATTTCAAACGAAGCTCTTTTGCTCGAATCTTCGTTGTCTATTCAATTCATTATCAGTCTGCTTACTTATTTGGCAAATCCTAAAGAGAGCCACAATAATGCCATATTGATAACGCAATATTCCAAATTGAAACATTTGAGTTTGGAAAAAACTAACAATTTGTTGGGCAAATTAGTCAGCGAAGAAGAGTGGGTAACCGAACTTTTTGGAACGGAAACGGCTAATGCGCTGGAAACCATTGAATATACTTCGCTTTTCAACCTCACCGAGCAAATTATCATTCTTTTCGATTTGTCGGACAGTAACGATACCGCCTTTCTGCAAGGTTTTCAAGATTGTATCTACGAGTATTCACAAACCAACGGTTCGGACATCAAAGATTTTTTGGACTATTGGGAGAAAAAGTCGAGCAAACAATTTTTAGTGGCTTCCGACTCACAAGAAGCCATACGTATTATGACCATCCATTCGTCCAAAGGTCTCGAATTTGACACAGTATTTGTTCCGTTCTGCGATTGGACGTTCAACGAACACGACAATAAAATACTTTGGTGCGAACCCCAGGAAGCACCTTTCAACGAAATGCCCATTATTCCTGTTAATTACGAAAAAAAACTAGCAAACAGCTTTTTCAACACCGATTATTACAACGAACAACTATATAACTACATCGACACTCTCAACGTGGCTTACGTTGCATTTACAAGAGCTAAACACAACTTATGTCTGTGGGTAAAACCGTTACCTAAAAATCAAGACAGCTTACAAATATCTACTGTACTACATCAATTTTGCACTACTTCCGAATTTTCATTTAAGCAAAGTGATGGAGAAAATTGCACGCAATTCACATTGGGCAAACTTGCAACAAATGCCAACAAAAAGGCATCAACACCATCCGATTATATAAGCGACAGCTATCCGTCAGTTTTGGCACACGATAAGCTGAAATTGCACTATCAATATTCAATTAATGGAGAAGAAAGTTTTAGTGGCAACGACACACGGAAATATGGTATAATCATGCACAATTTGATTGCGAATATAGATAATATAAACGACATAAAAAACTATTCGCAATCGTTGGTAAATCAAGGAATTATCACAGCCGAAGAAAAACTGAAATTGGACAAAAACTTAGAATCATTTTTCAGTAATGAGAAAGTAAAAGATTGGTTTTCAGGAAAATATAAAGTACTCAACGAAAAAGAAATCCTTCTTCCCAACGGTTCCGTTTACCGTCCGGATAGGATAATGATACACAATAATAGAGCAATTGTTGTCGATTATAAATTCGGCAATGCCAAACAAAACAATTATCACTACCAAGTGCGGCGCTATATCCGTTTTCTTACTCAAATGGGCTACGAAACGGAAGGTTATATCTACTACGTCGCCATGGGAGAAATAGAACAAGTACATCTATAAAAATAAACGCTATGAAACTTCAACAAATTACCGATGCAATAGAAAAATTTGCACCTTTGGCACTTCAAGAATCCTACGATAATGCAGGATTGATAGTCGGCAACCATAATATGGAAATTACAGGTATATTAATATGTGTAGATATTACCGAGTCGGCAATTAATGAAGCTATTGACAAACAATGCAATCTTATCGTTGCGCATCATCCAATTATTTTTAAAGGCATAAAAAAGCTCAACGGACAATCAGAAACCGAACGCTGCGTGGCAAAAGCTATAAAAAACGATATTGCGCTCTATGCTGCACACACAAATCTGGATAATGCCTTTAATGGAGTAAGTTGGTGTATGGCTGAAAAACTCAACCTGAAAGATATTAAAGTGTTGTCGCCTAAAACGGGCATGCTTACCAAATTGGTCACTTTTGCACCAACAACGCACATTGAAAAACTACAAGAAGCCTTATTTGCTGTCGGAGGAGGTAACATTGGTAATTACAGTTCATGCAGTTTTTCGCATCCGGGAACAGGAACTTTCAAAGCCGGAGAAGATTGCCATCCGTTTTGTGGCGAAATAGGCGAAATACATTATGAAAATGAAAGTCGTTTGGAAATCATTCTTCCTAACTATTTAATTGCAAAAGCTGTACAAGCGTTAATTTCCACGCATCCTTACGAAGAGCCGGCTATTGATTTAATACCATTGGAAAACAGATGGAATCAGGTAGGAGCGGGCGTTGTAGGACGTTTATCGCGGCCTGTAACCGAAGAAGAATTTTTGAATATTCTGAAACAAACTTTTGGCACGCCTTGTATTAAACATTCCGCATTGCTGCACCGTCCTATAAAAAAAGTAGCTTTGTGCGGTGGGAGCGGAGCTGATTTTATTTCAGACGCAAAACGTTCTCGTGCAGATATTTACGTTACGGCTGACGTTACTTATCACCGATTTGCCGAAGCTAATAATGAGTTGGTAATAGCCGACATCGGACATTTTGAATCGGAACAGCACACAAAAGAAATAATAAAAGAACAACTTATCAAAAATTTTCCTAACTTTGCAATTCATTTGTTTTCCCAAGACGGGGAAACCGTTTTTTACAGTTAAAAAACTCATTTATAATAAATTAAAATATGGCTACTGTAACAACAAACACTTCGGAAGTAAAAGAAATATCTGTAGAAGAACGCCTTAAAGCCCTTTACAGACTACAAAAAGTTGTTTCCGAAATTGACAAAATCAAAACCCTTCGTGGCGAATTACCTTTAGAAGTTCAAGATTTAGAAGACGAAATCATCGGACTTCAAACACGTATTGAAAAGTACAACAGCGATATAGCCGAATTGGGAAAAGCACTTGCCCAGAAAAAAATTGAAATAGAAGAGGCAAACGCAAAAATCGCAAGAAGTACCGAACAGCAAAACAATGTTCGCAACAATCGTGAATACGACTCTTTATCGAAAGAAATCGAGTTCCAAAATTTATCCATTGAATTGTGCGAAAAGCGTATCAGAGAGTTTACAGCCGACCAAAAGGCTAAAAACGAAGAATTGGCTGATGCGACCGAACGGCTAAAAGAGCGCCAAATAGACCTCGAACAGAAAAAGGGTGAATTAGACGAAATTATTGCCGACACCCGCCAACAGGAAGAGGCGTTGCGTGAAGAAGGTAAAAAAATAGAACAAATAATAGACCCGCGCTTACTTACAGCATTTAAACGCATTCGCAAAAATGCACGCAATGGCTTGGCTGTAGTTATGGTAGAACGCGATGCTTGCGGAGGTTGCTTTAACAAAATTCCACCACAAAGACAATTAGACATCCGTTCGCGCAAAAAAATTATTGTATGCGAATATTGCGGACGTATTTTAGTCGATAAAGATTTGACTGAAGAAACAAACGATTAAAATCCGCTAAACATAATTATTGATGGGCTATCCGGAAAAGGGTAGCCCTTTTTTTGCCTTCACGAGAATCGCATATTTAATTGAAAGTTGCACTCTCCATCAGAATATTTAAATTTTGACGAAGTAGGAAAGTTTACAATTGGAACTAAACTATTTATTTATAAATAATGTTATGAGATTACATTTGTAAACCAATCAACAGTATAAATAAGTTACAAACATAAACAACAATAAACGATGAGTTGTTTGTTTTTGTAAACAAGTAGATTTTGAGATTAACATTTTTTATTTTATATATTTAATACACTATAAACCAATAATTTATATAAATAATATGAATTAAAATAATAAGTTATGAGAGTTTAATTATCGATAATGTTAAATTAGTTGTTAAAATAATTACTATTGAAATATAATCTGTTTGTTTCCAATCAATTAAAATTAAATATCTAAACAAATACTTAACATATAAAGCGATTGATGAGCAGTTAATTAACTATTTTAAATAGATTGTGAATATTGAATTTTTAACTATTTCAAAAACAAGATAGTTACATTTGTAAACTTTCAATTATTTGCAAATGTAAAATATTATTTCTACATTTGTAAACAAATAAAATAGCTATGACTGACAGTGAAAAAATTGTAAAATTATTGGAACGTGAGAATTTAACGGCTAAACAATGTGCCGATATAATAGGTATTACACGTTCATCGATGTCGCACATTATTAACGGTCGTAATAATCCTAGTTTAGATGTGATGCGAAAAATCCTCGAAAACTTTCCCAATATCAATCCTGAGTGGCTTATTTTGGGTAAAGGAGAGATGTATCGCCAAAAATCAAATCCTCGTGAGCCCGGATTGTTCGATAATATTATTGAAACTAATTCATTATCAGATGAAAACAATGAAAAACAACCGCAAAAAGCAACAGATGAAAATATATCAACTGTAAACAGCGACAGAGAAACTATATCAGTCGGTTATCAGAATATCAAAAGCATCATTGTATTTTTCTCTGATAACACTTATGAAGAGTTTAAACACTCAAATTGAACTTAAAAATCCCTAACTTTACTGTTTTTCTAAGTTCATTTACACCTACCTTTTAAACGCTACACCAAATAACAAAAATAGGTGCAATAAAACAGAAACAAACAACGGCATATTACGTAGTAAATGTTGAAAAAATCATCTATTTTTTTGACTCAAAAAGTTGGTCAATACAGCAAAATGTTGTACCTTTATGCGAATTTTCGATTAACAACAAAAAACAACGTAAATGCTTGAACAAGAAAAAATTATCCGAATTAATATCGAAGAGGAAATGAAGACGGCTTACATTGATTATTCAATGTCAGTCATTGTTTCGCGTGCTCTTCCGGATGTTAGGGACGGTTTCAAACCCGTTCAACGAAGAGTTTTGTTTGGAATGAATGAATTGGGAAACACTTCCGACAAACCATATAAGAAATCGGCGCGTATAGTCGGTGAAGTTATGGGTAAATACCACCCACACGGAGACTCTTCTATTTATGGTACTTTGGTGCGTTTGGCACAGCCGTGGTCGCTGAGATATCCCTTGGTGGACGGACACGGAAACTTTGGTTCTGTGGACGGCGACAGCCCCGCTGCTATGCGTTACACCGAAGCACGTTTACAAAAAATTGCGGAAGATATACTACAAGATATCAACAAAGATACCATCGATTTCCAAAAAAACTTCGACGAAACGTTGGATGAGCCGGTTGTACTTCCCGCACGCATTCCCAATTTGCTAATTAATGGTGCTTCCGGCATTGCTGTGGGCATGGCTACCAATATGGCTCCACACAACCTTTCGGAGTGTATAGATGGCACTATCGCTTACATTGAAAATAATGAAATAACCGTAGAAGAGCTAATGCACTACATTAAAGCTCCCGATTTTCCGACAGGAGGCATTATCTACGGCTACGCCGGCATAAAAGAAGCCTATGAAACGGGACGTGGGCGAGTAGTTATTCGTTCTAAAGCAGAAATAGAAACAGACGAAAACGGACGCGAGAAAATTATCGTGAACGAAATACCATACATGGTCAACAAAGCCGATTTGATAAAAAACATTGGCAATATGGTTATCGACAAACGCATTGACGGTATTTCCAATGTTAATGATGAATCAGACCGTGATGGTATGCGCATCGTCATCGATATTAAACGCGATGCCAACGCCAATGTTATACTCAATAAACTGTTCAAGGACACAGCTTTACAATCGTCATTCAGCATCAATAATATCGCATTGGTATATGGACGACCACGTTTACTCAATTTGAAAGATTTAATACACTATTTTGTAGAACATCGCCACGAAGTAGTAACCCGCCGCACACAGTTCGAATTGGCAAAAGCTCAAGAACGCGCCGAACTGCTGGAAGGCTGCATGATTATTCTCAACAATCTGGACGAAGCCATTGCCATTATACGTAGTTCAAAAACACCTTCGGAAGCCCAACACCGCTTAATTGAACGCTTCGATTTATCGGATAGGCAAGCCACATACATTGTGGAATTAAGACTGCGTCAGCTTACCGCAATGGAGCAGGATAAATTGCGTACGGAATACGAAGATTTGTTGAAACGAATTGAAGATTTAAAAGATATTTTGGCACGCGTAGAACGTCGCATGGAAATTATCAAGCAGGAATTGATAGAAGTGAAGGAAAAATATGGCGATGCCCGCCGTTCCGAAATTGTTTATGCTTCTGAGGAATTCAATCCTGAAGATTTTTATTCCGACGAAGAAATGATTATTACCATTTCGCATTTAGGCTATATAAAACGCACGCCATTATCGGATTTTAGAGCGCAGAATAGGGGAGGTGTGGGTTCTAAAGGAAGCTCTTCGCGAGATGAAGACTTTATCGAACACATTTATCCGGCTTCTATGCACAATACCATGATGTTCTTTACACAAAAGGGACGTTGCTATTGGTTGAAAGTGTACGAAATACCCGAAGGCAACAAAACAAGCAAAGGTCGTGCTATTCAAAATTTGTTGAATATTGAAAATGACGACAAGGTTACTGCGTACATTCGTGTTAAAAATTTGCAAGATGCGGAATTTAACCAAGCACATTATTTAGTATTCTGTACCAAACAAGGCACTGTTAAAAAAACGTGTTTGGAAGCCTATTCACGTCCACGTCAAAACGGAATTAACGCCATAACTTTACGTGAAGATGACCAAGTGATAGAAGTGCGACTGACCGACGGCAATCACGAAATAATCATTGCTAACCGCAATGGTCGCGCCATTCGATTCAACGAAACTAAAGTTCGCGAAATGGGTAGAACCGCCACCGGAGTACGAGGTATGACACTGGACAACGAAGACGATGAAGTAGTTGGCATGATTTGTGTAGAGAAAAATACAACGGACGATATTCTTGTGGTTTCGGAATTGGGTTATGGAAAACGTTCCAACTTAGATGACTACCGAATAACCAACCGCGGAGGAAAAGGTGTGAAAACCATCAACATCACCGACAAAACGGGAAAATTGGTAACTATTAAGAATGTTACGGACGAAAATGACTTGATGATAATTAACAAATCAGGCATTGTTATTCGTTTAGCGGTTGCGGACTTACGCGTTATGGGACGTGCCACACAAGGTGTTCGACTGATTAATTTGGAAAAACGCAATGATGAAATAGCATCCGTATGTAAAGTGAACGCTGAAACGGAAGATGATGAAGAACAACTCGAAACTATTAATGACGAAGAAGTAACAGACGATAATAACACAGACACGGAAGATGTGCAAAATGACACAAACGAAGAAGTCGAAGAGTAAATATATTATCTATATAAATTAATAATTATTTAACTTAACAAACAAAAAATTATGAAACGTCTATTTTTAACTGTGACAGTAGCTTGCTGCATATTTGCAGTAGGAAACGCAAGGTCGAACATTTCGATTGCCAAAGATTTGGCTTTAAGAGAATCGCCCGATTTTGAAGGCGCAAAAGAAGCAATCAATGCGGCATTGCAAGATCCTGAAACACAAGACAAAGCCGAAACATGGTATGTTGCCGGCTTAGTGTACGAAAAAATTGCAGAAGCAGAAACCAACAAACAGATGTTAGGACGACAACCTGATGTTGCTACTCAAGGTGAAGCTGCTCTAAAATCGTATGAGTATTATCTGCCTGCCTACGAAAAAGATTTTATTCCTAACGCAAAAGGCAAGGTGAGACCTAAGTATGCGAGAAAAATCGAAGAATCGATACGCTATTACTACAATCAAGGCATCATTGTTAATTATGGTATTCACGTTTATAACGAAAGAAACTACGAACGTGCTATCGATGCTTTTGAAACGCACACGGCAATTCCCGATTTGGAAATGATAAAGAACTCCAAAAATCCCATAATAAAGGATTCTATCTATAACCAAATCAAATATTACACTGCTGCTTGCGCCAGTATAATTGAAGACAATCAAAAAGCTGCTGCCATTTACGAGGAAATTAAAGATAAAGGCTATGAGGGCAATCGTATCCATCAATTTCTATACGATATTTACTCACGCGAAAAAGATACCGTAAATTTTGTAAGAACGCTGAAAGAAGGACATGAAAAATATCCCGAAGAGCAATTTTTCTTGGGAAATCTTATTAACTATCTGATTTTCAACGGAAAAGTAGATGAAGGATTGGCATATTTAGAAGAAGCCATCAAAAACAATCCGAACAATGCAGAATATTACTATGTAAAAGGCAGCGTAATGGAAGTATTGGACAAATTAGATGATGCAGTTACCTTTTTTGACAAAGCTCTTTCCATCAATCCAAACTTATCGGCAGCATGGGGACGCAAAGGTGCCATTATAATGAAAACTGCCATGAAGATGGATGAGAATGCCGCCAACATTAAAGACCCGCAACTTTACAACAAAGAGAAAGCAAATGCTGACGCAAAATTTAAAGAAGCGTTGCCACTTTTTGAAAAAGCTGTAGAATTAAATCCTGAAGATATCGATAATCTTAAATTACTTCGTGGTTTGTACTATAGATTTAAAGATACAGAGAAATACGAAGAGATTAACGAGCGCATCAATGCCTTGTAATCACATCACATACATTTATAAAAATCCCGACAATTTGAATTTTGTCGGGATTTTTATTTCTCTCTTGATGAGAGTAGAAGAACAGAGTATTTTTAAATGTGTTTCTTGTTTTGAGAAATACTATTTAACATAATATAAATTATCGGAAAAACTGATAAATAACAAACTAATTGACTATAAATACATTATGTGGTTTTAATAACGATTTAAGTATGGAAAACCAATATCGGAACTTTGGCATGAAACACCATCTTTTTAGCAATGCTGGGATTGAATAGTTGCGCAAATAAATTTCGTTTATGCGTATTAAGAACAATCAGTCCTATTTGATGCTCGGCGACAAATTTATCAAACCCCACCAAAATATTGCCCGACTCTTCTGAAATAATAGAATAATCGGTTTCAATATCCGGATAATTTTTAGAAAAATAGTGTTTAATTCCTGACAATTTAATTTCATTCCAAGCGTCTTTTTTTGCTTCAAAATGCACAAAAAACAATTTAAATTTAAATTCGCCGAGAAATTTCATCATATTATCGAACGAACTCAACGTTTTATCGTCAAAATTGGTGGCAAACAACACATTACCAAACGGCGTTTTCGAAGCAAGCACAGATTCAGGAATTGCCAGAACAGGAACACTGCAATGCTCGATAACTTCGGCAGTTACGCTACCTATCAACTCGTATTCTTTTTGATTTTTGCCGCGAGTACCCATCACAACTAACACAGGATGAGTTTTTTGCGCTTGTTCAATAATAACATCTTCAGGAACTCCTTCCTTTACTATATAAGAATATGGTATATTCGGTAGTTCATTTTTGGCTATTTTTTCTTGTAATTGAGCCGAAAGATTATCAATGTCCTTACCCGACTGCGCCAATAATGCGACTATTTCTTCATCGGGATAAATTTTAGGAAAAGAGACTGCTGCCGAAAAATAGGTGTGCAAAAGCATAATTTCTGCGCCTAACTTTTGTGCAATGCCAAATCCAATTTCACAAGCTTTAATCGAATAATCCGAAAAATCGACAGGAATTAATATTATAGGATTTTCGCTCTTAAAGTGTTTTGTATTTCTCTTATTATCAGCTACTTCTATTGTTCGCATTGCCTTCATCACATCTTCTTCCAACACACTTATTTTTTGCGTTACCAACGACGAGTGCAAAAACTCACACTTTACAGCCAATTTGTTTTTTTCCAACATTTGCCGTAGCTTATCCGATTCTGCCACAGAACCTATGGCTATAGTTATGAAATTCGATTTCATTGCAATTAATTTTTAAGGCAAAAACAGTAACAATAATTTTTCTGTAAATTTAATAAAAAATCAAATAAAACATACTATCTTTGGCAACTATTTTATACAACATTTAAAATCAGCATGAAAATGACAACAAAAACAAAAGTTTTTTCTATTTCGTCGGTAGTTTTGATACTCCTTTTAGCCGGCTTCATTTATTTCCGTTTTTATTTCGTTTTTGGCGAAGGAGTTAAAGCGGGAGAACTTAATTACTTAGTATACAAAGGTTACGTTTTTAAAACGTACGAAGGCAAACTAATTCAAAGTGGTTTTATTGGAAAAACTGCCGGAGCCATACAATCGTATGAATTTAAGTTTTCAGTTGTCGATAAAAATGTGGCAGATTCATTAATGCGTTGCAGTGGCAAAGAAGTAGAACTTCATTATAAAGAATATTTGTCACCTCTTCCTTGGCGCGGAGTCAGCGAATTTGTGGTGGACAAAATCTTGTCCGTTAAAGAAAAGAAATAAACACCTTTGAAAAAAGAGTAGCTTCCACTACCCTTTTTAACCATTATTTAACAATAAAGCGGAACACAAATATTCCGCTTTATTTATTTTAACCCTCACACTATCAATTAAGAATACATAAAACGTTTAATGCTACGTTTAGGCGTTTTCTCAAATTCTTTATCCACCAATTCTATTTGAGTTAAACGGCAAAAAGGCGGAAGCATACGATTCAGACGCACCAAATTGTGTTCCATTTGTTCTTCCATATTCTTGAAATGGGTGTTTTCATTTTTAAACGCCTCATTATCAGGAAAAACTAACGCTACCAGCATATTTTTGCGTTCAACAACCACCGATTCCATTACATACGGCAAAATATTCAGTTTATCTTCAATCTCTTCAGGATAAATATTTTGTCCCGAAGGACCTAAAATCATACTTTTATTGCGACCACGGATGAAAATATTACCTTCCGCATCAACGATACCTAAATCGCCTGTGCGCATCCAACCGTCTTTTGTGAAAGCTGCTTTTGTAGCTTCCGGATTTTTGTAGTAACCTTCCATAACATTTTCGCCACGCACTAAAATTTCGCCCACTTCCTTGGTAGGATTAGTCGAATCAATGCGCAATTCTATTCTATGAACAGCCTTGCCACAAGATTTTGCTTTAAAAACCGTCCAATCTTCGTAACCCAAAATTGGTCCACACTCCGTCATTCCGTAACCCACCGTATATGGAAATTTTATCTGTTTCAAACAGCGTTCTACCTGACGATTGAGGGGCGCACCACCGATAATTAAGTGCAATAACCGTCCCCCGAAAGCATCCATCAATTTAGTGTACACTTTTTTACGTATAACATTTTTAATAAATGGTGTGTACCACAAAATTCGGATAATCGGTTTGTGAATAACCGGAAAAATTGTTTTTTTGAAGATTTTTTCAATCACCAACGGCACCGTCAAAATCATATACGGATGCACTTCGGCAAAAGCTTTCATCAACACTTGCGGCGATGGTGTTTTATTCAGAAAATAGACGTGACAGCCACCCGCCAATTGGTACAAAAATTCAAACGTCATGCCGAACATGTGTGCCAACGGCAACATAGAAACCATGCTCCACCCCGGCTGATTGGGTATGCGGTCTTGTCCGAACTGCACATTGGAACTAATGCTGCGATAAGGCAAAATAACGCCTTTAGGGTCGCTCGTTGTTCCCGATGTATAGTTGATGATGGCAGGTTTGTCCATATTGTCAATTGGATACGAAATCAAATCGACAGAAAAACCTTGAGGATATTTGGCGTTAAAATCGGCATCCCATTTCTTGTAAGCGGCTTCCAATTGAGCATTATCAACATGCACCAGTTCGAAATCATTCATTAAAATAACACCGATGAGATTCGGCATGTTTTCAACCTTAATGGTTTCATTCACAATGTTTCCAACAAAAAGCAATTTTGCCTCAGAATGGTTCACTAAAGCGTGGATGCTTTCCGTTGTAAATTCCGGCAATATAGAAACCGCAATGGCTTCGTAAGTGCTGATTGCTAAAAAGCTGACCGCCCAATTGGCACTATTGCGACCACAAATGGCAATTTTATCTCCTTTTTGAATGCCGCTCTGTTCAAACAATACGTGTAAACGAGCAATTTTTTCGGCTAATTCGCCATAAGTCAATGTGTAAGACGAATCGAAATCGCTTACGGCAGGTTCGTTACAATAATTTTTTATTGAACGCTCCAAATACGATAAATAATGAGTTGTTTCTTTTTTCATTTTGGTTAAATTTTAATTTTACAAAATAAGCAAAAATATTGTAATTTACAAAATAAATGGGAAATTATACTTTCGTGATGGTATAAAAAGCTAAATAATGACACCAAAAATGCCATATAGGGATGAAAAAATGATACTAAAAATTGTAGAAAATCGAAATTTTTGCAACAAAGAAAGCATTTCACTCACAAAAAAAATTGCCCGTTTTTTTAAACCTCAAGCATTTGCCGTTTTATATGGTTTTTAGTACCTTTGCAACTTATAAAAAATGTCAACTATTTAAATATTCATCAATGAAACTTGCCAGCAAATACAATCCGACAGATATTGAGGCAAAATGGTACCAATATTGGTTGGATAACAAACTGTTTTCGTCGAAACCTGATGGTCGTGAGCCTTATACAATAGTTATTCCCCCACCAAACGTTACCGGCGTTTTGCACATGGGACACATGCTTAACAATACAATTCAGGATATTTTGGTGCGCCGCGCTCGTATGACCGGAAAAAACGCTTGTTGGGTTCCCGGTACCGACCATGCTTCCATTGCCACAGAAGCCAAAGTGGTAAACAGATTGGCAGAACAAGGCATCAAAAAAACGGATTTGACGCGCGACGAGTTTCTAAAACACGCTTGGGATTGGACAGACGAACATGGCGGCATTATTTTGAAGCAATTGCGCCGACTTGGCGCTTCGTGCGATTGGGACAGAACTGCTTTTACTATGGACGAAACACGTTCAGAAAGCGTTATTAAAGTGTTTTGCGACCTTTACAACAAAGGATTGATTTACCGTGGTGTGCGTATGGTAAACTGGGATCCTAAAGCACTGACCGCTCTTTCCGATGAAGAAGTTATTTTTAAAGAACATCAAGGTAAGCTCTATTACCTTCGTTATCGCTTGGAAAATGAGCCAAACAAATATGCCGTTGTGGCTACTACGCGTCCCGAAACCATTATGGGCGATACGGCAATGTGCATCAATCCTAACGACCCCAAAAATCAATGGCTGAAAGGCAAAAAAGTTATTGTGCCATTAGTAAATCGCGCAATTCCCGTGATTGAGGATGAATATGTTGATATTGAATTCGGAACGGGTTGTTTGAAAGTTACTCCTGCGCACGACGTAAACGACTATATGTTGGGGGAAAAATACAATTTGCCGAGCATTGACATTTTCAACGATAACGGCACTATCAGCTCAGCCGGAGGATTGTATGTGGGTATGGATCGCTTAGATGTACGCCAACAGATAGTGAAAGACTTACAAGCTGCCGATTTGCTCGAAAAAACAGAAGATTACATGAATAAAGTGGGCTATTCGGAGCGCACCAATGTGCCTATTGAGCCTAAACTGTCGATGCAATGGTTCTTAAAAATGGAACATTTTGCTGATATGGCTTTGCCGCCCGTGGAAAACGATGAACTGAAATTTTACCCGACAAAATATAAAAACACCTATCGCCACTGGTTGGAAAATATCAAAGATTGGTGCATTAGCCGCCAACTATGGTGGGGACACCGAATTCCTGCCTACTATCTTCCCGAAGGAGGCTTTGTTGTGGCTGAAACTGCCGAAAAAGCACTTGAAGCTGCTCGTGATAAAACAGGTAATAAATCATTGCAAATAAGCGATTTAAAACAAGACCCCGACTGTTTGGACACATGGTTTAGTTCGTGGTTGTGGCCTATTTCGCTATTTGATGGCATCAATAACCCCAAAAACGAAGAAATCAGCTACTACTACCCTACTTCCGATTTGGTAACCGGTCCTGATATTATTTTCTTTTGGGTGGCGCGCATGATAATGGCGGGTTACGAATACATGGGCGATATGCCATTCAGAAACGTCTATTTTACAGGTATTGTGCGTGATAAAATTGGTCGTAAAATGTCAAAATCGCTCGGTAATTCACCCGACCCACTCGAACTGATTGACAAATTCGGTGCTGACGGTGTGCGTATGGGCATGATGCTTTCTGCACCGGCAGGAAATGATATTTTGTTCGATGAAAGTTTGTGCGAACAAGGTCGTAACTTCAATAACAAAATTTGGAACGCTTTGCGCTTAGTAAAAGGCTGGCAAGTGGCTGACATTGAACAACCGGAATCGGCGAAAATAGCTATTGAATGGTTCAAAGAGAAACTAAATGCCACCACTGCCGAATTGGACGACCATTTCAAAAAATACCGTTTAAGTGAGGCTTTAATGACCGTTTATAAACTCTTTTGGGACGAATTTTCGAGTTGGTATTTGGAAATGGTAAAACCCGCCTACCAACAACCGATTGATGCAAAAACCTACCAAGCTACCATTGATTTTTTTGAACAGCTCACTTTGTTGTTACATCCGTTCATGCCGTTCATTACCGAAGAGATTTGGCAATCACTCACTCCGCGCAAAGACGGCGAAAGTATTATGGTAACACAACAGCCCAAAGCAACTGCCATAAATGAAACGTTATTGGCTGATTTTGAAATTGTTAAAGAGATTATAGCCGGCGTACGCTCAATACGTTTGGAACGCAACATTGCCAATAAAGAGATACTGACTTTGCACGTTACAGCAGGAAAACACAATGCCACCAATGATGCTGTCATTTTAAAATTGTGTAATTTAAACAAAATAATTCGTGCCGAAAAAGAAGCCAACGCTTCTGCTTTCATGGTGCGCACTACGGAATTTGCCGTTCCATTGGGCAATCTCATCAATACCGAAGAGGAAATTAAGAAAATAGAAGCGGAAATTGATTATTTGGAAGGTTTCCTTAAATCCGTGATGCAAAAATTGAACAACGAACGCTTTGTAGCAAACGCAAAACCGGAAATTGTTGCCAACGAACGCAAAAAACAAGCCGACACCGAAAGTAAATTGAAAACTTTGCGCGAAAGCATTACACAATTAAAGAAATAATTTTAGAAATAAAACAATCGGGATATTTAAAAAATTACTACCTTTGCAGTCTCCATAGGGGGATTAGCTCAGTTGGTAGAGCATTTGGTTCGCAATCAAAGGGTCGTCGGTTCGAGTCCGATATTCTCCACTCTAACTGCCTCATTGTGTAATGGTAGCACCACAGATTCTGGTTCTGTTTGTCTGGGTTCGAGTCCTAGTGAGGCAACAAAAAATGCTGGTAACTTGATGGTTACCAGCATTTTCTTTTACGATTATTTTCTACCTTACTTTTTCTAATTTTAACGATTGTATGTTGGACAACTTTTCAACTACTTCTATTTCCATTGTTTCTCGTACTCGAAATGTTATACGGCAATCCAAAGTTTGCTCCTGTGATACAATGGACAAAGCATATTCCTTTATCACACGCATCACATCATTCATCGCTTCATAGCCGAATTTTACCTTATAAACCGCTTCAACAAGCCGTTCTTCGATATTTGCCACCGCTATCGCTTCTGCTGCCGCACTTTTGTAAGCCTGTGTCAAACCACCGGTTCCTAACAGAATACCACCAAAATAGCGAACTACAATTATCAGAATATCAGTTAGTTGATTTGAATTTATTTGTCCAAGAATCGGTCTTCCGGCAGTACCCGAAGGTTCGCCATCGTCGTTAGTGCGAAACGTGGCACGGTCAGCTCCCAGCATATACGCAAAACAGACATGTCGCGCATTATGATGTTCTTTACGCTTTTGCTCTATCAGTGCCTTTATTTCATCTATCGAAGTTACCGGATAGGCAAAAGAAAGGAACTTACTCCCCTTCTCTTTGTAAATTCCTTCCGACGGTGCCGCTATGGTTAAATAAGTATCCACTAAATCATTCAAAAACAACAGTACGGTTATTATACGTCAATATTTTTCGCGCAATATGTTTTTCGACTGCTTTAGACAATACAATTTTTTCCAAATCGCGACCTTTGGCTATCAACATTTCCACTGTATCTTTGTGTGATATACGCGTAACATCCTGATGAATAATTGGTCCGCCGTCCAGTTCCATAGTAACATAGTGACTGGTGGCACCTATCAATTTTACACCTCTTTCGTGGGCAGCGTGATAAGGTTTGGCACCTACAAAAGCCGGCAAAAACGAATGATGGATGTTGATTATTTTATTGGGAAAATGTTCGATAAAATTTGGCGAAACAACTTGCATATAGCGCGCTAACACGCAAAATGTAATCTTATTTTTTTCTAATAAATCCAACTCCTTTTTCTCTTGTTCTTCTTTGTTCTCCTTTGTAATAGGAAAACAGTAAAAAGGAGTGTCAAAACGGTCGGCAACAGGTCTCATATCTTCGTGATTGCTGATAATCAGAGGAATTTCCACATCCCACTCGCCTGCCGTATAACGCGCTAACATATCGTAAAGACAATGCGACATTTTAGAAACAAAAATTGCCATACGCGGCTTAATATCAGAGAAATAGAGGCTTAATTTCATATTAAAACGCAGCCCAAGCAATGTTTGGAAATAGTCCTCAATTTTTTCGCGCGGAATTCTAAAATTCTCTAAATCCCACTCCACCCGCATAAAAAATACTTTGTCCTCGCGATTGACATATTGGTCTAAATAGAGAATATTTCCTCCGTGTTGATTGATAAATTCCGTTACCGCAGCCAAAATTCCGGGGCTATCGGGACAGTGAATTAATAAGATGGCTGAATTGTTGTTATTTTCTTTTTTCATTGTTCATAATTTAATAACGATAGTAAACGCGTCTTACACGTGGCGCAATGGAAGTCAAAACTTCATAAGGAATAGTACCTTGTAGAGCAGCAATATCAGAAATAGTCTGATTATCACCGAAAAACGTTACTTCGTCTCCCTCTTGAGCATCCGTTCCGGTTATGTTTACCATCATCAAATCCATACAAATGTTTCCGACAATGGGCAACTTTTGACCTTTATACAACACGTTTCCGACACCATTTCCGAGGCGACGGTTTATGCCATCGGCATAACCTATTGGCAACAAAGCAATTAAAGAATCCTTTGTAATTTTTCCTTTGCGGTTGTAGCCTACAGTTTCGCCCGCTTTCACTTTTTTTATCTGAATGATTTTTGTTTTCAGCGTACACACATTACGCAACAAGTGTTCATTTTGGCAATTTATACCCCACAAACCTATCCCTAAACGTACCATATCGAACTGATAATCAGGGAAACGCTCAATTCCGGAAGAGTTAAGTATGTGTTTCATAACGGAATAGCCGAGCGATTGTTTTATTTTTTCGGCACACCAATTGAATTTTTCTATTTGTTCGATTGTAAAATCGTCCATATCAGGATCTTCGGAAGCTGCCAAATGCGAAAAGATAGAAACAACTTTCAATTGCGATTGCGACTTCAGCAAATCTATCAGTTTGTCCAAATCATCATATTCGAAGCCGGCACGGTGCATTCCACTATCAATTTTTATATGAATGGGATAATCCTTCAAATTTTTCTGATTTGCCTCCTCTAAAATCTTTTTCAACATCCTAAACGAACAGACTTCAGGCTCCAAATTATACGAAAACATTTGATGAAGAACTGTCGGTGTTGGATTTAAAACCATAATCGGCATCACAATGCCCGCTTGACGAAGCTCCACTCCCTCATTGACGTAAGCCACCGCCAAATAATCACATTTATGATATTGCAACGCCCGCGACACTTCAACAGAGCCACTGCCATAAGCCGAAGCTTTGAGCATACACATCAATTTTGTTGTCTTGCGCAACTTTGAACGATAATAATCGATATTGTGAAACAGAGCATCGAAATTGGTTTCCAGTACGGTGTCGTGTACCAGCAATTGCAAATGAGAAAGAATTCTTTCTAAGTCAAAATCAGGGGCAATTTTCAGTAAAATTGCTTCATTTTTCAGTGTTGAAATAACACCTGAATCTAAAAAAGCATCCGTGGTTGGAAAAAACTTTTTGTTCTGTATATCAAATATTTGCGATTGCGAACACAGTTCTTTACCTATGAATATAATACTATTCACGGATTGATTGTGAATAATTTTTTGAATGGTAGTATAAAACATTTCGCAAACTGTTTCGTCGCCGTTTATATCGGTAACAATAAGCGTGCGTGACATGTTTTGGTTGCACGACTGCTGTTCCAAAAACGCCAAAGCATGTTTGGTTAGCGACGTCAAATCGCAATTGTACGTGTCTTTTATAAGCAAACAGCCGTTGATGCCTTCTTCAACTTCGTAGCGTGGATGCTCCATCGGAAAACTTTTTTATAACAAAAAACACCTCCGGCTCTCTTTGAAACCGGAAGGTATTTTTCTATCGTAACGTTGTAATTTTTAGTCTAATAAACTTTTAGGATCGAGATTATCTTTCTCTATATCCAAGAAATATTTGTAGGTGCCTACTTTCAGTTCGTAGCAAGCGGCGTAATCGCAAACAATAATGCCTTTGCGATGCATTTGCAATGCACTGATAGTCCACATTTGCGTAATACCTTCTTCTACGGCATGACGCAAAGCGCGTGCTTTTCCAAGTCCGTTGACAATTATCAATACTTCATCAGCATCCATAACCGTACCAACACCTACCGTCAATGCTGTTTTTGGCACTTTATTAACATCGTTATCGAAGAAACGCGAATTGGCGATAATAGTATCCGTAGTCAGCGTTTTACGACGTGTGCGCGATGTGAGAGACGAGCCGGGTTCATTGAACGCAATGTGTCCGTCGGGACCAATGCCGCCTAAAAAGAGGTCTATACCGCCCACAGACTTAATTTTTGCTTCGTAACGTTCGCATTCAGCATCAAGGTCTTCGGCATTACCATTCAAAAGATTAACGTTTTTCTCTTGAATATCAACGTGTTTAAAGAAGTTGTTCCACATAAACGAATGGTAGCTTTGCGGATGTTCTCTAGGCAAACCAATATATTCGTCCATATTGAACGTAACCACATTTTTGAACGATACTACGCCCTGCTGGTTCATTTTAATCAACTCTTTATACATTCCCAGAGGCGATGAGCCAGTAGGCAAACCTAAAACAAACGGTTTTTCGGCAGTCGGATTTGCCTTACGAATTTTACTCACTACATAAGCCGCAGCCCATTTCGATACTTCTGCGTAATCGGGTTCAATAATTAATCTCATAATGTTTAATTTTTAGTTAATTGTTTTATAGATAGACACATAGATTTTCCTAATTCAAGTAATGCTTTATAGTTTTCGGCAGACAATGCCTGTTTTTGTTCCACAGTTCCTACTAAATTCCAGCCCATTTTTTCTGCAAATGCACTCAGGTTTTTAATGGTAGTACCTGCCCATGTGAAAGAGCCAAAAGCACCGAAAACACGATTTTTGACACTACGCACTGCAATTTTATCCAATAGTGCGGCGATTTCGGGGTAAAGACCGTTGCAATAAGTTGGACAACCAATCACCAAACCCGAATATTTGAAAATATCAGCTAAAATATCGGCTGGATGGGATTTAGAAACATCGTGTAACACTACGTTTGTCATACCGCCTTCTATCACACCACGCGCAACAGCCTCTGCCATTGCTTCCGTGTGTCCATACATTGAGCCGTAAACCACTACAACGCCCTCCTGCCCTTCGTATCGGCTCAATTGGTCGTAGATGCCCATAACTTTAGACAAACGTTCGCCCGTCCAAACAGGACCATGTGTAGAAGCTATCATTTCAATGGATAAGTTCGATAGTTTCTTAAAAGCCTGTTGCACAGCCGACCCGTATTTCCCAATAATATTGGCATAATAACGGTACATTTCGTTCCAATATTTGTCCAGCAGCAATTGTACATCCATCACTGCACCGTCGAGCGTTCCGAAACAACCGAAAGCATCTGCTGAAAAAAGAATTTTGTCCGTTACGTTGTACGTCATCATCACTTCAGGCCAGTGAACCATAGGCGTAAAATAAAACTGAAGCAAACGCTTACCAATTGCCAATGTATCGCCGTCGGCTACTTCATAGAAACCTTCAGTAATGCCGTAGTAGCCTTCTATCATACCGATAGTTTTAGAATTGCCCACAATGCGAATTTCCGGAAACTCACGAATAAGCGCAGACAGCGACGATGAATGGTCAGACTCCATGTGGTCAATAATGACATAATCGACAGGACGCCCACCGGCAGCTTCTTTTATTTGACGTAGAAATTGTTCGCTATAACCGGCTTCAACAGTATCGATTAACACTACTTTTTCATCGACTATCAAATAAGAATTGTAAGAAACGCCGTTGGGAAGCGGAATCATATTCTCGAAAAGTGCCTTTTGTCGGTCGTTTACACCAACATAAAACACACCATCGGCTATTTGATAAGGATTAAAATTCATATTTATTCTAATGTAACTTCTGTATTGATTTTTTTTATCAGACCGCGAAGTACTTGTCCGGGACCCAATTCGCAGAATGTATTTGCTCCGTCAGTTATCATTTTTTCCACCGATTGCGACCAACGCACCGAAGCCGTCAACTGCGCAATCAGGTTCGCTTTTATCTCTTCTTTATCGGTATGCGGCAAAGCATCTACATTTTGATAAATCGGACAAATGGGCTGCATAAACGTCACTTTTTGGATAGCCGCTTCCAACTCTACCCGAGCAGGTTCCATTAGCGGTGAATGGAACGCACCTCCAACTGCCAATTTGAGTGCACGTTTGGCTCCGGCTTCCGTCATTTTTTTGCATGCAGCATCAATAGCAGCTTCCGTGCCTGAAATAACCACTTGTCCGGGGCAATTATAGTTGGCTGGAACGACAATTCCGTCCGTTGCTTTACATATTTCTTCTACTGTGGCATCGGGCAAACCGATGATGGCAGCCATTGTTGAAGGTTGTTTCTCACAAGCTTTCTGCATCGCCATAGCACGGGCAGAAACCAACTTTAAACCGTCTTCTAACGACAACGCTTTGGCTGCCACTAAAGCCGAAAATTCACCCAACGAATGACCGGCTACCATATTCGGCTTAAACGCATCTTCCAAAATGAATGCGGAAACGACCGAATGTAAAAAAACTGCCGGTTGAGTAACTTTAGTTTGACGCAACTCCTCGTCGGTACCGGCAAACATAATGTCCGTAATGCGAAAACCGAGAATATCATTTGCTTGTTCAAACAGTTGCTTAGCCAACGGATAAGTATCGTACAAATCCTTGCCCATGCCCACAAATTGAGCACCTTGACCGGGAAAAACATATGCTTTCATCTTCAATTAAATTTATTCTGTTAATTCATCGCAAAGATACCTATTTTATGGTAGAAAATCAAAATTTTTTTATATCGGGAACTACTATTATCTTTGTTTTACAAAACAACAGGATTTTTTAATCTCTTAATTTATGAAAAAAATATATTTAATCGTTTTATTATCAATATTTTGCAAAATTTGCAACGCTCAACTTTTGGTTGAAAATTTTGACTATCCGCAAGGCGCATTACTTACTTCCAACGGTTGGTTTACCCAATATGGCACAGCTTCTAGCATTGGTGTAACTAACGGTCTTATTTTTGACAATTACATTGCTTCGAACACCGGTAATGCCGCACTATTAGATGCTGAAGAAAGTAATCACCTTCATAAAAGCTTCAACGAAACAACTTCCGGCAACGTTTACGTCGCTTTTATGTTCCAGCCTACCATTGTTGCCAAAGACGGCTGGTTTTTCAGTTTGCGCGACAACAAATTGGATTACACCAACTTTAATTTCAACGGGCGTCTGTTTATAACTACTGACAACAAAATAGGTCTGACTTTTGGCAACAATGCCAATAAAGTGTACAGTGCCAATGCGTTAGAAGCTTCAAAAACTTACCTTGTGGTGCTAAAATACACAATAAAAGAAGGCAATAACAACGATGAAGTTTCTCTTTATCTGTTCAGTTCATTCCCCGAAAATGAGCCTGCTAACCCTGAAATAGGACCTTTAACCGACAACGCTGTACAAGATATTAATCCCGCTAACGTAGTTTTACGCAGTTACTCTTCTTACAATTGGCTAGTCATTGACGGCATACGCGTAGGCACTACATGGGAAGAAACCGTAAAAAAAGTTCAAAATTCGGGCAACACTACCCTATCAACCAACAATTTTCGCTACTATGTGCACGCCAACACACTGAATTTTGACTTAACACAAGCGGCTAATCAGTTCGCTATTTACGACCTTACCGGCAAATGTTTGACTAAAAAGCACGAAAATCTTCCCGCAGGAAGCTACACCGTTGCTCTAAAAAGCGGAGTTTACATTTTAAAAATTGATTCTTCCGTTAAAAAAATTATCGTTAAATAACTTGCAATCTGCCACTTAAATTTTTTGAAAAAGAAAATAGATTTTTAGTTTGCGGAATAAGAAAATAAGTATTACCTTTGCCAACCGCAAAACGGCAATGGTGCCATAGCTCAGTTGGTAGAGCAAAGGACTGAAAATCCTTGTGTCCCCGGTTCGATTCCTGGTGGCACCACACAAGAAAGTTGACAAATTTACTGTCAGCTTTCTTTTTTTTCCCCAATCGGTAAAAAAACATCACCGATATGCATCAAATAAAAAAAAATGGTTACCTTTGCTTCGTAAAAACGAAAAATGTATCGTTTTTTTAGACTTTGGTACGGAATTTGACGGTATTTTTAACATAAATTCCAAGCGTATGAATAAAACTATACTCACTTCATTTTTTATACTCTTATTCGCTTTACCCACGGTTGCATTTGCACAAACGAATGTTACCGATGATGTGGTAGCAGCTTTTAATAGCGGCTACAGCGACGGCATTGCCAACCACTTGAATAACAATGTGGAACTCACCATTGACCAAGTGGACAATGTGTTCAACAAGCAACAGACGAGAACTATTCTCAGCTCTTTTTTCAAAAAAAATCAGCCGTTGAAGTTCACTGTGATGCACAAAGGCGACAAAGACAGGTCGCAATTTATGATAGGTAACCTCGAAACTACTACCGGACGTTTCCGCGTATCGGTGCTGATAAAAAACGACTTAATACAACAACTACGAATAGAAAACGCTGATGACTGACCATCTTGACGCCCTTATTAAACTTTGGTTTGCCGAAGATATCGGTGATGGCGACCACACTACCCTTTCGTGTATTCCTGCCGATGCTATCGGAAAATCGCAACTCATTATTAAAGAAGAAGGTATTTTGGCGGGCGTAGAAGTAGCCAAACGGGTTTTCCACCTATTCGATTCCGACTTAAAAATGACGCAATTTTTGCACGATGGCGACCGCGTAAAAGTGGGCGACATCGCATTCGTTGTGGAAGGGCGCATACAATCGCTGCTACAAACGGAACGACTGATACTCAACATTATGCAACGAATGAGCGGCATAGCCACACGCACTGCCGAATATGTAAAATTGCTCGAAAGCACGCACACACGTGTACTCGACACGCGCAAAACCACGCCCGGATTACGACTGCTTGAAAAAGAGGCGGTAAAAATAGGCGGAGGCTGCAACCATCGTATCGGCTTATACGATATGATTTTACTTAAAGATAATCATGTGGATTTTGCCGGAGGCATTGACAAAGCAATTACTCGTGCCAAAGAGTACTGTGAAACTAAAGGAAAAAACCTCAAAATAGAGATAGAAGTCCGCAATTTTGACGAAATACGCCAAGTAATGGCAGTTGGTGGCGTTGACCGCATTATGCTCGACAACTTCACGCCAGCCGATACCAAAAAGGCTGTGGAACTAATTGGTGGCAAATACGAAACCGAATCATCAGGCGGAATTACCTTCGATACGCTGCGCCAATATGCCGAATGTGGAGTGGACTATATTTCGGTAGGTGCACTCACCCATTCCGTTAAAAGCTTGGACATGAGTTTTAAAGCAGTAAAAAACAGTGTGAAAGTATAAAGGTAAGAAAGTAGAAAAGAGAGTTTTGGCTTAATTCCTTATGTTTTAAAAGGCTTTACTTGTAGAAGTGAAGCCTTTTTTGCTTTAGCTTATCCGACAACTAATTTGACACTATTTTTTAGTGACTGCTTATTTTGGGGCAAAATTATAGTACATCTGTGCCAACACAAGGTATAATGTAAAACTTTTTTTCACATTTGTGATTTTAGAAGTAACTTTGCAAAATGAACCTTTTCTTTGGTTTAATATGAAACGTTTTTTCTATTTTTTTACACTAGCAATGCTTTGCTGTGGTTGTGGCACGCCACCAGCCACCAACAGCGGTGATACTACTGCCCTGCCCGATTCTACAATGACTGTAACCCACGCAAAAGGTTTCAGAGTGGATTATTTTGATGGTTATAAGCGCGTTATACTGAATAATCCGTGGCACGAAGGCGAAATATTGGCTACCTATTATTTAGTAAAAGACAGCACCACACAAACGCCCGATGCTGCTCTGACTATACAAATTCCGCTTCGGAGTATTGCTGTAACGTCGTGTACGCACTTTGAGTTTTTGCAACTAATTAACGCTTTAAACACCGTAACGGGCGTATGCAACCCCGAACTTATTTATAATGACACACTGCGCCAAGCCTGTGAAAACGGTCATATTGTCAGCTTGGGCAACGCTTTCAATACCAATACGGAACGTCTGTTGCATTTGAACCCCGATGCATTGATGTTGGCTCACTACAATCAGCAGGATGAAAATGGGAAACGCTTACAATCGGCAGGTATTCCGCTGATTTACAACAACGAATGGACTGAGCCGTCACTTTTGGCACGATCAGAATGGATAAAATTAGTAGCTACTTTTTACGACAAAGAGCAAGTGGCTTGCAGTCTATTTTCCAATACAGAACAACGCTACAACGCCATAAAATCAATAGCGAAAAAAGCTCAATACCACCCGACTGTTTTAGCAGGTGGCAACTTCAAAGGTACGTGGTATGTACCCGGGGGACAAAGTTATATGGGACAACTGTTTGCCGATGCAGGAGCCGACTATTTTTACAAAAACGATTCAACAACAGGCAGTTTGCCGCTCAATTTTGAAACGGTGCTACACCATTTCGTAAAAGCCGACGTGTGGCTGAACGCTCCCGTAGCGTCGCTGCAAGAACTCTACAATATGGACAAACGTCATCACCTATTTAAATCAGCACAACAGCAACGCGTGTATGGATTTTTCGCTCGTACAAAAGCCGGCGGTGCCAACGATTTTTGGGAAAGTGCCGTAGCGCATCCCGACATTGTGTTGAAAGATGTTGTATGGGCTTTACACCCTGAACTATTGCCCGATGATTATCAGCCTAAGTACCTTATTAAATTGAAATGAACAAATAATGAAAAGTATAAAAAACGGATTGCTTTTTGGAGGTTTAATTGTTTTGATGGGCGTGGTATTAGTATGCGACATCATTTTTGGCAGCGTACGGTTGCCGCTGGAAGCACTATGGTCGGATGATATACTCTACCGCGAAATTATCTACAACTTCCGTCTCCCGAAGGCTTTAACGGCTGTCATTACAGGAGCGGCAATTTCAGTGGCGGGACTGATTATGCAAACGCTTTTTCGCAATCCGTTAGCAGGACCTTACGTTTTAGGGGTTAGTTCCGGAGCGAGCCTTGGGGTGGCTGTTTATTTGCTTGCCGGAGGTCTATTGCCGGTAGCATTGACGCAAAGCGGATGGGGGTTGGTTATTGCAGCCATTACGGGAGCCGTTTTGGTGCTGTTGCTGGTTCTAGCTGTGTCGCTACATGTGCGCCAAGCCGTATCATTGCTTATTGTCGGTATTATGTTCGGACAAATAGCCGGCTCGTTGGTTACTATTCTGCAAAACAGCAGCAATCCCGATTCACTAAAACTGTTTGTTGTATGGACTTTCGGCAGTTTGTCAGCGGTGGGCTGGAACTATATGCAAGTGATGCTGTTGTTAATTACTGTAGGATTAACTATTGTTTTTGCCATACAAAAATCGCTTAATGGCTTGCTGTTAGGCGAAAATTATGCACAAGGATTGGGCATCAACATTACTCGCACCCGTTTTTTAATTATCGTTGCAGTGGCTTTGCTTGCCGGGACTACGACAGCATTCACAGGTCCCATTGCCTTTATAGGTATGGCGGTTCCGCATTTGGTGCGTGGCTTGTTCCGCACGTCCGACCACAGTATTACTATTCCCGGAACAATGCTTTGCGGTGCTATATTGCTATTGCTTTGCGATTTGGCTACACAATTACCTGCCGACGGCTACACGCTTCCAATTAATGCCATAAGTGCCTTAGTGGGTGCGCCTATCATCATTTGGATAATTTTGAAAAACAAACGGACAATTGAAAATTAAAATTTTTAAAAAAAAATAATGGTTTGCTCTTTTGTAAAATTGTAAATTTATAAATAATTGTGCTGAAAACCACTCATTTAAATATCGGCTACGGTAAACACTTCGTACAACGCGGCCTGAACCTATCGGCTTCGGCGGGCGATTTGATTTGTCTGACAGGCACCAATGGCACAGGAAAAAGTACTTTATTGCGCACTCTGGCAGGCTTGCAAAAAACACTTGGCGGACACATCACCATTCAGGGAAAAGATGTCGAGAAACTGACCAACGCCGAACGCGCCACACTCTTATCGCTTGTGCTAACCGACACTATTACTGTTGAAAATCTTACGCTGCATGATTTGGTGGCAATGGGACGTTTTCCTTACACCAATTGGGCTGGAAAACTTTCAGAAGAAGATGAAAATATTATAAATCAATCACTTGAACAAGTTAATTTAACACATAAAGCCAATTGCTACATTTGCGAAGTGAGTGACGGTGAAAAACAAAGATGTGTAATCGCAAAGGCATTGGCACAAGATACGCCTTTGGTACTTTTAGATGAACCGACTGCACATCTCGACCTTCCAAACCGCATCGAAATTATGCTGTTGCTGCGTCGCCTATCAGTAAATATGCGCAAAACATTTTTACTTTCGACACACGAACTCGACCTTGCACTTCAAATGGCTGATAAAATTTGGTTAATGGGAAATGACGGTGTACAAGTTGGCATTCCTGAAGACTTGATGCTTGACGGTAAATTTCAAGAAACGTTCGGCAGTGATACATTTCGTTTTGACGAAACCGACGGGCACTGCAAAATAAACCATCCTATGGGCAATTTAGAAGTAGCTGTTATTGGCGAAAAGCCTGCTATACTTTGGTTGGAACGCGCCTTACTCCGCTGTGGCATACGCACCGTACCAACTGCCGACATTACCATAGAAGCGCACCACGACCATTTTGCCATAGGCGACCGCAAAGCAAATTCCATTGAAGAAACGCTTAAACTTTTAGCAGAAAAATAAAAAACGGATAAAAAGAAATGCGGACAAGCCTTTTTTGCTGCCGCATCCCTCCTCACTTAAAACGTTAGGAAAAATGAATTTTATTTTATTAGTAATATTTTTTCTTTACGTTCAGAGACAACAAATTCGTTTGCCAATTATCCTCCGCATTGCGAATGACCGCAATTAGTGCAAATGGCGCATCCGTCTTGTTTTATCATTGTTTGCTGATGGCATTCAGGACATTCAAGTCCTTTAATTTCAGAACCTTCCGGAATATATTTTTTCAAAGCACGCTCTACACCGGCTTTCCATGTGTTAATGGATTCACTATCGAGTTGAAGACTGCTTACCAATTTGATAACTTGGTCAATAGGCATACCGTAGCGCAACACACCTGAAATCAGTTTTGCGTAGTTCCAATACTCTTTGTTAAACTTGTGCGAAAGTCCCTCCATAGTAGTTTTGTAACCACGAGAATTTTTGTATTGAAAGTCGTAGCGTTTGTTGCCATCTTCGTCCACTTCCTTTATAATTTTACCTGATACAACTGTTTTGGGCAGCAAAATACCCTCATCATCGTCAGCTAAACCGGTAAAAATTTCATACGGACGGTCGTCTTTAAGACCCACAAAAGCAATCCATTTTTCTTTTTTATTTTGAAAACGTACCACATCGCACTCCAACTCTTTTGGGCGAACTAAACGTTCAGTTTCGTCGTAGCAAACGCACTTACGGTTGGGGTCATTTTCCTTTTTATCATTGTTGTCAGCGGCAACCAAAACACCGCTGCGCGAACCTTCGCGATAGACCGTAACACCCTTGCAACCGGACTTCCAAGCCTCTATATACAATTCGTCCACCAATTCCTCTGAAACATCTTCGGGCAGATTAATAGTTACACTAATAGAATGGTCAACCCACTTTTGTACGCGTCCTTGCATGCGCACCTTCTGCATCCAATCAATATCTTCGGCAGTAGCTTTGTAATAGGGCGATTTGGCAATCATTTCGTCCAATTCTTCCTGCGAATATTTTTTAGTAACATCATAACCATTTACCAACATCCACGTAACAAATTTGTGGTGAAATACTGTGTATTCTTCCCAGCTATCGCCCTCAGAATCAACAAAATCCACATGAACATTAGAATCGTTCGGATTGACTTTGCGACGACGTTTGTACACCACTTTAAATACCGGTTCAATGCCCGATGTTGTTTGCGTCATCAAACTGGTAGTTCCCGTGGGTGCAATGGTAAGACAGGCAATATTGCGCCGTCCGTATTTTTTCATCTCCTCGTACAAAGCAGGGTCTGCCTCTTTAATACGTTTGATAAACGGATTTTCGGCTTCGCGTTTAGTGTCGTACACCGTAAATGCACCACGCTCTTTTGCCATATTTACCGATGAGCGATAAGCCTCTATGGCAATAGTTTTTTGCACTTCCTCAGCAAAATTGGTAGCTTCATCGGTGCCGTAACGTAAGCCCAAAGCTGCCAACATATCTCCTTCGGCAGTAATCCCTACACCCGTGCGGCGACCTTGGAGCGATTTTGCTCTGATTTTTTGCCACAATTGGTATTCTGTCAATTTTACGTTGTCATCTTCGGGGTCGGACTCAATTTTAGCAAGAATTTTGTCAATTTTCTCCAATTCCAAATCGATAATGTCGTCCATAATACGTTGTGCCAAACGTACATGTTTTGAAAACAATTCAAAATTAAATTTAGCTTTCGATGTAAACGGATTTTCAACATACGAATAGAGATTTATTGCCAACAAACGGCAACTATCGTAGGGACACAACGGAATTTCGCCACAAGGATTGGTGGAAACGGTACGAAAACCAAGGCCGGCATAACAATCGGGCACCGATTCTCGCAGAATAGTATCCCAAAAAAGCACACCCGGTTCAGCCGAACGCCATGCGTTGTGAATAATTTTTTTCCACAACTCCTTAGCATGAATCTCTCTTTTATAGGTTGGACGGTTCGAATCCGTAGGATATTGCTGTTTGTAGATGCCTTCGGAAACAACGCTACGCATAAAATCATCGTCTATCTTCACAGAAACGTTTGCACCTGTAACTTTTCCTTTTTCCAATTTTGCATCGATAAAACTCTCAGCATCAGGATGTTTTATGGAAACAGACAACATCAGTGCACCACGCCGTCCGCCTTGAGCCACTTCACGAGTCGAATTAGAATAACGTTCCATAAACGGCACCAATCCTGTGGATGTAAGCGCTGAATTTTTTACAGGCGAACCTTCGGGACGGATGTGCGACAAATCATGTCCTACTCCGCCACGGCGTTTCATCAACTGCACCTGCTCTTCATCGAGTTTGATAATGGCACCGTATGAATCGGAATCGCCATCAATGCCGATAACAAAACAGTTGGACAATGAAGAAATTTGAAAATCGTTTCCGATACCGGTCATAGGGCTGCCGGCAGGAATAATGTAACGAAATTGGTCAAATAAATCAAATACTTCCTTCTCTGTGAGCGGATTAGGATAACGCTTTTCAACACGCGCTACTTCGCGTGCCAAACGCCAATGCATATCTTCCGGCGATTTTTCAAACAAATTGCCATCCGAATCTTTCAACGCATATTTGTTAACCCAAACCTGAGCGGCTAATTGGTCGCCGCCAAAATACTCAAACGATGCTTGTTGAGCTTCCTCATTAGTAATAATCTGTTTTTCCACTAGTAATAAAAATAAAAAGGATTAGTATCTAAAATAATCGACTATAAAATGTCCGTAATGGCATATTTTTTCTAAATTCCGTACCTATTAAAAAAATCTTTTGCAAAACTCAAGCGCAAAAAAATAATAAAACTTATCCGAAAAAAATCGAAAAAACTTTATTTATCAATTAGTTACTAAAAAACAAAAGACCTGAAGTTGTCGGAAATAAAAAATTTCAATCCTGTTTTCGAGAATAAAATTTTCTATTTGCAAAGTAATAACATTTTTATCGAAGAAAAAAAAATCTCGCAAAAAATATGATAATAAAGTTATCAACAACTCCTAAAATGCTCCTCCAAACCTTGTTTTTGTGTTCAATTTTCACTCAAAGAATTTTTCATTGTCAATTATGCCATTTTTATTTACCTTTGTGAAAAATTATCTTTATGAAAAAATTGCTTTTTGGGGCGATAATTGCTGCTACGTCCTTGTCGCAAGCTGCCACTATTTACCAAATTGACATTAACGACAATATCGGCAGTAAAACGTGGGTGTACACCAAACGCGGTTTTAGTGAAGCCGAAGCGTTAAACGCCAATCTTGTATTGCTGCGCCTCAATACTTATGGTGGCGAACTTTCCTTTGCCGATAGCATACGCACACAAATTCTCAATTCCGACATTCAAACAGTCGCTTTCATTGATAATAATGCCGCATCAGCCGGAGCACTCATTTCTATTGCCTGCGACCGCATTTATATGCGCAAAGGCGCGAGTTTAGGCGCTGCAACAGTAGTAGCCGGCACCGATGGTCAGCAAATGCCGGACAAATACCAATCGTATATGCGAGCCACCATGCGTTCTACCGCTGAAGCTCACGGCAAGGATAGTCTCGGTCGTTGGAAACGCGACCCGCTTATAGCCGAAGCCATGGTGGACAATCATACGGTAATTCCCAACATTATTGATTCGGGCAAAACGCTGACATTCACCACTGAAGAAGCCATTGCCAATCGCTACTGCGAAGGTGTTGCCGAAACGGTAATCGATGTGTTGGAAAAAGAAGGTTATTCTGTCGGCGAATATGAATTAATCACCTATAAGCCAACATTTTACGATAAATTAAAAGGCATTTTGACCAACACAATTTTCCAAAGCCTGCTGATTATGTTCATTATCGGCGGTATCTATTTTGAACTGCAAACGCCCGGAATAGGCTTTCCGCTTGTTGTTGCCATTGTGGCATCGGTGCTCTATTTTGCACCACTCTACATTGATGGTTTGGCAGCCAATTGGGAAATTATCATCTTCTTTATTGGCGTTATACTACTTATTTTGGAAATTTTTGTCATTCCGGGATTTGGAATTGCAGGCATCAGCGGCATTGTCTGCGTTGTTTTCGGATTGGTTATGAGCCTTATTGACAATGTCAATTTCAATTTTGAACGCGTGCGCCTACCCGATGTCGGCGAAGCTGTTTTTACTGTTTTTTTAGGTCTGTTGACTTCTTTCTTTGCTATTTTATACTTTTCACACAAAATTGGCAGCCGAGGCTTATGGGGAAAATTGGCTCTAAAAACGGCACAAGAAAAAGAGTCGGGATTTGTAGGCGTACCTACCGAACAGCAATCACTTATCGGTAAATCGGGCATCGCTGCCACTGACTTGCGCCCTTCGGGCAAAGTGGAAATTGACGGAAAACGGTACGATGCTGTATCCAATTACGCCGGATTTATTGCCAAAGGAACGCCCATTTCGGTGGTTCGCTACGAAACAGGACAAATCTATGTCGAAAGTTGACCGAAAAAATCCATTTTTCGTATTCTAAAAAAATTACCTAACTTTGTCAGTTTAAAACAGAGAAAAATGTACTTTAAAGTACACTATAACGACCCAAATAGTAACGCTCGCGCCGGCGAAATCACTACCGAACACGGAGTTATACAAACCCCCATTTTTATGCCTGTCGGTACGGTGGCTTCGGTTAAAGCTGTGCATTTCAGAGAATTGCGCGACGATATTGGTGCACAAATTATTTTAGGCAATACCTACCACCTCTATTTGCGCCCGGGATTGGATATTTTGGAACAAGCAGGCGGTTTGCACAAATTCAACGGTTGGGAACGTCCCATATTAACCGACAGCGGCGGATTTCAAGTGTTTTCGCTTTCCGACAGGCGTAAACTCAAAGAAGAAGGTGCCTATTTTCATTCACATATTGACGGCTCTAAGCATTTGTTTACGCCCGAAAATGTGGTGGACATACAACGTACTATCGGTGCTGATATTATGATGGCTTTTGATGAATGTACACCCGGAGATGCCAACTACACTTACGCCAAACAATCGATGGAACGCACGCACCGTTGGCTGGAACGCGGTCTGAAACATTTCAACGAAACGGAACCGAAATACGGCTATCAACAAGCTTTTTTCCCCATAGTTCAAGGCTGCATTTATCCCGATTTGCGCCGACAATCGGCGGAATTTGTCGCTTCGCAAAACTGTGCAGGCAACGCCATTGGCGGACTATCTGTAGGTGAACCTGTGGAAAAAATGTACGAAATGACAGAGTTAGTAAATTCTATTTTACCCAAAGATAAACCACGTTATTTGATGGGCGTAGGAACACCCGCTAATATTTTGGAATGCATTGAGCGCGGCGTGGATATGTTCGACTGCGTAATGCCTACGCGCAACGGTCGCAACGGTATGTTATTTACACGCAACGGCATTATAAACATAAAAAACAAGCAATGGGCTAACGATTTTTCGCCTATTGACGAAGAAAGCGACTGTTTTGTCGATAAACACTACACAAAAGCCTACCTGCGCCACCTGTTTGTGAGCAGAGAATTGTTAGGAATGCAGATTGCCTCGATACACAATTTGGCTTTCTATCTATGGCTGGTTGGCGAAGCGCGCAAACAAATTATCAATGGCACATTTACCTCTTGGAAAGCTGAAATAATAAAAAAAGTAACACAACGTCTATAAGATTTTAAACGTATGCTCAAACGACTTGATTGGTACATCATAAAAAAATATTTGGGAACGTACACTTTTTCCATTATACTGATTATCAGCATTTCAGTAATTTTCGATTTAACGGAAAAAATCGATAATTTCTTTGAAAACGATGCGCCATGGGAAGCCATTGTATTTGATTACTATTTGAATTTCATTCCGTTCTTCGCCAACTTGTTTACACCGCTATTTGCCTTTATTTCGGTCATATTTTTTACTTCAAAAATGGCAATGAACAGCGAAATTATCGCAATTTTGGCAAGTGGCATCAGCTTTAATAGATTTTTACGCCCCTACTTCATTTCAGCCACGCTTATAGGTCTTTTTACGTTCTTTTTGAGCGGTTACGTCATTCCGCCATCCAACAAAATTCGGTTGGCATTCGAAGATAAATATATCTCGCGTTTCACGTCTGAAGTGGTTCGTAATGTGCAATTTGAAGTGGAAAAAGGCACTATTGTCTATTTTGAACGTTTTGAAGAAAAAAGCAAAGAAGGTTATCACTTTTCAATGGAAAAATTTGATGGTAAAACATTAATTTCGCGTATGACTGCCGAAAACATAAAATGGGACTCTCTCAACCACTGGACATTGTACAACTACACCATCCGGGACTTTGACGGAATGTATGAACACATTTCGCAAGGCTACGAAATTGACAGCGTTATCTGCATGGATCCTGCCGATTTTTTTGTTACCGCCAAAAATAGTTCCGAAATGAAAAATCCGGAACTGCGCAACTACCTCAAACGCCAGAAAGAACGCGGCATGAGCAACATACAAGCCTTTGAAGATGAATACCAAAAACGCTTTTCCATGCCATTTTCAGCACTGATTTTAACCCTTATCGGCGTGTCGCTTTCATCGCGCAAAGTACGTGGCGGCATGGGCTTGTATATCGGCGTGGGCATTGCTTTGAGTGCGCTCTACATTTTGTTTATTTCTTTGTCAAGCTCTTTTGCCATAAATGGCAGTATGCCATCGTTATTAGCGGTGTGGTTACCCAATATCATCTTTATGATTATAGGTCTGTTTTTGTATTACAAAGCACCAAAATAACATTCGGTCGAAAATACAAAATTGTTGATAACTCAAAAGTACTTTGCAACAAGTGAGATTGAATCTTTCTGAATTTGTAGCTCTCTACGCACAACATCCACAAATAAAGCACATCGCAAAATGGATGCGGAGCGCATCATCAGCTCTGCGCATATCGGGATTGCAAACCTCTGCAAAAGCGCTTGCCGTAGCTACCCTATCGAATGAAAAAACACCGCCGCTGTTTGTAATCGAAAACGATGCTGATACTGCCGCCTATTTTTACCACGATTTAACGCAACTGCTTGGCAATGAAACCGTTTACTTTTTTCCTTCCAGTTATCGAAACAGTTTGAAAATAGGCACAAAAGACACTTCCAACGAAATTCTGCGAACTGAAACACTCGCCAAAATAAGTGCAGGAAAAGCCGCTATTGTAGTGAGTTACCCCGAAGCGATAGCCGAAAAAATAATATCAGGAAAAACACTGAAAGCCAATGCTTTAAATTTAACTGTTGGCGAATTGACGGACACTAACCTCATCACCGCTTATCTGCAAAAGCAAGGTTTTATTCAGGTGGATTTTGTTTACGAACCCGGGCAGTTTTCCATACGCGGCAGCATTTTTGACATTTTTTCCTACTCATTCGAAAGACCCTACCGCATTGACTTTTTCGGCGATGAGATAGAGAGTATTCGCACTTTCGATATAGAAAAACAGTTGTCGCTCGAAAATAAAAAAAGCATCACAGTACTGCCAAACATCAGCGAAATAAAAACCGATAGAAAATCATTTTTTGAATTTATCGGCAAAGAAAGCATTTTCATTTTCAACAATGTTCTTTTTGTAAAAGGAAAAATTAACCAACTGTACGACAATCTTTTAACAAAATTAAATCAAAGTAACACTTTACCCGATTTACACGCACAACTCATTGTTGGTGACGAATTTTTAAACTGCCTTTCAGCTTTCCGAACCATAGAAATAGGCACCAAACAGTTCTTTAAATCAGCCCAAGAAATAGAGTTCCAAACCTCGGCACAGCCTATTTTTCACAAAAACTTTGACCTTTTATCCGAACAATGTAAAAGCTACCTGCAAAAAGGCTACCGTCTCTATATATGCAGCGACAGCGTAAAACAGACCGACCGCATTGCTGCCATTTTTAAGGATAGAAACGAAAATATTAACTTCACGCCGGTTGTAAAAACCCTGCACGAAGGCTTTATCGACCACGATTTATCTATTTGTTGCTTTACCGACCATCAGATTTTTGACCGTTTTCACAAATTTTCATTGCGTAGCGACCAAGCTAAAATCGGCAAAATGGCACAAGCACTGAAAGATTTGAGCCAGTTCCGCATCGGCGATTACGTGGTACATATTGACCACGGCGTAGGAAAATTCGGCGGTTTGTTCAAAACCGAAATTAACGGCAAACAACAGGAAGTTATTAAGCTGATTTACAAGGATAACGACATTATTTTCGTCAGCATTCACGGACTTCACCGCATATCGAAATACAAAAGCAAGGAAGGTGCTGAACCCACCATTAATAAATTAGGCACCGGCGCATGGGAACGCTTAAAAGAACGCACTAAAACCAAGGTAAAGGACATTGCGCGCGACTTGATAAAACTCTATGCACAGCGCAAAGCCCAAGAAGGTTTTCGATTTTCACCGGACAGCTACCTGCAACAGGAATTGGAAGCTTCGTTTCTTTACGAAGATACACCCGACCAGAGCAAAGCCACTGCTGACATAAAACACGATATGGAATCGGCACGTCCAATGGACAGACTAGTATGTGGCGATGTTGGTTTCGGAAAAACGGAAGTAGCCATGCGAGCTGCTTTTAAAGCTGCCACAGATGGCAAACAAGTAGCCGTACTTGTACCGACAACTGTTTTAGCATTGCAGCACTACCACACGTTTACAGACCGCTTCAAAAATTTCCCTATAAAAATTGAGTACCTAAGCCGTGCAAAAAAATCGGATGAAGTTAAGAAAATACTCGCCGAACTAAAAGAAGGTAAAATTGATGTCATCATAGGCACTCATAAAATTGTTGGTAAAAATGTGCAATTCAAAGATTTAGGGCTGCTAATTATCGACGAAGAACAAAAATTCGGTGTCAGCATAAAAGAAAAGCTGAAACAGATGAAAGTGAACGTGGACACGCTAACGCTGACCGCCACACCTATTCCACGCACATTGCAATTTTCCTTAATGGGAGCACGCGACCTTTCCATTATCAACACACCGCCGCCAAACCGCTTCCCTATTATTACAGAAGTGATAAATTTTGATGAAGAGATTGTAAAAGAAGCCATTATTCACGAAATAGAACGTAACGGACAGGTATTTGTGGTTAATAATCGCGTACAAAACCTCTATGTGCTGCAAAACACACTAAAACGTCTCGTGCCCGAAGCCCGAACAGCAGTAGCACATGGTCAGATGCAGCCCAACGAACTGGAAGAGACCATTATGGATTTTATTAATTACGACTACGACATACTGATAGCAACCACCATCGTTGAATCGGGGGTTGATATTCCCAACGTCAATACCATAATCATAAACAATGCTCACATGTTCGGCTTGAGCGACTTGCACCAACTACGCGGACGTGTAGGACGCAGCAACCGCAAAGCCTATTGTTACCTGATTGCACCGCCTTTGAGCGACATTACAGACGATGCGCGACGAAGGTTGCAAGCCATTGAAACTTTTGCTGAACTCGGCAGCGGCTTCAACATTGCTATGCAAGACTTGGATATTCGCGGTGCAGGCAATATTTTGGGAAGTGAACAAAGCGGATTTATTGCCGATTTGGGCTACGAAACCTACCAAAAAATACTTAACGAAGCAATGATAGAACTTCGCGAAATGGAATTCAAAGACCTTTTCGATGAAAAAGAAAAAAACGATGGGCAATACAATTATGTTACTGATTGTCAAATAGAATCAGACTTGGAACTGCTCTTTCCCACTTGGTACATTGAAAATGTTTCGGAACGGATGGCGCTTTACCGCGAATTAGACAATATAAGCACGCCTGCCGAACTCGAAGCCTACAAGCAACGTTTGATTGACCGATTTGGAAAAATTCCGCCGGAAAGTGAAGATTTGATGAAAATTTTGCCGTTGCGTTGGAACGCACTGAAATTAGGCATTGAACGATTAGTGCTCAAACAAGGACGAATGATAGCCTATTTGGTTTCCGATATCGCTTCACCGTTCTACCAGTCAAATACCTTTGGCGACATCATCAATTACATTGCCAACCATCCGCGCAATTGTCAAATAAAGGAAGTAAACCACAAACGCTCCGTAGATTTCGGTCACATCACTTCTATTGATAAAGCTTTAGCTATACTTGACGCAATATTAAAAAAGTAGTAGTATGTGACGTTAAACACACGTTTCAAACTTTCAATTTGTCTTTTTCGGCGAACAAACTTGTACACGTTAGGATAAAATTGTAATTTTACAGCCAACAATAAATTTCGTCAAACCCACATAAAAACATTTGAATATGGACTCATTTTACGAATTGGCGAAAAATCGCCGCAGCATACGCAAATACCTCGACAAACCTGTAGAGCGCGAAAAAATCGATTCTATTTTACGCACCGCCTTAATGTCACCGGCATCCAAACGTGCCAATGGCTGGGAATTCATCGTTGTCGATGACCGTGAAAAGCTCGTAAAGTTGTCGCAATGCCGCGATTTCGGCAGTAAATTTATTGCCGAAGCACCAATGGCTATCGTCGTTGCCTACGACCCCGAAAAAAGCGACGTGTGGTTTGAAGATGCCTCTATAGCCGCCACTTTCATACAATTAGCCGCAGAAGATTTAGGGCTGGGCAGTTGCTGGGTGCAGGTTTACAAACGCCACTACAACGAAACCACCACTTCGGAAGATTATATCAAAGATTTGCTGGGCATTCCTGCTACACTTCGCGTACTGAATATGATTACCATAGGCTATAAAGACGAAGAACGCAAGCCTTACGATGAAGCAAAATTGCTTTACGACAAATTGCACTACAACCAATTTTAAGGCATGCCTCACAAAAACCAACATATTGTACTGATTGGTGCTGGAAACTTAGCAACGCAACTCGGTTTAGCATTGTACGAACAAGGCTACTCCATAGTTCAGGTTTATAGTCGTACAATTGCCGCTGCGCAAACATTGGCTTCACAAATTAAAGCAACTGCCACCGATAATCTTGCACAATTGATGCCAACAGCCAATCTCTACATCTACGCCATAAAAGATGATGCGCTACCCGAAGTTATCAACAAAGTTACTATTAATTACGGAATTCATGTACACACATCAGGAAGCGTTCCAATGGCTGTTTTTGAAAAAAAACGCACCAATTTCGGGGTTTTTTATCCGCTGCAAACTTTCAAAAAAGAGAAACGAGTGGATTTTCAACAAATACCGATTTTTTTAGAAGCATCAAATAAGCAAACATTTGATAATCTGAACGATATAACTAAAACCATTTCGGAAAATGTTCATAATTCCACATCCGAAGATAGACAAACACTTCATCTTTCAGCAGTATTCGCTTGTAATTTTACTAATCATTTTTACGCTATAGCCGGTGAAGTGCTAAAATCAACCAATCTGCCCTTTGCGGTACTTTTACCGTTAATACGCGAAGGTGTCAATAAGCTGGAAACTCTTACACCAAAAGAAGCACAAACCGGACCTGCCGTCCGTAACGACCAAAACATAATTAACAATCACCTGAAACTGCTAAAAGCTTATCCCGAATGGCAAGAAATTTATCAACAGATAACTAAAAACATACAAAATTATCATAACACTAAAAACGAATGAAGAATTTTAAGCAACTCCTGCGCCAAGTAAAAGCTTTCGCTTTCGATGTAGACGGCGTTTTATCATCAGATTCCATTCCATTGTCGCCCGAAGGCGAACCGATGCGCGTTATCAACACTAAAGACGGCTATGCTCTGAAACAGGCAGTCGTATGCGGTTTTCCGGTAGCCATTATCACCGGCGGAAATACATTAGCCGTTCGCAAACGCTTCGAATCGCTTGGCATACAAGATATTTACATGGGTTCGAGCTACAAACTGGACAGACTCAAAGATTTTATGAAAAAATACGAGTTGAAAGCCGAAGAAATTTTATTTATGGGCGATGATATTCCAGATTATGAAGCACTTAAATACGTAGGTGTGCCCACCTGCCCCGCCGATGCTGTTTCTGAAATAAAAGAAATTTGCTGTTACGTTTCACACCTGAAAGGTGGCGAAGGCTGCGGTCGCGATGTGATAGAACAAGTGTTGAAACTCAACGGAAAATGGATGCACAATGTAGAAGCATTCGGCTGGTAAGATAAAAAAGATTCAAAAAAATCACTTAAAGCAATGCTTAAATTAATTAGATATAAAAACTTGCTATTCATTGCATTGATACAAATACTAATTTCATTATCTGTCATCAATCCTATTTTAGCTGCCTACCGATTAGACCCCCTTACACCGAACTGGATTTTGGCAGCAATTATATTATCGACCGTATTGATAGCAGCCGGCGGTTACGTCATCAACGATTATTTTGACGTGAAAATAGACCGTATCAATCGCCCTGAAAAAGTCATAGTCGGCACCGAAGTAAGCAAAAAAGCGACCATGCTTTTTTATCAAATACTCACCGGTGCAGGTATTTTGATAGGTTTAATCGTCAGTTTTTACATTCGCAGTTTTACTTTCGGTTTCATTATTGTTGTCGTTCCCGGAATGTTGTGGTTCTACTCCAGTTCGTACAAGCGACAACTCATTATCGGTAACCTCATTATTGCACTATCTGCCGCCTTCGTGCCATTGATGCCATTGATAGCCGAAACAACGCTACTCAACGCCTACTACGGTGATTTGATTAAAGAAACACCCATTATCAGCCTGATGTACAAATGGGTATGCGGATTTGCGGCTTTTGCTTTCTGGTGGACACTTATACGCGAAATTATTAAGGATATGCAAGACCAAAACGGCGACCGCGAAATGGAATGTCATACCATTCCTATCGTATGGGGCGAAAAAATTGCCAAAACAATACTGATAAGTTTAATTGCCATTGCCGTTGGCGTGCTCTATTGGCTCTCACACTTCGTTATCAATTTTCCAATCGAAAGCAATCTAACGCGCCATTATTTCTGGTTTGGAATAGTTTTACCGGCAGCGTGTCTCATCGTTCTACTTGTGATAGCAAAAAATCAGAAAGATTACCAAAATGCCAGCACACTTACCAAATTTATCATGATTATAGGAATTTGCTATGCGCTAATTTATTATTTCTGCATCGCAAAATCATACGGACTTCTATTTTTCAACCTATTTTATATCAAATAATTAGATGTTAAAAAATTACAAGGTCATCTTAGCATCGCAATCGCCACGCCGCCAAGAGTTGTTCAAAGGTTTGGATATTCCGTTTAGCGTACAAACATTGCCCGAATTCAAGGAAAGTTATCCGCAAGAACTGCAAGGAACTGAAATTCCTCTCTATCTCGCACAACAAAAAGCAAATGCATTTCGCACACTTTTAACCCCTGACACACTGATTATTACCGCCGATACCATTGTATGGCTCGATGGAAAAGTGTACGGCAAACCCAAAGACACTACCGAAGCCAAGCAAATGTTGCATGCTTTATCGGGTAAAACACACGATGTTATAACCGGTGTTTGCGTTACCACACAAGCGCGCCAAGAAAGTTTTTCAGCCACTTCAAAAGTAACTTTCGCCACTCTTACCGATGCAGAAATAGATTATTATGTAGAAAAATACCGCCCAATGGACAAAGCCGGCAGTTATGGCGTACAAGAATGGATAGGTTATATAGGTGTGGAACGCATCGAAGGCTCATATTACAATGTGATGGGATTGCCCATTCAACGTCTCTACAATGTATTGAAAAATTGGTAAAAATTCGCTATTACTATCCTTTTCTTGTCAATCCGTTCTATCTACGCATTTCTAAAACGCATATTAAGCTTTCTGTAAAAGTAGCAAAAATCACTTAATCTATACGCTTAACACTCTTTACCGATTTGATTTTCAATAAATTAAGGCAAAGATTATTAAGGTCTTCAGTATTATGCACATACACGGAAAAAGTGCCCTTAAAAATGCCATCTTTCGTTTGTATGTTCATATTTTTGATATTGATGGAATAATCATCAGTAATAACTTTGACAATTTCGCGCAACACACCCATTTTATCAATGCCCGAAATTTCTATAGAAGCAAGAAACGAAAGCACCTGTTGCGTAGCCCAGTCGGCTGAAACAATTCTGTTGCCAAAACTGCTTTGCAACTTAACCGCAATATCACAATTTATTTTGTGTACGATAACGGTGCCGTCATCAGCCAAAAAACCGAGTACGGAATCGCCGGGTATAGGTTGGCAGCAATCGGCTAATTTATAAGCAGTTCCGGCATCGGAAGCCGTCAAGTGTATGGTATCTTTTTTAGGCGTATTTTTGGCATCGTCCTTTTTCTTAGAAGTATTGCCAAAAGTAAGTTTCCATATATTTACAAGCTTACTTCCCGATGTGTTTTTAAAAATAGTGCGTATGCCTGAACTTAACGGAATTTTGCCTCTACTAATATCGTAAAACAGTTGATTGGTAGAGTTAATGTTGTAGTATTCCAATATTTTTTGGAGGTTGTCGGAGTTAAAAGGCAAGTTCAATTGAGCAAGTTCCTCTTCCACCATTTTTTGTCCTTTTTGGTAATCGCTCTTAAATTCCTTTTTGAACAAATAACGCAAATGCCCTTTGGCTTTAGCGGTGGTAACAATCTCTATCCACTCTTGTTTGGGCTTTTGCGATTTGGAGGTAAGTATTTCCACTTGGTTGCCACTTTGCAACACATAGCTGATAGGCACCAACTTGTGGTCAACTTTTGCACCTATACAGCGTTCACCAAGTTCAGTATGTAACTGAAAAGCAAAATCAAGCGCAGTGGATTTTGCCGGCATTTTGATGATTTCACCTTTTGGCGTGAACACAAAAATCTCATTAGAATAGAGGTTCAGCTTAAAGGTGTCCATAATTTCGATAGCATTGCTGTAATCGGTGTTGTCCAGCATTTCTTTCACAGAGCGAAACCAATTATCAAGGTCTGACCCCTCTTCGCCTGTTTTGTATTTCCAATGTGCCGCCAAGCCTTTTTCAGCAATATCATTCATACGCTCACTGCGTATTTGTACTTCAATCCATTTACCATTTTGCGCCATCACAGTAACGTGTAATGCTTCATAACCATTGGTTTTTGGTGCATTCAGGAAGTCGCGCGTACGGTCGGGATGCGCTTTGTATATCGAAGTAATAACAGAGTAAGTAACCCAACAGTTAGCTTTTTCATTTTCACCGGGTTTTGGTTTTAAAATAATGCGAACAGCCAGAATATCGTACACCTCATCAAACGGAATATTTTTTTTCTGCATCTTTTTAAATACAGAATAAGGCGTTTTTATACGATTTGTAATGGTGTATTTGTAGCCGTAACCATTAAGTACTTCGGTAATAGGTTTGATAAATTCCTCGTAATCCTTTTCAATGTTAGGTGTTACGCGGTCAATATCATCTTTTATGGTTTGATAGAGCTTGGGTTGTTCGTATTTGAAACTGAGGTCTTCCAATTCTGTTTTAATAAGGAAAAAGCCCAACCGTTGTGCAAGCGGAGCATAAATATATTGCGTTTCACCCGCAATTTTAAGCTGTTTTGCCGGTGGCATAGAACCGAGAGTGCGCATATTATGCAGACGGTCAGCCATTTTTATCAGAATTACCCGCACATCTTCAGGAATAGTGAGGATAAGTTTGCGAAAATTTTCAGCTTGTTCGGAAGCTCTTTCGCCAAAAATACCACCGGAAATCTTGGTAAGTCCTTCAACAATAGAGGCTATTTTAGGATTAAACTCCCGTGCAATGTCTTCGCAGGTGTAGTCGGTGTCTTCCACTACATCGTGGAGCAACGCCGAACAGATAGAAGTAGAACCCAGCCCCATTTCTTTAACTACAATTCGTGCCACAGCCAACGGGTGCATGATGTAAGGCTCTCCCGAACACCTTTTGGTGCCTTTATGGGCTTTATGGGCAAATTCAAAAGCACGAGTAATAATCTCTACTTTTTGTACATGCGCAGTATTGGCGTAATCATCTAAGAGAGCACGAAACTCGTTTTGTATCATGAGTTCCTCTTCTTCTTCCGTTAAATTGAGATAGGTGTTTTTCATAAGTTAAATTATTAATCGAACACTTGTCCCGCGTTTTGCGACAATTGTAACATTATGTCGTATTCTTCAGGTGAAAGGTCTAAGAAGTAATAATTTTGTGGATTGACGGGCGTACCTTTGAAGTGTACTTCGTAATGAAGGTGAGGTCCGGTTGATTTTCCGGTATTGCCTACTTCGCCAATAACATCGCCGCGTTTGACACTTTGACCGACACGAGCAGTAATTTTATGCATATGCGCATACAACGTTTCATAGCCAAATCCGTGGTTAATTTTTACGCATTTTCCATAGCCTTGTCTCCAGTCCGCTTCCTTTACAATTCCGTTGCCGGTTGCAAAAATCTCTGTGCCTATAGGTGCCGTAAAATCCATGCCTTGGTGCATCTTGCGAGTACGGTATATCGGGTCAATGCGCATTCCGTAGCCGGATGCCACGCGCGTAAGATCTTTATTATAAATTGGTTGTATGGCTGGTATGCAAAGTAGTTTTTGCTCGTTCTGTTTAGCCAACATAATAAGTTCATCGTAGGATTTGGACTGAATATAGGTTTGCCGTTTCAAATCGTCCATTTGTTTGGTAACACTAACCATTATCTTTGAGTTACTCATATTTTGCAACGCTTGATAGCGCTGGTCATTCCCCATTTGGCGATGGCGCACTTCCGACAATATAGGGTCGGCTTGGAAGATAACGCGGTATAAATTATCGTCCCTTTGCTGTAAATCGGTCAAGAGACTTTGCAGTTCGTTCATTTGCTCTTGCAACAAATCGTATTGTGCCTGCATGTGAATATTTTCTTTTTTCAACTGCTTTTCTTGGGGCGATTCAAGAAATAAAATAAAAATAAGAAAAGCTATAAACCCACCGCACAAGCTGGTAAATAGATAGACAGCCACCTTTTTTACCAATGCAAAAAAAGTCAACTCTATCTTTTCAAATGAGAGTGTTTCCTGATTATAATGAAATTTTGCTCTGCGTGCCATTAAATAAAATAAACTTGAAAAGGCTTTTTTTGCCCCGAAAGCCCACAAAAGTAATAAAAAATCACTAATTTTGCACTTGTTTTGACCGAAATGTTAATTATTATTCGGTAAATCACTCATAAAAAACTCAAACACAACGACTTAAAAGTATTTATATGACTTCAAAAGAAATCCGTCAATCTTTTTTAGACTTTTTTGCCTCTAAAGAGCACAAAATTGTTCCGTCGGCACCCATGGTAATAAAAGACGACCCGACACTAATGTTTACCAACGCTGGTATGAACCAGTGGAAAAATATCATTCTCGGCAACGACCCGATAAAATATCCGCGTATCGCTAATTCACAAAAATGTTTGCGCGTAAGTGGAAAACATAACGATTTAGAAGAAGTTGGACATGATACCTATCACCATACCATGTTCGAAATGCTCGGTAATTGGTCGTTTGGCGACTATTTCAAAGCCGAAGCTATAGCGTGGGCATGGGAATACCTTACCGAAGTACTGAAACTCGATAAAAATCGTCTGTACGTTACTGTTTTTGAAGGTGCACCAACCGAAAATCTCGGTCGTGACGACGAAGCTGCCGAAATTTGGGCAAAATATATTGACCCCAATCGTATTATTGATGGCAATAAACACGACAATTTTTGGGAAATGGGCGATACCGGTCCTTGCGGTCCTTGCTCCGAAATTCACATCGACCTGCGCCCCGACAGCGAACGTGAAAAAATAGACGGTAAAGATTTGGTAAACCAAGACAATCCGTTGGTCATCGAAATTTGGAACAATGTATTCATGCAGTACAATCGCAAAGCCGACGGTTCACTCGAACCGCTTCCCAAAAAAGTTATCGACACCGGAATGGGATTTGAACGTCTTTGCGTGGCTGTTCAAGGAAAAACATCGAATTACGACACCGATGTATTCCAACCACTTTTGAAAGCCATAGGTGAGATTTGCAACTGCACCTACAATAAAGAAGCCAAAACGGACATTGCTATGCGCGTCATAGCCGACCACATTCGCACCATCGCATTTGCCATTACAGACGGACAACTGCCAAGCAATGCAAAAGCCGGTTACGTTATTCGGCGCATTTTGCGCCGCGCCGTGCGCTACGGTTACACGTTTCTCAATCAACGCACCGCCTTTCTCTACAAACTTATTCCAGCCCTTATCGACAACATGGGCGAAGCTTATCCTGAATTGAAACACGGTCAAACGCTGATAGAAAAAGTTATTAAGGAAGAAGAAGATGCGTTCTTACGCACGTTGGAAAAAGGAATCAGTTTGCTTGATAAAGTGATGGATGAAACGAAAAAACAAAAACGTACCGAAATTTCGGGCGTAGATGCTTTCACTTTGTACGATACTTACGGTTTTCCACTCGATTTGACGGAACTGATTTTAAAAGAAAACGGTTTAACGCTCAATATCAACGATTTCAACGCAGAAATGCAGAAACAAAAAGAACGCGCACGCAATGCGGCTGCTGTCGAAACTGGCGACTGGGTAATTTTGCGCGAAGGCGAAACCGTATTTGTCGGCTATGATTGTTTGGAAAGCGAAACGCAAATTCTCCGCTATCGCAAAATGACCACCAAAGGCAAAGAATATTATCAATTAGTTTTGAGCAAAACGCCATTTTACGCCGAAATGGGCGGTCAGGTTGGCGACACGGGTGCGTTGCTGTGTGATAACAAAATTATCGAAATAAAAGACACTAAACGCGAAAACAACCTGCCTGTACACATCGTTGGTTACTTGCCGACCGATGTAACAGCCACATTTACAGCCAAAGTGGACACCCGTCGCCGCGCTGCTATAGAAGCCAACCACTCAGCCACTCACCTGCTCCACGAAGCATTGCGCGAATTGCTTGGCGAGCATGTTGAACAAAAAGGTTCCTACGTTTCGCCCGAAGCATTGCGTTTCGACTTCTCTCATTTTCAAAAGGTTACGCCGGAAGAAATACGTAAAGTAGAACACATGGTAAACCAAAAAATACGCGAAAATTACCTACTCGATGAACATCGCAACATACCAATTTCCGATGCAAAAGCGATGGGCGCCATAGCTTTATTTGGCGAAAAATACGACGATAATGTACGCGTTATCCGTTACGGAACATCGGTCGAATTGTGTGGCGGAACACACGTGAAAGCTACCGGAAATATCGGTATGCTACGCGTTACAGCAGAATATTCCATAGCAGCCGGTGTACGACGCATCGAAGCCATTACAGGCGAAGCCGTCGAAGATTTGATAGACGATATGCAAGATATGCAAATAGCTGTGCGCGAAATGTTTAACAATATTCCCGATACTATTGCGGCTATTCAAAAATCGCTTGACGAGAATGTGGATATGCGTAAAAAAATAGAAGCGTTCATGACCGAACGCGCTCTGCAATTGCGCGACGCCATGCTTCAACGTGCCGAAGATATTAATGGAGTGAAAGTCATTCACCATATCGGTAACGAATCGCCTGATATGTTTAAGGCTATTGTGCCTTACTTCAAAGGTAAATTTGCCGATATAAAATTTATGTTTGTAGCCGGCACAATTTACGAAAATAAACCTAATTTGACGGTTTTTCTTAGTCTGCCAATGGTAGAAGCAGGTTTTCATGCGGGCAACATGGTGCGCGAAGCTGCCAAATACATACAAGGAGGCGGTGGCGGTCAAGCATTTATGGCAACAGCCGGCGGCAAAAATCCCGATGGAATGGACGAAGCCGTAGCCAAAGTAATAGAATTCGTGAAATAAAATAAGAAGAATACAGAAACATTTATATTCATACTTTTATGGCAGAAATGGAACACATCAGCAGTTATGAAACAGCTGTTAAAATCAGCAAAAAAATTGAAGACGACATTGTCAAAAACCCATCAAAATACCGTGTACTGACGGGCGACCGTCCAACAGGACGCTTGCATATCGGACACTATTTCGGTTCGTTGGAAAACCGTGTACGTTTATCAAAACTCGGTGTATCAACAATGATTTTAATTGCTGACTATCAGGTGCTTATTGACAGAGACGCTTATCAAGAAATCAGTCAAAACACCAAACAGCTTGTTATCGATTATTTGGCGGCAGGTATTGAGCCAAGCGAAAATGTCATTATTTTCCCGCACAGTTACGTACCGGAAGCCAACCAACTCATGGTGCCGTTTCTGACGCTGGTTTCCAACGCTGAACTCAGTCGCAACCCGACCGTTAAGGAAGAAATTCAGGCTGCAGGACTAAAAAGCATCAATGCCGGCATGTACACCTATCCGGTGCATCAAGCAGTTGATATTCTGTTTTGTAAAGGTAATGTTGTACCTGTGGGAAAAGACCAATTGCCACACATTGAAATGGCGCGCACCATTGCCCGTCGGTTCAACGAAAAATTCTGTGCCGGTAGGACACCTATTTTCCCCGAGCCACAAGCTTTACTAAGCAAAACACCCAGCATTATGGGACTTGACGGGACACAAAAAATGAGTAAAAGTCGCGGCAACGCCATCATGCTTTGTGCCACGGAAGACGAAACAGCAGCCTTAATCAAAAAAGCTAAAACAGATGCCGACCGCCACATTACTTACGACCCTATTAACCGTCCGGAAGTGGCTAATTTGCTAACTTTGATTTCGCTTTGTACCAACGAAGAACCGCAAAAAATAGCCGAACACATTGGCGACGGTGGCGGAGGTATGCTCAAAAAAATGCTGACCGAAGCTCTGAACGAGAAATTACGTCCATTGCGCACACGTCGCACCGAATTAGAGAAAAATCCGGAATATATCCGTCAAATACTGTTGGATGGTTCTCAGCGTGCGCGCGAAATTGCTACGAAAACACTAGTTGAAGTGCGCACAGCTATGAATACGGTTATTTAACTTTACCGAAAATACTATAAATCAGTTTTAGCTTTTAAGCCCTTTTCTTCGGCTATTTTGAACAGCAGTTGTAAAGCTGCATCGTATTCATTGGGAATAATTCCGTCCAAAATGGCGTCCTTTATTTGCGTTTTCAAATCACCTACCACTTTCCCGGGCGGTAAATCGAACAACTGCATGATTTCCTCACCTTTAATTGGTGGCTGGAAGTTACGAATACGGTCTTTTTCCTCTACTTCCACCAACTTTTGGCGCACTATTTTGAAATTGTTGAGATACAAATTTACCTTTTCCTGATTGCCCGAAGTAATATCTGCTTCGCACAGCAACATCAGTTTGTCGATATCATCACCGGCATCAAACAGCAAGCGACGCACAGCAGAATCGGAAATTTCGTCCTCTATCAACACTATTGGACGCATGTGTAGCAACACTATTTTTTGCACAAACTTAAGCGGTTCACCAAGCGGCAGTTTCAAGTTGCGGAAAATGGCAGGAATCATCTTATAGCCGACATAATTGTGATTTTTGAATGTCCATCCTACCTGCTCGTCCCACTCTTTAGTGGCAGGTTTGCCAATATCGTGGAGCAAAGCCGCCCAGCGCAGCCACAAGTCATCACTCTTTAGAGCCACATTGTCCAACACTTTCAGCGAATGCAAAAAATTATCCTTATGCCCTCTTCCATTGCGCTTTTCAACGCCTTTCAGTTTGTCCAATTCAGGAAAAACAAACGGCAGAAGACCCGATTTTTCCATCAACAAAAAGCCTGTAGAGGGTTGCGGTGATTCCATTATTTTGTTGATTTCCAAAATAATACGTTCCTTCGTGATGATTTTTATCCGTTCTTTATTTTTCGTAATTGCTTCAAATGTTGATTCTTCCAAAAAGAAACCAAATTGTGTAGCAAAACGGATAGCGCGCATCATACGCAACGGGTCGTCAGAAAAAGTAATATCGGGATTGCAAGGCGTTTTTATCATTTTTAAATCCAAATGCCTGACACCTCCAAAAGGGTCAATCAATTCTCCCAAACGCTTCTCGTTAAGGCAAACCGCCATAGCGTTAATAGTAAAATCGCGGCGCAGTTGGTCATCTTCCAGAGTACCGCACTCTACTATCGGATTGCGCGACTCGCGCTGGTACGACTCTTTGCGCGCACCCACAAACTCAATTTCAATTCCTTTGTGCTTTACTTGAGCCGTTCCATACGACTTAAAAACAGCAATACGCGCACCACGTCCCAAACTTTTAGCAAACTCTTCAGCCATTTGAATGCCGTTGCCAACTACCACAACATCAATATCTTTCGACGGGCGTTTCAGTAACAAATCCCTGACATAGCCGCCAACCACATAACATTCCAGTCCCAAAGCATCAGCCACGGCACCTATTTTTTGAAATATCGGTAAATTCAATTCTATCGTCATCGTTTCTCCAATAATAAAACGTTTTCGACATGATGCGTGTGTGGAAACATATCAACAGGCTGTATGGCAACCACTTTATACTGTTCATCCAATTGCGAAATGTCACGCGCTTGCGTAGCCGGATTGCAGCTTACATAAACAATGCGGCGCGGCATGATGAAAAGGAGCGTTTTTATCACATCATCGTGCATGCCGGCACGTGGCGGGTCAGTTATTACCACATCGGGCGTACCGTGTTCGGCTATAAATTCGGTGTTAAGCACATCTTTCATATCGCCTGCAAAAAACAGCGTATTCGTTAAACCATTCAATTGAGCATTGGTTTTTGCATCCTCTATTGCTTCAGGAACATACTCAATACCAATTACTTTTGCGCATTTTTTAGCCAAAAAATTGGCAATAGTTCCCGTTCCCGTATATAAATCGTACACCAATTCATCGCCTTTAAGGTCAGCAAAACGGCGCACCACAGAATAAAGCTCATAAGCCTGTTCGGAATTGGTTTGGTAAAACGATTTTGGACCTATTTTAAACTTCAATCCTTCCATTTCCTCGTAAATAGCATTGGAACCTTTAAAAACGCAGATATTTTGATCGGTCAGCGTATCATTCGCCTTGGAATTGATAACATACATCAGAGATGTTATTTGAGGAAATTTTTTGGCAATATGGTTGAGCAAAGCTATTCTTGTCGGCTCGTCTTCGTGAAAAAATGACATTATCACCATCAATTGACCGATTGAAGTTGTGCGCACAATTAGTGTTCGCAAAAAGCCTTCTTGTTTACGTAAATCAAAGAAAGTCAAATTATTATCTAACGCATAACGGCGTATTTCATTGCGTATTTGGTTGGAAATATCGTCCTGCAACCAGCATTTTTCAATATCCAGCACTTTGTCGAACATTCCCGGAATATGAAATCCGACAGCATTCATTGTGTCGAACTGTTTGCCCGAAGCTATATCTTCATACGTCATCCACCGCCTATTGGAAAAAGTAAATTCCAGCTTGTTGCGATAAAAAGTTGTCTTTTCCGACCTTAAAATAGGCATTGGTTCGGGCAGTTCTACCTTACCGATACGCGTCAAATTATCCATTACCTGTTTCTGTTTGTAAAACAGTTGCTCGGCATACGGCAATATTTGCCATTTACAGCCGCCACACACGCCATAGTGCGAACAAAACGCTTCACATCGTTTTTCTGAAAAACGGTGAATTTTCACTACACGACCTTCCATGTAGTGGTGTTTTTTCCTCGTAATTTGCACATCTACCACATCTCCGGGAACAACATATTGCGTAAAAATTACCATTTCATCGTGTTTAATGATAGCTTTACCCTCGGCAGCTACATCCGTAACCTCTAATTCCTTGAATAATGGTAATTGTTTGTTTTTACGTGCCATAAACTGTTTTACTTTAAAACGAATGACAAAGATACGAAAATAGTAACAAGTGGCAAATCCCACAGCTGAAATAAAAAAATCACAGCATGTTATACTGTGATTTTTACTGCTTTCATCACCGTTTTTCAGATGCCTATAATGTGTATAAAATTATCCAAGTATTTGTTTTTCAAAATCTTGCATACATTTTACAAGTGCCTCGATACTTTCTATCGGACAAGCATTGTAGATAGAAGCACGGAATCCGCCCACCGAACGGTGTCCTTTAATTCCCACCATGCCATGCGATTTAGCATAATTCAAAAATGCCTCCTCGTGGTCTTCGTAACCTTCTTTCATTACAAAGCAAACATTCATGATAGAACGGTCTTCTTTGGCAGCCGTACCTACAAATAATCTGTTTCTATCTATCTCATTGTAAAGCAATTCTGCCTTTCTTACATTCAATTTATGAATAGCTTCAACTCCACCGTTTTTCTTCAACCATCTCAAGGTTTGCACCATGATGTAGATAGAGAACACGGGGGGAGTATTAAACATAGAATCGTCTTTTATATGTACAGAGTAGTCCATCATAGTTGGAATATAGTGGGATACTTTACCCAAAATATCCTCACGAACGATAGCAAACGCAACGCCCGCAGGTCCTACGTTCTTTTGTGCACCACCGTAGATAATACCGTATTTTGAAACATCTATCGGACGACTCATAATATCGGACGACATATCGGCAACCAACGTTATAGGCGATTCGATATCGTGTTTAATTTCAGTACCATATATGGTATTGTTAGTGGTTATGTGGAAATAATCGGCATCCGTAGGAATGGTATAATTCTTAGGAATGTAGTTGTAAACCGTATCAGCTGAAGAGGCTACCACTTCCACTTCGCCAAAACCTTTTGCTTCTTTAATAGCTTTTTTTGCCCAAACACCGGTTTCCAAATAAGCTGCTTTTTTGTTCAGCAAATTGTAGGGAACCATCAAGAACTGCATACTTGCGCCACCGCCCAAGAACAGTACTTTATAACCATCGGGAATATGCAAAAGCTCTTTCCATAAACTTTCACACTCTTCCATAATGCCTTCCCACTCTTTCGAACGATGCGAAACCTCAATAACAGACATTCCCGTTCCTTTAAAATCTTTTAAAGCAGCGATTCCCGCCTCGATTGCTTCGTCGGGCAAGACACAAGGCCCTGCATTAAAATTATGTACTTTTTTCATAAATTATTATTTATAATTAAAAATAAACCAACCATTTAACATTCTAATTTTAATTAATATGCCTCCATAGACGCAGCCACTTCATCATTGACTAATTTAGCAAATTCGTCCACACGCATACAGCCTTTGTCGCCTTCGCCTTGTTTACGTACCGATACGGTTCCTTCTGCCATCTCTTTTTCGCCGACAATCAACAGATACGGAATGCGTTTCAACTCGTTGTCGCGTATTTTGCGACCAATTTTTTCGTTGCGGTCATCAACAATGGTGCGCACATCTTGTAATTCTAATTTTTGCGCCACTTCATGGGCATAATCGTTGAATTTTTCACTGATGGAAAGCACTACCGCTTGAGTTGGTGTAAGCCACAGCGGAAATTTGCCGCCCGTGTGTTCAATCAACACAGCCACAAAGCGTTCCATAGAGCCAAAAGGCGCGCGGTGAATCATTACCGGACGGTGCTTTTGGTTGTCTTCGCCCATATATTCCAAATTGAAACGTTCGGGCAAATTGTAATCTACCTGTATAGTTCCCAACTGCCAACGGCGACCAATGGCATCCTTCACCATAAAGTCAAGTTTAGGACCATAGAAAGCTGCTTCGCCATATTCCACTTTCGCCGAAAGTCCTTTTTCGTTGCAGGCTTCCACTATGGCTTGTTCGGCTTTTTCCCAAAATTCGTCGCTGCCGACATATTTTTCGTGGTCGTTGGGGTCACGCAGTGAAATTTGTGCCTCAAAATTCTCAAAGTTCAACGCTTTGAAAATAATTTGGATAATATCCATAACTTTCACAAATTCCTCTTTTACTTGGTCGGGACGGCAGAAAATATGAGCGTCGTCCTGCGTAAAACTCCTAACGCGCGTCAATCCGTGAAGTTCGCCACTTTGTTCGTAACGGTAAACCGTACCAAATTCGGCATAGCGCAACGGAAGGTCTTTGTACGAACGCGGGGAATTTTTGTAAATCATACAGTGATGCGGGCAATTCATCGGTTTGAGCAAATAAATTTCGCCCTCTTCAGGAGTTGTAATCGGCTGAAAACTGTCTTTGCCATAGTGGTCCCAGTGACCGGATGTTACATACAATTCTTTATTACCGATGTGCGGTGTCATCACTTGCACATAGCCGAAACGTTTTTGTATTTGCTTCAAAAAGTCCTCCAATCGCAAGCGCAACGCCGTGCCTTTCGGCAACCACATGGGAAGTCCTTTGCCCACCATTTCGGAGAACATGAACAATTCCATTTCCTTGCCCAATTTCCGATGGTCGCGTTTTTTCGCCTCTTCGAGCAACGCCAAATGGTCATCGAGCATTTTCTTTTTGGGGAACGTAATGCCGTAGATACGCGTCAGTTGTTTGCGTTTTTCATCACCACGCCAATAAGCTCCGGCAACACTTAGCAGTTTTATCGCCTTAATCTCGCTCGTATCAACCATATGAGGTCCACGACAAAGGTCGGTGAAAGCTCCTTGCGTATAGGTAGTTATGGTTCCATCTTCCAATTCGTTTATCAGCTCAACCTTGTAAGTTTGGTCAGTTTCAGCGAAAAATTTCAACGCATCGGCTTTGCTTATCTCTTTACGGACAACAGCCTCTTTCTTGGCAACCAATTCCGCCATCCGTTTTTCGATAGCCGGTAGGTCGCCGTCTTTAATAACAGTGCCGTCAGCAGGCTCAACATCGTAATAAAAACCGTTTTCAATAGCAGGTCCAATGCCAAATTTAATGCCGGGATACAATTCTTGCAATGCTTCAGCCATCAGGTGAGCGGAAGTGTGCCAGAAGGCGTGTTTGCCTTCTTCATCATCCCATTTATGAAATTTAAGTGTACAATCGGACTTTAACGGGCTATTGAGGTCACAAAGTTCACCATTGACACTTACAGTGAGCGTATCGGCTGCCAAACGGGGGGAAATAGATTCGGCTACTTGGTAGGCAGTAGTACCTTTAGCGTATTCGCGTACAGAGCCGTCCGGAAATGTTATTTTTATCATGATTCTAACAAATTTTATCAATCAGAAACAAGGGATGCTCCCTCTTCCAATTTGAAACTGCAAAGGTAATCATTTTTTTGCGAAAAAGATACAATGTAAAAAAACATTTATTGCTTTTTTTCATTACATTCCTAACAATTACTAAAACAGAAGTTTACTTTTCATATTTCCTTACATTTTTTGTGTTGTTATTTGCCATACGGAAATTAATTTGTACATTTGCGCATAAAAGTAGGACGGTTTGCCGCTGCATAGTTTTCTATGAAGAGGAAAGTCCGGGCAACAGAGAGCACCATTCTTCCTAACGGGAAGTGGGCTGTGAAGTTCAAGTAGCGTAACAGAAAATAACCGCCTTGATTCGTCGAGGTAAGGGTGAAAAGGCAGGGTAAGAGCCTACCGTGGTCGTGGCAACACAACCAGCCGTACGCCTAATGGGTTGAAAGATCATGTATATCAGCGCTATAGGGCTGCTCGTCCGATGCTGAGGGGTAGATCGATAAAAGCTAATGGCGACATTGGTTTTAGATAAATGGCAAACATTCCGCTTGTCGGAATACAGAACCCGGCTTATAGTCCTACTTCTTATTTTTTGATTTTATCAAATACGACAATGAAGAATAAAAAAGCGACATCATCGTTTGGCGAACGGATAAAAAGAATTTACCGCTTTTTAATCGTTGATATTTGGCACATTACGGAAACGGAAATGTCAAAAACCAGTCGTTTTTTAGTCCGTTTGTTAAAAAAACTTATTCTTTCGGGAAGCGGTTTCTTCGACCACAGTCTCTCCGCCAAAGCCGCTTCGCTCACCTACTACACGCTAATGGCAATAGTTCCCATTTTTGCCTTGGTCATTGCTATTGGTCGCGGATTTGGTTTTCAGCACATTATAGAAAATTGGGCGACTAATTTTTTCTCATCGCAAAAGGAACTGATACCTTACATCATACAATTTGTAAATAATTATTTGGAACAAGCGCAAGGCGGTCTGTTTTTAGGTATCGGCGTAGCAGTACTATTGTGGTCGGTAATGAGTGCTTTTCGCCAGATAGAGAAAAACTTCAACAGTATTTGGGACGTAAAAAAGTCGCGCTCCCTACTGAACCAGTTTACCACCTATTTTTCAATTATGTTCATTACCCCTGTTCTCATTGTTCTTTCTAACGGCATCTCTATTTTTTTTAACAACCAATTGCGCGCAATGGGCATTGCGGAACATTTTTCGTTTCTCTACACATTTGTCATGCGTATTACACCTTACATTATATATTGGACGCTGTTCACATTTTTGTTCATTGCCATACCCAATACAAAAGTAAAATTTAAACACGCACTATTCGCCGGTATCGTTGTTGGAACATTGTTTCAAATTTTCCAATGGCTCTACATCAACGGTCAAATGAATTTGTCAAAATACAATGCAGTGTACGGTAGTTTTGCTGCTATTCCATTGTTGCTGTTTTGGTTGCAAATATCTTGGTTGATAGTTCTTTACGGAGCAGAACTCACTTTTGCAAGCCAAAATATAGACAACTACAATTTTGCAAAAGAAACAGCACAAATCAGTCCCCGTTACCGCGATTACGCCGCTATTATCATTATGCGTTCCATAATTTTGAAATTCAAAGACGGCGAACCGCCAATGAATTCTTTGGAAATAGCTAAAAAAAGCCACACACCCATACGATTGACCAATCAACTTTTAAATATGCTGGTTGAAATAAATTTATTAACGGAAAACTACACGCCCAACCAATCGGACAAAACCTATCAGCCCGCTATGGATATTAACGCAATTACAGTACAATTGCTACTGGACAGGATAGAACAAAACGGTTCCGAGAATTTTAAGATTGAAGAAAACTCTAAAAAATTTGAATCAATTTGGAAGAAGCTGAAAACATGGAAACAAAATAATAACAAAACCTGTTCATCTGTATTAATTAAGGATTTATAATAAACAAAAAAATTAAGCTATGCGAAAAACACTCATTATCAGCTTAATATGTCTTGCTACCCTACCCGTGCATGCCAACGGAGTTATTGTAGGTGCTGAGCAAATTGCCGCCTACCTTCCTGTTATTAAAGGAAAAAAGATTGGCATTGTGGCTAATCAATCGAGCATGGTAAAAGATATACATTTGGTCGATTTTTTGGTAGCCATCAACACACGCATCGACTGCATTTTTGCAGTTGAACACGGTTTTAGAGGCACTGCCGATGCCGGAGAACACATTTCCAGCTACACCGACAAAACCACAGGAATACCCGTGCGTTCACTTTATGATGGCGGCATAGGAAAGCCTTCGCCCGAAGTTATGGCTGAACTGGACGTGGTTATATTTGATTTACAGGACGTTGGACTGCGCTACTATACCTATCTGACCAATTTAGCTAAATTGATGGAAGCTTGCGCCGACAGCGAAACGCTACTACTCATTCTCGACCGTCCCAATCCCAACGGACACTATGTGGATGGTCCTATTTTAGACATGAAATATAAATCGGGAGTCGGCTATTTGCCCATTCCCATTGTACACGGCATGACTTTGGGCGAAATGGCACTAATGATTAACGGCGAAAAATGGCTGCCAGACGGAAAACAGTGCAACCTGCGCATTATTACTTGCAGAAATTACACTCACCAAACGCTCTATACGCTGCCAATACCACCGTCGCCCAACCTGCCAAATATGCGCTCTATTTACCTCTATCCGTCACTTTGCTTTTTTGAGGCTACTCCTGTAAGTTTAGGACGCGGCACAACTACTCCGTTTCAGGTTTATGGACATCCCAATATGATAGGCTATAATTTTTCGTTCATTCCACAATCGACAAGCGGTGCGCGTAAACCACCGCAAATGGGATTGAGATGCTACGGACGCAACCTCACCACACAGCCAACCAACGAAGAAGTTTTCAAGCGCGGTGTGGATTTGCAATACCTAATAGATGCCTACAACAATTTGCATATAGGCAACCACTTTTTTAATCCTTTTTTTGAAAAACTCATCGGAGTGGATTATGTACGAAAAATGATATTGAACGGTAGTTCAGCCGATGAAATCAAAGCAATGTGGCAAGATGATGTGGAAAAATTCAAAAAACAACGTGCTCCTTATCTTTTGTACAAAGATGATGCACTTCAACAATAGATTATTAAACCTTTAAAATATAACAACATGTTTACACCAGCAGATTTACAGCAATTAGCATCGAAAGGAATTTCGATTGCACAAGCAGAAGAGCAACTAAATTACTTCAAACAAGGATTTCCACAGCTCGAAATCAAACAGGCAGCCAATGTCGGCAATGGTATTTCACGTCTTTCCGACGAAGAGCAAGAAAAATATATCGACCTGTGGGAGAAGTATTTAGACAGTGATAACACCATTGTAAAGTTTGTTCCGGCATCAGGAGCAGCCAGCCGTATGTTCAAAAATCTTTTTGAATTTTTAAACGGCAATCAAGAGCTTCCGAATACCGAATTTATGCTATCGTTTTTTCACCAAATAGCAAAATTCTCTTTTTATAACGAACTCAACGATGCTTGTAAGAAAAACGAAGGAGCCAGTATAGAAAAATTGATGGCTGATAAAAATTACAAAGCGATTGTATCCAACCTGTTGGAAGAAAAAGGATTGAACTATGGAACATTGCCAAAAGGTCTTTTAAATTTCCACACTTACGTTGAAGAAGTACGGACACCATTTTTGGAACATTTGGTAGAAGGTGCGCTGTATGCCAACAACAAAAAAAACGAAGTCAATATCCATTTCACTGTGTCGGGTGAGCATAAAGAGCTGTTTAAAAAGCACTTAATGGACAATCTTTCCAGTTATACCGAAAAATTCGGCGTAAAATTCAACATCAGCTTTTCCGAACAAAAACCGTCCACCGATACTTTGGCTGTGGACAAAAACAATGTACCGTTCCGCACCGCCGAAGGCAAATTACTGTTCCGCCCGGGAGGACACGGCGCACTTATACACAATTTGAACGATATTGAGGCAGACGTTGTTTTCATTAAAAACATTGATAATGTGGTTCCCGACCGTCTCAAAAATTCAACTATTACCTACAAAAAGATTATCGGCGGATTTTTAGTGGCTTTGCAGCAACAAACATTTGCTTACCTGAAAGAATTGGAAAATGAACAAATATCCGATTCAAAATTGATGATTATCAAGCAATTCTGCGAAGCTCGATTGAATAACATTCAGCCAAACGAGCCAAAAAATCGCAACGAATTAATCGATTATCTGAAGCAAAAACTCAACCGACCTATTCGCGTTTGCGGCATGGTGAAAAACGAAGGCGAACCCGGCGGAGGTCCTTTCCTTACGGTAAATGCCGACGGAACCATATCGCCCCAAATTTTGGAAAGTTCGCAGATAAAAGACCAAAACATAATGACGCAATCGACACACTTCAACCCTGTAGATTTAGTGTGCGCTATAAAAGATTACCGCGGTAACCATTTCAATTTATTAAGCTACGTGGACAAACAGACCGGATTTATATCTTCCAAATCTTATGACGGCAAAGAGCTGAAAGCCTTGGAGTTACCGGGCTTGTGGAATGGCGCCATGAGCGATTGGAACACCGTTTTCGTAGAAGTACCGTCAGACACTTTCAACCCTGTAAAAACTGTAAATGACTTATTGAGAGAAGAACATCAATAATAGCGAAAGAGGCGTTTTCAGACGCCTCTTTTTTTAGTGATTATCAATGAAAGAACGCATAAACTACTATAACATCCGACTAAAGGAACTGTTTAACGGACGCATACAAAAGCTCTCAATCAATGCCGGATGCACCTGTCCCAACCGCGATGGCAGCATCGGACGAGGCGGCTGTACCTATTGCAATAACGAAACCTTTCGCCCTGACTATTGCCAAGCACAAAAAAACATCTCACAACAAATAATCGAAGGCATCAATTTTTTCAAGGATAAATACAGCAGTCAGCACTATTTTGCCTATTTTCAAACTTACACTAATACTTACGGCGACACCGACAAACTCATCCGAAAATATGACGAAGCGTTGGAAAATCCTATTATAGAAGGACTGGTTATTGGCACTCGTCCCGACTGCATGAATGCCGATTTGTTCGACTATTTCAAGAAAAAAAGCAAAAGCCGCTACATTATGATTGAATACGGCATTGAATCGACACACAACGCAACTTTAGATTTCATACATAGAGGACACAGCTACGAAACAGCAAAAGAAACCATTTTCAAAACAGCAGAAAACGGTATACACGTTGGCGCACACCTTATTTTAGGATTGCCTTTCGAATCGCATGAAATGATGATGGAAAGTGCGAAAGAGATAGCGCATCTACCGCTGGACATGGTAAAACTACACCAACTACAAATAGTAAAAGGCACACAAATGGCAGAACAATACGCCCAACATCCCGAATGGTTTTCACTGTTCACACTCGACGAATACATTGATTTGGTTATTGATTTTATAGAATATTTGCCACCAACCATCGCTATCGGACGTTTTGTATCACAATCGCCGAAAAATTTGCTAATTGCACCCGATTGGGGCATAAAAAATTACGAATTCAACGAAAAAATCAATAAACGTATTAAAAATAGAGAGACTTTTCAAGGACGTTTTTCGCAAATACCATAAAAAACAGGTCAATTATCCCACTTATCCCATTTTTTTTAACTATATTTGCCAAATTATAAAAACAAATTTTTATGTTAATTATCGGAATTGCCGGAGGTACCGGTTCGGGAAAAACCACGGTCGTACAGAAAATTATCGAAAGCCTTCCCCCGGGCGAAGTTGTTCTACTACCACAAGACTCTTATTATAAAGACAGTAGCCACGTACCGGTAGAAGAACGCCAATTTATCAACTTCGACCATCCTGACGCCTTTGATTGGGCACTGCTGTCAAAGCAACTAAATATGCTAAAGGAAGGTAAAAGCATCGAACAACCCACCTACTCTTACATTACCTGCACACGCCAGCCCGAAACCATACATATAGAGCCGCGTGACGTAGTCATTGTCGAAGGAATTTTGGCATTGTGCGACCCGAAACTGCGTAACCAAATGAACTTAAAAGTGTTTGTGGATGCTGACCCCGATGAACGTCTGATACGCGTCATTAGTCGCGACGTGGTAGAACGCGGACGCACTGCCGAAATGGTAATGGAACGCTACACACACGTGTTGAAGCCCATGCATCTGCAATTCATAGAACCGACAAAACGCTACGCCGACCTCATTGTACCGCAAGGCGGAAACAATAAAGTAGCCATCGATATTCTCACCATGTACATCGAAAAGAACCTAAAAAAACTCAACAAAAAATAAGTTTTGCTATGCAGTACATTCCATTGGAAAAAATACTGTTTCTCGATATTGAGACCGTTCCGCAAACGGAATCGTTAGATAACTTGCCGCCCGAACTGCGCTTTTTGTGGGAAGAAAAATTCAACACCATAAAACTGCGCATGCCCGAAAAATATGAAACGGAAACAACAGCCGAAGAAGGCTATAAAAAAAGTGCCGGTATTTATTCCGAATTTGCAAAAGTTGTCTGCATTTCTGTCGGTTTTATCTACTTTAAAGATAAAGAAATGTACATCAAAGTAAAATCTTTTGCCGGTGATGACGAAATTCAGTTGCTAAATGATTTTGCCGCAATAATGGAAAAACAGCCACAATACTACCTATGTGGACACAATATAAAAGAGTTTGATATTCCTTTTTTGTGCCGACGTATGTTGGTAAACGGAATCACTATTCCCCTCTCTATGAATGTTGCCGGCAAAAAGCCTTGGGAAACAACATTTATCGACACTTTGGAGCTATGGAGATTTGGCGACTACAAAAATTACACGTCACTTAGGTTGCTAACGGCTATTTTTGGTATTCCGACACCGAAAGATGACATTGACGGCTCAATGGTTGCCGATGTTTATTACAACGAAAAAAACATAAAACGCATTTCTAATTATTGTGAAAAGGATGTTGTAGCTACCATACGCCTCTACTTGCGTATGAACAACCATCCAACCATTGACGACACACACATTGAATACGCTTCTTAAAACACATTTTTCTATGCATATACCTATTCTATGCAAACAAAAAATGATACTTTGGGCAATTCTGTTAGTTTTGCTGACACTGCCAATCGCCTGTGGAAATCGTGCTGAAAAAAAGGAAATTTCGTACGACCTAACTGAAATTATTGATAATGGAGAATTGCGAGTTATTACATCTAAAAACGCCATCTCTTACTTCATCAACAACCAAGAGGAAATGGGCTACGAATACGATTTAATCCGCAACTATGCCGACCACATTGGCGTGGACATAAAACTTGTAATAGCAAAGGACGCTGACGAAATGAAACATCTACTTTTGACCAACCAAGGCGATATTATTGCCTACCAATTCCCCTGTTCCAAAGCTAACAAAAAAGCATTGGCGTTTACCGATTGTCGCAGTAATTCGTATCCCGTCCTTATACAATCTTCGTTTGCTCCTATCAAAGATGTTACCGAATTGGTCGGAAAAACCGTTTGCGTTAAGAGAAATAGCAAATATTGGGTACGCCTCAAAAATCTGAACAAAGAAATTGGCGGTGGTATAAACATACAAATCATGCATGACTCTCTGTCGGTAGATGACTTAATAATAATGGTATCGAAAAGAGAGATTCCAATGACGATAGCCGACAACGATATTGCCAAAACCTTTAAAAATACGTTGAACAACATTAATATAGCCGTGCCAATCGGTCTGTTGCAAGAAAGAGGCTGGACGGTACGCAAAAGTTCGCCACAATTGCTCAATTCTGTAAATCAATGGTTTGCAGAAGTAAAAAACTCGCGTTTCTACAACAAATTGCACGTAAAATACTACGGTGGTAAACTGCTCGACAAAAGTATAGCACAAAACATTCCCAAAGGACACGTGTCGCCTTACGACGATTTATTCAAAAAATACGCCCCTGAAATTCACTGGGATTGGCGACTGCTTGCTGCGTTATCGTTCAACGAATCGCATTTCGACCCTTACGCCATATCGTCGGCGGGTGCGCTCGGACTGATGCAGATGATGCCCGGTACGGGAGCTAAATACGGATTGGATTCCGTAACTATATTTCAACCGGAACCCGCCATTGCCGCATCAATACAGTATATAAAATCTTTAAGCCTGATTTACAGAGATGTAAAAGACACTGACGAACGTATTAAATTCATTCTTGCTTCTTACAATGCCGGTCCTGCACACGTGTTGGACGCTCGCGCTTTGGCAAGTAAGTACGGCGAAGACCCGAATGTATGGCAAAACACCCAAAAATATCTACTTCTGAAAAATGATCCGGAATATTACAACGATGAAGTGTGTAAATTCGGCTATTTTAGAGGCAATCACACGGTGCGCTACGTACAGGACGTATTCAATACTTACAATCACTATTTAGGCATTAAACAAAACAATTAAAAACAATATTAAATAATAAATCGTATGAAAGGAATTATTCTCGCTGGCGGTAATGCCACACGTTTGTATCCGCTTTCGAAAGCCATTTCGAAACAAATTATGCCGGTTTACGACAAACCGATGATTTACTATCCGCTCTCAACACTTATGTTGGCAGGTATTCGCGAAGTGCTGATTATCTCTACGCCGCGCGATTTGCCGATGTTCCGTGATTTACTTGGAACAGGCGATGACCTCGGTATGCGTTTTGAATACAAAGTGCAAGAAGTGCCCAACGGATTGGCACAAGCATTTGTACTTGGCGCAGAATTTTTGAACGGCGAAAAAGGCTGTCTCATTCTTGGCGACAATATGTTCTACGGGCAAGGATTTTCATCGATGTTGAAGCGTGCGGCTGCTATCGAACATGGCGCATGCATATTTGGTTACTATGTAAAAGACCCGCGTGCCTATGGCGTTGTGGAGTTCGATGCTAACGGCAAAGTGCTGTCGCTCGAAGAGAAACCTGCACAACCAAAAAGTAATTATGCCGTTCCGGGACTTTATTTTTATGATGAAACCGTAACCGAAAAAGCTGCTAACTTGCAACCGTCAGCGCGTGGCGAATACGAAATTACCGATTTAAACAAAGTTTACTTGCAAGAAGGTACTTTGAAAGTAGAACTTTTCGGAAGAGGTTTTGCTTGGCTCGATACCGGTAACTGCGACAGCCTTTTAGAAGCTTCCGACTTTGTGGCTACCATTCAAAACCGCCAAGGTTTCTATGTAAGCTGCATCGAAGAAATTGCGTGGCGCAATGGCTGGATTACAACCGAAAAACTTATACAACTCGGAAAATCACTTGATAAAACGAATTACGGACAATATTTGCTGGATTTGGCAAAAACAAAATGAACATGGAACTGATAGAAACACCGATTAAAGATTTAATCATAATTAAACCACGCGTTTTTGAAGATGCGCGAGGTTTCTTTTGCGAAACTTATAACGAAGAACGCTATCATGCGGCAGGTATCAAACAACGCTTTGTGCAAGACAACCAATCGAAATCGTCGTATGGCGTGGTGCGCGGTTTACACTTCCAACTCAATCCTTACAGCCAATCCAAATTGGTATCGGTAACGGTAGGTCGAGTTTGGGATGTGGCAGTCGATTTGCGTGCCAATTCCCCCACTTTCGGTCAGTGGTACGGTGTGGAACTTAGTGACGAAAACCATTTACAATATCTCATTCCACGCGGATTTGCGCATGGTTTTTCGGTATTGAGCGAAACTGCCATTTTTGCTTACAAATGCGACAATTTGTATCACCCCGAAGTCGATAGTGGCATTATGTTCAACGACCCTGATTTAAACATTGATTGGAAAATTCCGATGGATAAAGCGATTATTTCTGAAAAAGACACAAAACACCCGTTACTGAAAAATGCAAAATTGAATTTTTAGGATTGTAAAATAAATCGGTCTTTTTTCGTTAATAATAAGTTTAAATAAAAACGCAATAATGGGATTTTTTAGCAAATTTTTGGCAGGAGGATTAGGTTGGGCATTAGGAGGTCCTATTGGCGCAATTATCGGTGTCGTTTTGGCAAGCATTTTCGATTCCGGTTCACAAAAATCATTACCAAACGACCGTACACGCACTTATCGCTCCAAAACCACACATTCCGACTTCAGAATGTCGCTGCTCGTACTTATTGCAGCAGTAATGAAAGCCGACGGAAGAGTGGTAAAAACCGAATTGAATGTCGTAAAACGTTTTTTGGTACAAACTTTCGGCGAAAGTGGCGCATTGGAAGCTTTGCAATTACTTAAAGGCATTTTAAAGGAAAAGATAGAAATTGAACCTGTGGCAGCACAAATAGGCGCTAATCTCAACTATTCGTCCAAAATGGAGTTGGTACACATGTTGTGCATTATTGCTTTTGCCGATGGACAAGCTACAGTTTCTGAATTGACGCTAATCAAGCGTATCGCTCAACTTATTGGAATTTCCAACAGCGATTTTCAAGCAATTTGGGCAATGTTTAATAAACAAGAGGACAAAAATTGGGCTTACAAAGTTTTGGAAATAGAGCCTAACGCATCGAACGAAGAAGTAAAAAAAGCCTACCGCCGAATGGCTATGAAATTCCACCCCGACAAGTTGAACACCATGGGCGAAGAGGTGAAAAAAAGTGCCACCGAAAAATTCAAAAAAGTGAACGATGCCTATCAAACTATCAAAAAAGAACGCAATTTAAACTAAAAGTAAGATACACAATGAAAATAGACGGTTTAAGAAGGTTAAAAACGAAAAATTTAGTAATCATTTTGCTGCTTTCTGTACCATTCGTTTGTTTTGGGCAGACCAAATATTTTGAAATATCTCAAAACAGCGACATCTACAACGCTGTTTTACGCGAATTGGAACTGAATTACGTAGATTCGTTGCCACACAAAAAAATGACCGAAACGGCTATCAACAGCATGTTGAAGCTTTTAGACCCTTATACCGTTTTCATTCCCAAATCGGACAAAAACGCATTAACGATGATGACCACAGGCATGTATGGCGGCATAGGTGCCATTATCATGCAAAAAGACGGTGAAATTGTAATTGCCGAACCGCACGAAGGTATGCCTGCACAGCGCAGCGGCTTAAAAGCAGGCGACATATTGGTGCAAATCAACGGCGTAAAACTAAAAGGTAAATCCGTTTCAGAAGCCAGCAGTAAGTTACGGGGAATTCCCGGCACGGAAGTTCGCTTGAAAGTTAAGCGTCCGGGCGAAAAAAAGACGTTTGAAAAAGTTGTTGTGCGTGAAGCCATAAAAATTGAACCCGTTAGTTATTACGGCACTTTATCGGACAGTATCGGTTACATCTCTTTTCGCGAATTTACTGCAAAATCGGCAAATTCATTCAAAAATGCGCTCAGCGAACTGATACAACAACATCACATCAATAAACTTATCATTGACTTGCGCGACAATGGTGGCGGTTTGGTAAATGAAGCCATTGAAATTGCTTCGCTGTTCGTACCCAAACGCAGCTTGATAGTTTCTTTGAAAGGTAAAATTAAAGAAGCGAACAAAGTTTACAAAACAGTTTCAGAACCGCTGTATCCCGAAATGCCGCTTCTTATCTTGGTTAATGAAGAATCGGCTTCCGCATCGGAAATATTGGCAGGTGCGCTACAGGACATGGATAGAGCGGTAATCGTAGGTAAACGCACTTTTGGAAAAGGATTGGTACAAAATGTAAGAATGCTGCCCCACGAAAGCTATTTAAAAGTAACTACCGCAAAATACTACACTCCGAGCGGACGTTGCCTGCAAGCCATCAACTATACGGGCGACCGTAAAAAGACACCTGATAATCTGACTTCCGAATTTAAAACCTTGCACGGAAGAACAGTGCGCGACGGTGGCGGCATTACACCCGACACCACGCTAACCGACGATGAAAAAATAAACATCTCGTACTATCTTTTTACTAAAAATATAATCTTCGACTACGCCACGCAGTATGCCGCTTCGCATCCGACCATTGCCACGCCCGACACTTTTCGGTTGTCCAATGGAGAATATCAGCAATTTGTTGATTATGTTATAGATAGAGATTTTACCTACCAATTGGAAAGCAACAAATACCTGCAAGATTTAAGAAAAATGATTCGGATTGAAGGCTACGAAGCTTCCACCGACTCTATCCTGAACCAACTTACCGATTTATTGAAACCCGATATACAAAAGGATTTACAGCTTTTTAGAAAAGATATTACCTTTATGCTCGAAAGCGAAATTGTGAAACGCTACTATTTTCAAAAAGGCGAAGCGGAATACCGATTACGTGGCGACAAATGGGTAAAAGATGCCTTGAAAATTATAAAGGACAGAGACAAAATGACCGCTATTCTTCGACCTTGACTTTGCGGCACAACAGCAACACTTTCCGCGCTCCTATAGTAGTGGCGAACACATAAGCATCGCCACCCTCTTTTAAACGCAGTTTTTTACGCAACGCATCGACCGAAACAGGGAAATTGCGCACTGTAAGATTGCATTTACCCGATACCGCTTGTCGCAATTCTTCTATTTCTCTTTTTCCAAATTCAAATTGACGTACAATTTCAAATTGACGACCCGAAAAAGTTGAAATCCATTTGTTTGAAGTGTATAAATGGCTATTAATATGCAACTTACAAACATCATACGCATGAGTCAATAGTTTAAAAGCGCCGGCTTTCAAAATAGAAGCGTTAGGCTCGTAAAGGTAACGCCCCACTTCATCGGTCATATTAGGTTCTGCTGTTTTTTCTTCCGAAAGCAAAAAATCAAACTGCTCAATTCCCTTTTTAGTGATATTGGTACACTTTATGCGTGGCTCGCCTTTAAAGCCTCGTTCCATAAGCACCAGCAATTCCTTACACTCGTTATCTACCGAAACGCAATGCAACTCCTTAACATACTGCAAATTAGCTATAGTCGCTGACACATCAAGCATTGGCGACAATTTAGCCAAAACAATGGGCGCAGCAGTAAACAGCAATGGCAATAATTCTACCAAATTCGGTTCACAATCTGCCAACGACACCACTTTACTGCCACCGCAGTCGCGCCTTGCCGGATCGATGAAAATAACATCGGATTGCGGACAATTTGTTTCCAGAAAATGGACGGCATCATCGCAGCAAACGGCAATGGAAGCATCTAAAACCTTAAAATTTTCTTTTGCTATCGCACACAAATCAGCTTGCCGCTCCACGTAAGTCGTTTGCACAAAATTGCGCGACAAAAAATAGCAATCGACACCCAAACCGCCTGTCAAATCAATTAAACTGTTACCTTGCACTAATTGTGCCTTATAGCGTGCAGTCGCTTCCGACGAACATTGCTCCAATGGCAAATGTTCGGGATAAAGAATACCTTCGGACGCATACCAAGTCGGCAATTTTTCTTTTATCGATTGCCTTCCGGCTATCTGTCTTAAAGCAAAACGCATATCCACATCGGGAAATTTGTCCGATTTCAACGCCAACTTTAAAGGATTTTCGTCTTTAAACCGAGCAATAAATTGTAGCGTAGCCGTATTCATAAAACCTTTGATTAGAATTTTGCAAAAATAACGAAAAAACACCACATCGGCGTTTTTTGTTTATAACTTTATTTGGCATTTTAGAGCCAATTTCCTATCTTTGCATTCTTAAAACCATTCCTAAATAGCTGTTTACACTATGTCCGAAGAAAATTTAAATAACGAACCATTGAACGAAAACACTTCTGAAGAACTCGCTGCTTCCGAAAACGAAACGGAAAATTTGCACCATTCGGATTACAAAATGCCCGTAGGCAACGACGAAAACACGAAGCACCACTTGTCAGGAATGTACCGCAACTGGTTTCTCAGCTACGCATCGTACGTCAATCTTGATAGGGCTATCCCCCACCTCAACGATGGCTTGAAGCCCGTGCAACGCCGCGTGATGCACGCCATGAAACGCATGGACGACGGACGCTACAACAAAGTGGCTAACATTGTAGGACATACCATGCAGTTCCATCCTCACGGAGACGCTTCTATTTACTCTGCTTTAGTCAATTTAGGACAAAAAGATTTTTTGGTAGATACACAAGGTAACTGGGGCAATATTTTGACAGGCGACGGCGCAGCTGCACCGCGTTACATTGAAGCCCGACTGACCAAATTGGCGTTGGAAACGGTATTTAATCCCAAAACAACCGAATTTACACCATCGTACGACGGGCGCAACAAAGAGCCTGTTACACTTCCCGTAAAATTTCCGCTACTGTTGGCACAAGGTTCGGAAGGCATTGGTTTGGGACTTAATTCACGCATTTTACCGCACAATTTCAACGAATTGATGGATGCTTCCATCGCCTATCTGAAAAATCAACCGTTCCAACTATATCCCGATTTCCCTACCGGTGGTATGATTGACATCAGCCGCTACAACGACGGCGAACGCGGTGGCAGAGTGCGAATTCGTGCAAAAATTGAAAAACTCGACAGCAAAACATTGGTTATCACCGAAGTACCCTACGGCGTTACTACAGGAGCGTTGATAGATTCCATCATAAAAGCGAACGAAAAAGGCAAAATCAACATCAAGCGTGTGGACGACAACACTTCTTCGCAAGTGGAAATTTTGGTGCATTTGGAAGCCAAAACTTCTTCGGACAAAACTATTGATGCGCTTTACGCCTTTACGCAATGCGAACTGAACTACTCGCCCAACTGTTGCGTTATTGACGATAATAAACCGCAATTCATCACCGTTAGCGACGTTTTGAAACGCAATACGGATAACACTTTGGCACTGCTCAAACAAGAACTCGAAATTCTAAAAAACGAACTTATAGAGCAACTTTTCTATGCTTCACTCGAAAAATGGTTCATCGAACAGCGCGTGTACAAAGACAAAGAATTTGAAAATGCCGCATCGACCGACATTGCGCTCGACCACATTGACAAACGCCTCGAGCCTTTTAAAAAGAACTTGATACGCGAAGTTACCCGCGATGATTTGCAAAAACTGCTGGAAATACGCATGGCACGTATCCTAAAGTTTAACATTGACAAAGCCGACGAAAACATTCGCGCTCTGAATGAACAAATTAAAAAGGTCGAAAAAGACATTACCAATATCGTGCCGTACACCATTAATTGGTTTAAACATCTGAAAACAACTTATGGCGATAAATACATGCGTCGAACGGAAATTCGCAACTTTGAAAACATTGAAGCTGTGAAAGTTATCGAAGCCAACGAACGCCTCTACATCAATCGCGAAGAAGGATTTATCGGTACTTCGCTTAAAAAAGACGAATTTGTATGCAACTGTTCCGAAATTGATGATATCATCGTTTTCTTCAAAGACGGAAAATACAAAGTGGTAAAAGTAACCGAAAAAATGTTTATCGGGAAAGATGTACTGCACATTGCCATTTTCCTCAAAAACGACAAACGCACTGTTTACAACGTGGTTTATCGCGACGGCAAAAGCGGAATTTACTACATCAAACGTTTCTTTGTGAGCAGTATTACACGCGACAAAGACTACGACTTAACAAAAGGCACTAACGGTTCGCGCATCGTTTATTTTTCGGCTAATCCGAATGGTGAAGCAGAAACAATACGCGTTTCGCTGCGCCCCACGACACGCCGCATTAAAAACCTTGTTTTTGATAAAGATTTCAGCGAAATTGCTATTAAAGGACGCCAAGCAATGGGCAATATACTTACCAAATTTGCCGTACACAAAATTGTGCTCAAGCAAAAAGGAGGTTCTACTCTGGGCGGCACGGAAATCTATTTCGATAAAGATGTACAGCGCCTCAATATGGACAAGCGCGGCACTTATTTGGGCGAATTTTTCCCCGATGACCAAATTTTAGTCATTTACAACAACGGTAACTACTACACCACATCGTTCGATTTGAATAATCACTACGATGACGGCATTGTGCGCATCGAAAAATTTGACGCCAACAAAGTTTGGTCTATCGCTCTATACGATGCCGACCAAAAATTCCATTACATCAAACGTTTTCAGCTCGAAGCCTCTGCCAAACCACAATCTATTTTGGGTTCCAATGCCGAATCGCGCCTGTATGTTATTTCCGACCAAGTTTATCCGCGTTTTGAAATTACTATGGGCGGCAAAGATGCATTCCGCGAACCCTTTATCATTGACGTAGATGAATTTATTGCTGTGAAAAGCGTAAGAGCAAAAGGAAAACGCATTACCACATGGGAAGTTGCTAAAATTAAGGAATTGGAGCCTACCCGATTCCCTGAACCTGAAGAAGATACTAATGATAATGACGATGACAGCAACATAAGCGAAGATAACGACAGCAATGACGGTGGCAACACACCCGATGATAGTGGCAGCGACAAAATCCTTACGGAAACACCCCAAAAGGAAGAAACAACTGACACAACCAAAGATAACACTACTGAACAAAAGCCTAAAAAATCGGACAAACCCGAAAAAAAACCTTTTGTAGAAGAAAAAAAGGCTGAACGCAAGGAGATTGACATCAGTAAATTTGATGACATCACGGGGCAAATGACACTTTTTTAACGACTTCTCTACGGAAAAACGTAAATTTTTAATTAGCAGTAATGGAACAGTATGGTTTAATAGGCTATCCGTTGGGGCATTCGTTTTCAAAACGGTACTTTACGGAAAAATTCCTCAATGAAGGCATTGCAGCTACATACGAATTGTACGAATTGCCCGATTTAGCAGAATTTGGCACACTTCTGTCCAACAGCGCATTGTCGGGATTAAATGTTACCATTCCATACAAAGAAGCCATTATTCCTTTTTTGGACGAGTTGGACGAAACTGCACAAAAAGTTGGAGCAGTCAATACTATCCGTTTTTTGTCCGATGGTCGTTTAAAGGGCTACAATACCGATGTAATAGGATTTGAACAGACACTTAAACCGTTGCTCAAGCCGTACCATACGAACGCTTTGGTGCTGGGAACGGGCGGCGCATCGAAAGCGGTAACCTATGTGCTGAAACGTTTAGGCATTAACTTTAAGTTAGTATCGCGCACCAAAACAGCGGAACGCCTCTGTTACACCGATTTGTCGCAATCGCTTATAGAGAGCAATTTGCTGATAGTAAATACCACGCCGATAGGCATGCACCCCAATATAAACGTACAACCGCCTATTCCCTACCAATTTTTATCAAACCGTCATCTACTGTACGATTTAGTGTACAATCCGCTTCAAACTAAATTTTTGAGCAATGGCAAAGCCGTAGGCGCAACCACACAAAATGGTTTAGCCATGTTAGAGGCTCAAGCCGAAGCTTCCTACAAAATTTGGAAAGAAAAAGTTTGATTTTACGATTATAATACAATAAAAAAACAAGGGATATAAAAATCCCTTGTTACAAAAAAATCATTTTCCTTTTTTAAGTAAGTCGCGTATTTCAGTCAGCAATTGCACGTCTGCAGGAGGTGCAGGCGGCTCTTTTGGAGCTTCTTCTTCCTTTTTCTTGCGACCAACAGCGTTGATAGCTTTTATCAATAAAAATACAGCCAAGCCGATAATAAGGAAATCGATGATATTCTGTATGAATGCACCGTAGGCTATGGCTGCCGGCACTGTGCCTTCAGGAGCCAATGGATTGGCAGGCAAAACCACTTTCAACTGAGAAAAATCGACACCACCGATAAGCCAACCGATAGGCGGCATAATGACATCAGACACAACTGATGTAACAATTTTACTAAATGCACCGCCAATGATGATACCCACCGCTAAATCGATGACATTGCCGCGCATAATAAACTGTTTGAATTCTTGTACAACTTTTGATTTTGACATAACAAATTGATTAATAAATTATTAATTAAAAAAAATGATTGTTTATTCCTTATAAAAAGTAAACGGATCTATACCACTGTAAGACGGGCGGTTGTTAATCAAGTCGATATCTTTGTGTAACATATCTATTTGATAGAATTTTTGTTGAAACACCATATTTTCGATAAACCAACAAATGTCGTCAACATTAAGATTATGAGGCAATATTGCCACTTCGTGTCCCAACTCTTCATAACGGTAGATGTAGTGCGGATAACCAAATTTGGCAAAACGTTTTCCCAAAGCATTCGTCCCGAAAAACCCTAAATTGGCAAACTGTATTTTATTGTAAGTTACCAACTTATCGGCTGTTCCGTGAAACATTAATGTAGGTGCCGGAGCGTGAGTTTTGTACTTCACTAAGCCGTGACGAGAAAACACGGCACCTGCAAACGAAACAACTCCCGCAAAACGAAACGAATCGGGAACAACTTTCGTTACTTCTGTGCGGTTGCCCAATTCATAGTCGGACTGCAACACCGTAATAGCACCTGCACTCGACCCCATTAAAATGATTTTTTGCGGGTCTATCGTCAGCACATCGGAATGAGCAATAAGAAAACTTATGGCTGAAAAAAGGTCTTCTACGGCTAAATTAATGGCATGCTCCACATTTTTAGCTGCTGAAAATAGTCCTTTCATCTTTTTACCTTTCATTCCCAATCTATAATCGATGGCAGCGACAACAAATCCCCTTTCGGCGAGCGTATCGCAAAACGCCACAACCGAAGAATCGAGACGGCTACCCGTAACAAATCCGCCACCAAAAACATAAAGCACACACGGTCGTTTGCCTGTAATTTCTTGAGACGGCATATAAACATCCATAAATAGTGCGCTATCTTTTTCGGCAAATTGATAAGTAACAACTTGTGCGCCAAATGTTATAACGGAAAACAGCAGAAAACCGACAAATAACAATGTTTTTTTCATCGCTTATTTTTTATTTATTGATAAATTGACGGATAAATTCAGCTACCTGAACCGGCGTAAAACCGAGTTTTTCATCGAGTACTTTATAAGGTGCCGAAAAACCAAACGATTCGAGACCGTGAACAATCCCGTCAGCACCAACAAGACCTTCGAGATTGACAGGTAAGCCGGCTGTAAGACCAAATTTTTTAACACCGCTTGGCAATATTTTTTCTTGGTAATCAGCCGATTGCGAACGGAACAAGCCTTCGGAAGGAACGGAAACCACACGCACTCTTTTACCTTCGGCGCGCAACAAGTCGGCTGCATCGCTCAAAGTGGATACTTCCGAGCCGGAAGCCACAAGAATTACATCGGGATTACCGTCGCAAGTTACGACATAAGCACCTTTGGCTACATCGCGATGATTAGTGGGTAAATCCTTGATATTCTGACGGCTCAATATAATTGCAGACGGTGTTTCCTGATTTTCCATCATCAGTTTGTAACAATCGGTACACTCTATGGAATCGGCGGGACGCAACACAAGCATCGAATTTTTACCGCTGTGATTTTTTAATTTTTCCATTAGGCGAATTTGTGCCTCATGTTCCACCGGTTGGTGAGTTGGACCGTCCTCGCCCACGCGGAACGCATCGTGAGACCAAATAAACTTAACAGGCAACTCCATAAGTGCCGCCATGCGGATAGCCGGTTTCATATAATCAGAAAAAACAAAGAATGTGGCACAAGCAGGAATAATACCGCCATGCAACGCCATGCCCATACAAACACACGCCATAGTCAGTTCTGCCACGCCGGCTTGCAAAAATGCACCCGAAAAATCGCCACGCACCATGGCTTGCGTCTGTTTCAGAAAACCATCTGTTTTGTCGGAATTGGACAAATCGGCAGATGAAACCACCATATTTTCAACTTGTTGCGCCAATTGCGCCAACACCGTAGCCGAAGCCGTACGTGTGGCTTGGTCGGGTTTCTGTTGCACCAGCGACCAATCGATTTTTGGTGCTTTCCTCGAAAAGAAATAGTCCAATTTGGCAGCTAACTGCGGATTAGCTTTTGCCCATTCGGCTTTAGCAGCTAACTTTTTAGCCACAATTTCTTTCAGTTCGGCAGCACGTTTGGCATAAATCTCCTTTGTTTCATCGAAAAATACGAACGCATTATCGGGATTGCCTCCAAGATTTTTTACCGTATTGCGATAAGCATCGCCACCAAGCGGCGCACCATGCGTAGCGCAACTGCGTTCGAAGTTCGAACCATCGGCTTTCAATGCACCTTTGCCCATTATTGTTTGCCCAATAATAAGCGTAGGACGCTCTTTTTCGGCTTTGGCGGCTGTCAATGCTTCGCGAATAGCTTTCACATCGTGACCGTCTATTTTGATGACATGCCAACCCCAAGCTTCGTATTTTTTAGCCGTATCTTCGCTTGTAACTTCTTTTGTTTCAGTCGAAAGTTGAATATCGTTGGCATCGTAGAACATAATAAGATTGTCCAATCCGAGCGTTCCGGCAATGCGCCCTGCACCTTGCGAAATTTCTTCCTGAACGCCGCCATCGGAAATAAAAGCATAAATGGTTTGGTTCATCACATCGCCAAATTTAGCTTTCAGATGTTTGGCAGCAATAGCCGCACCAACCGCAAACACATGACCTTGTCCTAACGGACCTGACGTATTTTCAATGCCACGCATCACATCTACTTCGGGATGACCGGGCGTTACACTGCCCCACTGACGCAGTTGTTGCAAATCGTCCAACGAAAATTTGCCTGTAAAAGCTAACACCGAATACAACATCGGCGCCATGTGACCGGGGTCGAGAAAAAAGCGGTCGCGCCCTTCCCAAAGAGGATTTTGCGGGTCGTATTCTAAAAATTCGGAATAAAGTACGTTAATAAAATCTGCGCCACCCATTGCGCCGCCCGGATGACCGGATTTTGCCTTTTCAACCATTGCTGCCACCAATATACGAATATTGTCGGCTGCTTTGTTCATTTGCTCAATTGTATTCATGATAATTTAGATTATTTGTTTCATTTCAATAAAATAAGCCAATAACGCAAAGATATAAAATATAACGCTAAAACTAAAAACAATTAACGATAAATAAAATTCCTGATAAATACCGTTTAATTGTTATTCTTCGGGGTTTTTACACCACTGCTCCACCATTTCTTTGGTGGGATTGGCGAGACCAAGTTTGTTTTTTTTGTTATAACCGCAAAGGTCTTGATGCAACTTATTGGGATTCACTCCTATTAACTTATCCACCATATCGTAGCCAAGTTTCTGCAACGGTTCCACCCATTCGGTCGGCACGCCAATTTCGGTATAGCGTTCCGCACTGTCTTTTTTCTGCACATTTTCGGGCTTCATTTGCGGAAACAACAAAACTTCCTGTATAGTAGTTTTTCCCGTCATAAACATAGTTAAACGGTCAATGCCAATACCAATGCCCGAAGTAGGCGGCATACCATATTGTAAAGCACGCAAAAAATCCTTATCGATAAGCATCGCCTCGTTGTCTCCCTTGTCAGCCAAACGCATCTGTTCTTTGAAACGTTCTTCTTGGTCTATAGGGTCGTTCAACTCGCTGTAAGCGTTGGCTAATTCTTTACCGTTCACCATCAACTCGAAACGCTCGGTAAGACCTTTTTTGCTACGGTGCATTTTTGTTAAAGGACTCATTTCCACCGGATAATCGGTAATAAACGTGGGCTGAATAAACGAACCTTCGCAAAATTCGCCGAAAATTTCGTCAATCAGTTTGCCTTTACCCATTGTATCATCTATTTCCATTTTCAAATCCAAGCATATTTTGCGAATTTCGGCTTCCGATTTGTCGGTCAAATCGTAGCCGGTTTTTTCTTTTATGGCATCTAATATCGACAAACGACGATAAGGCGGTTTAAAACTAATTGTTTTACCGTCGATAACGCTTTCGCTGCAACCGTTTACAGCTATACAAACACGTTCCAATAGTTTTTCGGTAAAATCCATCATCCAATTGTAGTCCTTATACTGCACATAAAGTTCCATGCAAGTAAATTCGGGATTATGGTTTTTATCCATTCCTTCGTTACGGAAATTTTTGCCGATTTCATAAACACCTTCAAAACCGCCTACAATCAAGCGTTTCAGATACAATTCCGTAGCAATTCGCATATACATATCAATGTTGAGCGCATTGAAATGAGTAATAAACGGACGTGCGCTGGCACCTCCCGGAATAATTTGCAAAGAAGGAGTTTCCACTTCGGTATAACCTGCTTCGTCGAACACAGCACGAATTGTTTGCAAAATGGTGGCACGTTTCAAAAACGTATCTTTCACGCCATCGTTCACTATCAAATCGACGTAACGTTGACGAGCGCGCAATTCAGGGTCATCGAATTTATCATAAACTACACCGTCTTTGTATTTCACAATCGGCAATGGTCGCAACGATTTGCTCAAAACAGTCAATTCCTGACAATGAACGCTGATTTCGCCCATCTGTGTGCGAAAAACAAAGCCTTTAACTCCAATAATATCGCCAATATCAAGCAACTTTTTGAACACGGTATTGTACATTTCCGGTTGCGCTTCGGTATTGATATCATCACGCGACACATAGACTTGAATACGACCTTTCGAGTCCTGCAATTCGATAAAAGATGCCTTACCCATAATGCGACGGCTCATAATACGACCGGCTATACAGACAGGTTTGCCCGATTCTTCATCTTTAAATTCAGCTTTTATATCGGTAGAAAAAGCGTCTGTTGGATATTCTGCCGCAGGATACGGGTCGATGCCCATTTGGCGCAACATATCAAGACTTTGTCGTCTAAATTGCTCTTGTTCTTTAAGTTCCATATAAAATCGTTTATTTATTGTTCATTAATAATTGCATAAATCCATCGCCTGAGAGCGTTCCAAAAACGCCTTTTTGTGCAGCAAATTCATCAAAAGTTTCTACTGCGTCAGGTGTGGCATTCGGATTGTAGATGATGAACGGCACGGCAGCACTCGTATGCGTACGCAAACAGCACGGCGTAGGATGGTCGGGCAACACGGCAATAGTTACCGGCTCGTCCATTTTTGTAACGGCTTCCACTATCGGTTTCGCTAATCGTTCCGAAAGGTATTCTATGGTTTTTATCTTCAAATCCACATCGCCTTCGTGTCCCGCTTCGTCGCTCGCCTCAACATGCACAAAGACAAAATCGTCCGTTTTCAACGCTTCAATGACCGCTTGCGCTTTACCTTCATAGTTGGTATCGAACAGTCCCGTTGCTCCTTCTACATCAACCGATTTCAATCCTGCGCTGATACCGATACCTTTTATCAAATCAACAGCCGAAATAACCGTTCCGGAACGGATATTGAACAGCTCCGATAGCGGTTGCATAGCCGGTTTGTAGCCGGGCGACCAAAACCAAACGCTATTAGCTGGGGCTTTGCCCAAAGCTTTGCGTTTAACATTAACAGGGTAATTTTCAAGTAGTTTCTGTGAACGTAAAATCAAATCGTTCAACACATCGGCGGTTGATTGCGCTTCGGAAACGGCTGCTTTCACCATTACATCGGCAAACGGAGTGCCCGGAACATCGTGAGGAGGCGTGCAAACAATACGCTTGTCGCCGCCTTTCAATTTTAGCAAATGGCGGTACGAAACACCATTGAAAAAGTGTACCGTATCGGAACCCAAATTTTGTTGCAAAAAAGCTATCAGTTCGGAAGCTTCTTCGTTAGAAATGTGTCCTGCCGAATGGTTTTTTATTTTGCCGTTTTCAATGCAAATAAGGTTACAACGCATCACCATTTCGCCGTCAGCTATAGGCACGCCCATACTTGCAGCTTCCAATGTACCGCGACCTTCAAATACATTCGGGACATCGTAGCCCAACACCGATAAATTGGCAATTTCACTACCGGGCTGAAAACCGTCAGGCACCGTATGCAACAAACCGTTGCGCCCCATTTTAGCCAAACGGTCAATAGTTGGCTTATTAGCTACCTGCAAAGGCGTTTTTCCGCCCAATTTGGCTATCGGCTCATCAGCCATGCCATCGCCAAGTATAATAACGTATTTCATAATTTATTCATCAACTTCCGAAGAAGCGACCGTCGATTCAAAATCGGCACGGTTTTTAATTAAATTTTCTAATTTCCACAACGTTTTGCGCATCGATTGGTAGCTTTCGCCACCGGCAGCGTTCAAATGACCACCGCCACGAAACATTTCTGCCATTTTATTAACGGGAAATGTGCCCTGTGAACGGAACGAAAGTTTTATTTTTTTTGCATCCTCGCGCACCAATACGGAAATATCAATCCCTTCGATGGAAAGAGGCAGATTGACAAATCCTTCGGCATCACCCACTTGATAGTCGAAACGTTCTTGTTCTTCCAGTGTTAATACCATAATTGCCGCACGCACTTCGGGAAAAATTTTCATTTTACGACTCAAACAATACCCCATCAAACGCATACGATTGACCGAATAAGTATTGTAAACTCGCGAATAAATGGCATCTTTATCAATTCCTTTAAACAAAAGTTCGGAAATAATCTGATAAATTTCCGGTTGTTGAGAGTTATAAGAAAAATTTCCCGTGTCGGTCATCATGCCCATATAAATCGCTTCAGCACACTCTTTGGTAATATCGGGGAAATAACCCAAGCGGCAAATAGCTCTGAAAACAAGTTCAGAAGTCGATGATATTTCGGGATGCGAAATTATAACATCGCAAAATTCCTTCGGATTGACGTGGTGGTCTATCAACACTTTTTTTGCTTCTGAACTTTTTACTAACGAAGCAACACCGTTTATTCGGTCTAACGAGTTAAAATCCAGACAGAAAATGAGTTGCGCCTCCGAAATGGCTTTTTGAGCTGCCTCATTCTGTTCTTCATATATAATAATGTCCTGTGCGCCCGAAAGCCAATTGAAAAAAGCGGGAAAACGGTTGGGTACAATCACCGTTGCCTGTTTGCCCAAACCTTTCAGGAAATGCGCCAAACCCAATGAAGAGCCCACTGCATCGCCATCGGGCGAAATGTGAGTAACAATAGCAATGTTTTCTGCGCCATTCAATAATTGGCGTAAGATTTCGATGTTTTTTTCCGAAATAATTTTCGACAACATATCATTTAGTTTTTAAAAAGCGTTCAGCTTCAATGGCTGCTTTGCAACCACTTGCCGCTGCAGTAATGGCTTGACGGTAATTTGGGTCGGCAACGTCGCCTGCGGCAAATACACCGGCTATTTTCGTTTTCGGCGTATCCGGTAGCGTTTTAATGTAGCCAATTTCGTCCGTTTCTAAATAAGGTTTAAAAATATCGGAATTGGGATGATGCCCAATCGCCAAGAAAAATCCGTCAATAGCTATTTTTACCTCTGTTTCGTCGGTTTCGCCTTTTCGTTTTACCAGTGTAGCGCCCTCCAAAAATTCCTCACCAAACAATCCCAACGTTTGATGCTCAAATAGTACTTCAATGTTAGGCGTGTTGAAAACGCGCTCTTGCATTATTTTTGAAGCCCTCAAAAATGGCTTGCGGACAATCATATAGACTTTTTCAGCTAAACCCGAAAGAAAAATAGCCTCCTCGCAAGCGGTATCGCCACCGCCTACCACCGCCACACGTTTTTTGCGATAGAAAAAGCCGTCGCATGTAGCACAAGCCGAAACGCCCTTACCGGCATATTTTTTTTCGTCGGGCAAGCCCAAATATTTGGCAGATGCACCTGTGGAAATAATAACAGTTTTCGCTGCTACTGTTTTCTCTTTGTCTATTTCCACTTTGTAAGGATAACTGCTAAAATCGACCGCTGTAGCAATTCCCGACCGAATATCCGTTCCAAAACGCAATGCCTGACGGCGAAAATCGTCCATCATTATATTGCCATCAACACCTTCGGGATAACCTGGGAAATTTTCTATTTCAGTAGTGGTTATCAATTGTCCACCGGGTTGTATTCCTTCGTAAAGTACCGGCGATAAGTTAGCTCTGCCGGCATAAATGGCTGCCGTAAATCCAGCAGGTCCCGAACCGATAATAAGGCAATCTATTGTTTCCATAATCTAAAAATTTTAGTACATATTTTAAATGGCAAATTTAAGCAAAAAAAATGAATTTACGAAAGAATATGTCCATTCGAAAAACATAAAAACGCATTTATCGGCAGCGCGACACCTTCGCTGAACAGACACCATACTTTTTACTTTGTAATGTTAATTATTATTACTATTTTTGCACGTTAAAAAACCATTTATTGAAATTCTGCTAACTATTTGTAACAGTGGTTATTTTGCTCTTTTCATTATCATTGTCGCGGGCTAATTCATCGGCAAAATAGAACTAAAAGGCAAATTATTAATAGTGTTCGTTTAACTTATTACTAAAATATTTTTTCACATGAAAAAAAGTCCATTACAAATTGCAAGGGCATCATATCAGCCCAAATTGCCTGCCGTTTTCAAAGGCAATGTAGCATTGAACGAAGGCGCTGCCACTCAATCGGTAGCTGACCAAGACGAAATTAAGGCACTCTTCCCCAACACTTACGGAATGCCTATTATTAACTTTACTGCCACCGAAACCGCCAAAAGCTATCCTGCAATAGCCGTCGGTGTTATTCTGTCGGGCGGACAAGCTTCTGGCGGACACAACGTTATTTCCGGTTTGTTCGATGGTTTGAAAAAACTCAATCCCAACAACAAATTGTACGGTTTCTTAGGAGGTCCGAGTGGTTTGGTCGAACATAAATATATGGAACTTACCGCCGATATTGTTGACGAATACCGCAACACAGGCGGATTTGACATTATTGGCTCGGGACGTACCAAATTAGAAGAAGTAGCACAATTTGAAGAAGGCGAAAAAATATGCAAAAAATTGGGTATCAAAGCTATTGTTATCATCGGTGGCGACGACTCCAACACCAACGCATGCGTTTTAGCTGAATACTACAAAAACAAAAACGCCGGAATTCAAGTTATCGGCTGCCCAAAAACCATTGATGGCGACCTGAAAAACGAAATGATTGAAGCATCGTTTGGTTTCGACACAGCTTGTAAGGTTTATTCCGAACTTATCGGTAACATACAACGCGACGCCAATTCCGCAAAAAAATATTGGCACTTCATTCGATTGATGGGACGCTCTGCATCGCACATCACTCTTGAATGCGCCCTGCAAAGCCAACCCAACATTTGCATTATATCGGAAGAAGTGGAAGCCCAAAATATGACCCTAAACGACATTGTGGACGAAATTATCAAAGTCATCGTAAACCGTGCCAATCATGGGCTTAACTTCGGCACTATACTGATTCCCGAAGGTTTGATAGAATTTATTCCGGCAATGAAACGCCTGATAGCCGAACTCAACGATTTGCTGGCAAGCAACGGAGAATTTAATTCATTGACAACCGACGACGAAAAACGCCAATATGTAAAAGCAAAATTGACTGAAGAAAGCCGTTTGGTTTACTCAGACCTGCCTAAAGGCATAGCCAAACAGCTGACACTCGACCGCGACCCTCACGGCAACGTTCAAGTTTCACTTATCGAAACAGAAAAGATGCTGATAGAAATGGTTGCCAAAAAATTGGCTGCTTTAAAAGCACAAGGTATCTACAAAGGTAAATTTGCGGCAATTCACCACTTCTTCGGTTACGAAGGTCGTTGTGCAGCGCCGTCCAATTTCGATACCGACTACTGCTATTCGTTGGGCTACACAGCATCGATACTAATTGCTGAGAATAAAACCGGTTATATGTCGTCCGTGCGCAACCTTACCGAACCTGCCGACCAATGGATTGCCGGTGGTGTGCCCATTACTATGATGATGAACATGGAACGCCGCCATGGTGAAATGAAACCCGTAATACAAAAAGCATTGGTTCGTTTGGACGGCGCACCGTTCAAATATTTCGCAACACATCGCGTTGAATGGGCTAATGAAGACACCAGCTACATTTATCCGGGTCCCATTCAATATTATGGACCTAGCGAAGTGTGCGACCAACCCACCCACACGTTGCTTCTGGAACAAGGCAAAATGATTTAATCAATTTTTTATCAATAAAAAGGGGAACTTTCAGAAGTTCCCCTTTTTTGTAGCTATTGCTATTTTATGCCTGAATAAGGTATTCTTTAGCAACTTTTTCAACACAGTCGGACAGACGTTCATTTTCTTCCATTATGTCCATGTAGTAAATTCCGGACAAATAAGAATAATTGCCTTCGCGAACATTGTTGATACTAAGCTGTTTGGCTTTATAACGCAAAGTGTTTACCGTTTTTTCGGTAGATAATATTGCATCACTATTTTGCATTATGTTCTTGTTGTTCACTAGTTGTATCAATGAATCAATTTGCCGTTTCGTCAAATCAAACATCTTTTGGATATTTCGAATCTGTTCATCAGTGAAAACAATCTTCTCTTTATTGCGGCGCGCCGCAGCTTTAGCGATGTTAAAACAACAGTCGGAAATACTTTCTATTTCGGAAACTACATTTAATTTACGGCGAATATCTTTTTTAACTTGTTCACTTACTGTTGAATAGGACACCTCAAAAAGATAGTTGGCTATAGCTATTTCCATTTCATCACTCGCCTGCTCATAGCTTTCGATGTTTTTCATAGCATCCGACCTATCCTTCGCCTTATAGTCTTCCATTACAAAACGTTCCACTTTAAACAACATCTTTTGCGTGCGTTCCGCAAAATGGGCTATTTCCTTATCTGCTTCCAACAACGACAATTCGCCCATTGATAAAATATTGGATGTAATGTATTTCAATTTGAATTCATTCTCATCTTCGCCTTTTTTGGGTTTTATCAGGAAACATACAACTTTTTCATAAATTTTTACAAACCAAATCATTATGAGTACATTGGTAGTATTAAAAAGTGAATGGAACATAGAGAGCGAATAGAGCGGGTCAGGGTCAATACTACCGCCCAACGACACTATCCACTCCACCAAATCGCAGAAAGGATGAAAGAAAATCAATACCCACGTAACACCAAACACATTGAACAACGTATGCGACAAAGCAGCACGCTTAGCAGTGGTATTAGCCGGAATGGCTGCCAAGTTTGCCGTAATTGTTGTTCCGATATTTTCGCCCAACACCATAGCTGCCGCCACATCGAGCGAAATCCAACCATTGTTCATTATTACCAGCGTAATAGCCATAGTGGCACTCGATGACTGCATAATGATGGTAAGCACCGTGCCGACAAACACAAACAACAATATCGAACCAAAATCCGACCCGTTATACTGTTTCAAAAATTCCAGCATAGCAGGATTAGAATTGATATCGGGAACGCTGTTTTTCAGAAAATCGAGCCCAATAAACAGCAGTGCAAAACCCACCAATAGTTCTCCAAACGATTTCCTTTCATCTCTTTTAGAAAAAAGAAGCGGAATGGCTATACCGATAGCCGGTACTGCAATATCGGAAATACTAAACTTGAATCCCACCAACGATACTAACCATGCAGTAACCGTAGTACCGATATTGGCACCCATAATTACGGAAATGGCTTCGCACAACGTAAGCAGTCCCGCATTGACGAAACTGACCACCATCACAGTAGTTGCCGACGACGATTGTATAACTGAAGTTATCAATACACCCGACATCACACCCATGAAACGGTTGCGCGTCATTGTGGCAAGTACTTTTCGCATGCGGCTTCCCGCCACTTTTTGGAGAGATTCGCTCATCATTTTCATTCCGAAAAGGAACAAACCTAATCCGCCGCATAAATTAAGAAAATCAAAAAATGAATAGTTCATAAAATTTTTATTTGGTCTTATTTACTGTTTTGAAGTGACAGTAATTCAGTAACTTGTTGCGAAGAAAGTGCTATTGCTTCCGACACCGCTTCGTAATTGTAAGGAATAAATTTAAACACCATACACCGTGCAAACGAACCGTCGGCTGACGTTAGTAATTCTAACTTCAAACCTTTTTCTTCTTTACTGAAATATTTTTTAAACGCCTTGTAATTATCACCATTCAACAAGGTTATCAAATTTTCGGGACTAAGACCTTCAAAATATAAAACGGTACATGCCAACAGTTGCTTTGTTTCCTTTACGAAGTAACGGTTCTTTGCAGTAAATACTTTTATTATGGCTACCGCAAATAGAACACATACTACTAACCATAGCGTAAAAAACAAGGGTGAATCTGTCCCGAAATCGACATTCAACAATACAATGGATAATGCAATGGCTCCTGCCAAATAGATTAAAGCGATGATATAATCTTTATAATCTTTTTTCTTATACACAAGTTGATCTATTTCATTTAATAATTGCTTTGATACTTTTGATTTTTTCATAACGAATTTAAATTTAATCTTTTAATAAAAAATATACACTAATAATATTAAGCGCGCATCAAAAAAACAATGCGCAAAAAAAATTGATGTATATCAAAGACTAAATTCGTATTCGCTTCAATGTAAAAATGTAGTAATGCGCCTGTACATTTTCAAAAGCTACAATATTAAATTGCTTACGGCGCAAATCCCACTGTTCTTTTTGCAACAAAGTGGTATGATGCGTCAAACAACACGGAGAAAACAAAAGTATATTGCCCGTAGTCTGCGATACACAAACTACAGGTGCCGGAACTGTGTAAGTAGTCGGATTGATAGGAACAGCGGCAAACGTTGAGATTGGAGCTTCAAAACAGAAACCGTTTACGTTGTGCTCTGCGGCTGCGAAATCGGGTGTGTTTAGTGTGGGAAATGTCAAAGAGACAGTTACCAAAACAAGCGAAGCAAATAATCCAAATAAACTATGAGTTATACGCTGCATTATTACCCATTTTCATTTTGCGATGCAAATGTACGACAAATATGATAGCCTACAAAATGAAAATCACATTTTTCGGCGGTAAATTTATCAACAATGCGAAGAGCATTTTACAAATTTATATTTTCACGTCCCGACAAATTGTACTAATTTTGTTGCAAAATCAGTTACTTATGAATTTTCATCATAGTCTCTACGGGAAAACCGTTGCTACCTGCACATTAGGGTGTAAACTCAATTTTTCCGAAACATCATACCTGCTAAAAAAACTCACCGAAAACGGATTAAAAAAGGCAAAAACCGGAAAAGCAGCCGACATTTGCGTTATCAACACCTGCTCGGTAACGGACACCGCCGACAAAAAATGCCGACAAGCCATTCGCAAAATGATTGAAAAACATCCGAACGCTTTTGTTGTTGTTATCGGTTGTTACGCTCAATTAAAGCCAAAAGAAATAGCTGATATAGAAGGAGTTAATTTAGTGTTGGGCACAAACGAAAAATTCCGATTATTGGATTATTTGCAAAAACACTTTTGCGAAGACACACAAAACAAATATATCACAACACAAGTCGCAAAAATATGCGAATACCATCTTGCCTGCTCTGCCGATGACCGCACTCGCTTTTTCCTAAAAATACAAGACGGTTGCAATTACTACTGTACCTACTGCACCATTCCCTTTGCCCGTGGAAGAAGTCGCAACGCCTCCATTGCAGAAACCACAGAAGCAGCACGAGATGCCATTGCCCAAGGCGCAAAAGAGATTGTTCTATCGGGCGTAAACATCGGCGACTTCGGACGCTCTACCAACGAAACATTTTTCGACTTGATACAATCGTTGGACGCCATTGATGCCGACGTGCGCTATCGCATTTCATCTATTGAGCCGGACTTGCTTACCGACGAAATGATACACTTTGTGGCAAACTCCAAACATTTTGCACCGCACTTCCATTTGCCCTTACAGTCGGGCTGCGACGAAGTGCTCAAACTTATGAAAAGACGCTACACGTGCCAACTTTTCGCCGATAAAGTAAGCCGCATCAAGAGCCTGATGCCCAACGCCTTTATAGGTATGGACGTAATGGTAGGCGCACGTGGTGAAACACCCGAATACTTTGAAAAAACACGTGCTTTCCTCACACAGTTGGACGTGTCGCAACTTCACATATTTACTTACTCCGAACGTGCAGGCACAAAAGCCCTCGAAAATCCCTACATTGTTCCGCAAAATGAACGCAAACGGCGCAGTACTATATTGCATGCGCTTTCCGAACAAAAACTTAAAGCTTTTTACGACAGTCAAAAAGGCAAAACCGCCACTGTGCTATGGGAAGCCACCAAACGCAACGACCTGATGAGCGGATTTACGGAAAATTATGTCCGTGTAGAAGCACCGTACCGAAAAGAAATGGTCAATTGCTTTGAAACCATTACACTGTAACTAAGAAAAAACATTCTTTTCATATTTTATCACATTCATAACAAATTGGTTTACAACTATTCATAAAGTTTATTGTTGTTCAACCAATATCAAAAATGTAAAAAGTTAAAAACTTTACCGAAAAATTATTGGGAAACATTTTGATATTTCAAAAAGAAACTCTAAATTTGTACGTTATATTTATTTGAAATTTCTAAACAACTATTTATTTACTAAAAAAATCGAATTATTATGAGAAAAATTACTTTTTTAATGGCTTTTGTAGCATGTGCCATCTTTGCAAACGCAGAGAATCTCATTCTGAACCCGTCTTTTGAAGACGACATGGACCATTGGACACCAAATCATCCTGAATTGGTATGTACCATATCATCTGATGCTCATACAGGAGTAAAAGCTTTATTAGTTGAACACGGAAATACCACATACAATAACCGTGTTATAGCCGATGCATTAAACTTGGGAGCCGGAACTTACACAATTTCAGCTTATGCTAAAAATGCAAATTCTACTGCAGCCGCTATCAAATTAGGTTATGTTCCTGTTGGAGGGGAAGCCTCTGATTACAAATATTCAGACCTTCTTACTTTAACTAACGATTATGCGGAATATACATTTAGATTTACTCTTTCAACAGCTGGTCAATTTAATATCTTAATTATGGCACCAAAAGCTGCAAACGTTCCACAAAAAGGTGCTTATGCATTTTTGCTTGACGATGTGTCATTAACAGTTTCTACAGGCTTTGCTAACACAAACGCCGAAAAACTAAACCTATTCGTAATCAACAAAACTTTGATGGTTCAAGGCATTGCCGACGGCACAATGGTAGAAGTTTACACTGTTACAGGTGCACGCGTTTTAGCTCAAGAATTAGTTAACGGTCAAATTCAATTGGACAACCTGAGCAAAGGCATTTATGTTGTACGTGCAGGAAACGAAAAATGCAAAATCGTTTTATAATTTGAATTACAACTAATTACATCCTTTAAAAGAACTCTGCAATGCGGAGTTCTTTTATTTTGGACGTATTCAAATTAAAAATACAAGTTTTCATAGCTACTATTCGCTATGCTTTCGTTCACACATTAGCACTATCAATTTCATTATCAAATACACTTCCGACCTACTCTAGTACTGTTTCTTCACACATTCAATTAATGCTTAATGATACCGTAAAATTAGCCAACAAAGCGATTAAAATCATTTTTGTAATTGGCAAAACATACATAAAAAAATCCCGCTCCAAAAGGAACGGGATTTTTTGCGTTCAACAAAAGTTGTATTTTTTATCCAAGTACGCTTAATAAAATACCTGCAGCTACAGCCGAACCAATAACACCGGCAACATTCGGTCCCATGGCATGCATCAGCAAGAAATTGCCCGGATTTTCTTCTTGACCAACCGTTTGCGAAACACGTGCAGCCATTGGCACTGCCGACACACCGGCTGAACCGATAAGCGGATTAATTTTGTCTTTTAAGAACAAATTCATAAACTTAGCCAGCAATACACCGCCTGCACTTCCCAACCCAAAGGCAATTACGCCAAGTATGATAATTTTAATGGTTCCTAAAGCCAAGAAAGTACTTGCTGTGGCAGTAGCGCCCACAGTAATTCCTAAAAATACCGTAACGATATTCATCAATTCATTTTGAACCGTTTTACTCAAACGTTCTGTTACGCCACACTCTTTCAGTAAGTTACCAAACATAAGGCAACCGATTAACGAAGTAGCATCCGGCAAAAGAAGTGCACAGATAATAGTAATGAAAATCGGGAAAAGAATTTTTTCCGTCTTCGATACCGAACGCAATTGTTTCATCGTAATGGAACGTTCCTTTTTGGTGGTCAGCGCACGCATAATAGGCGGTTGGATAACCGGAACCAAAGCCATATACGAATAAGCAGCTACGGCAATAGGTCCTAATAAGTGCGGTGCTAATTTCGACGTCAGGAAAATAGCCGTAGGACCGTCAGCACCACCTATAATACCGATAGAACCGGCTTCGGGACCTGTAAATCCAAGTGCCAAAGCACCAATGAACGTTGCAAAGATACCAAGCTGTGCAGCTCCTCCCAACAAAAGACTTTTAGGATTGGCAATCAATGGACCAAAATCGGTCATTGCGCCAATACCGATGAATATCAGACACGGATAGATACCCAATTTTACGCCTAAATAAAGATAGTCCAGCAATCCTCCTTTAGCGTAAAATTCGCTCCAATGAACTTGTCCACCGGCAAACAAATCCTCATGGAACATATTTGCTCCGGGGAAGTTTGTCAGTAGCATACCAAAAGCTATTGGCAAGAGTAACAACGGTTCAAATTGCTTAACAATAGCTAAATACAACAGCAAACAAGCAACGCCTAACATAACGAAATTGCGCCAATCGCCTTCATTTTCAGTATTTAGCATTTTTCCGATTCCCGAATTTTTAGCAAAATCGACAATGGTTTCCCACACATTAATCGTCTCCTTAGCCATCACAATATCCTCTTCAGCGGGAGTGGTAGCAACAGCTTCGGTAGTTGTATTCGTTGTTTCATTCGTTTCTTGTGCAATCGTCGGCGCAAAGTTGAACAATGCTGCCAACGACAGAACAAACACTATTTTTTTCATTTTCATAATTTTGAAGAATATTTATTCAAGCACTAACAGCACATCGTCCTGTTGTACATTTTTACCGACTTCTACAGAAATACCTCTAACAACACCATCTTTTTCAGCAAGAATACTGTTTTCCATTTTCATCGACTCCAAGGTTAGCAATACGTCGCCGCGCTTTACACTTTGACCTTCGGTAACAACCACTTTAAGAACGCTGCCCGGAAGTGGAGCTCTTACTTTGAAACCACCGGCTACGGGAGTAGGTGCTGCTTTTAGAGCTTCAGCTTTTGGTGTTTCGGCTTTAGGAGCAGTTGATGCTGCGGGTTTCGGTGCGGGGGCAACAACAGTTTCACTACTTTCCATTTCGACCAACTTATCGTCCTGCAACACATTTTTGCCCGGTTCAACAAACAAGGCTTTGATAACGCCGTCCTTCTCTGCTAAAATGTTATTTTCCATTTTCATCGATTCCATAGTCAGCAATACATCGCCGCGCTTTACGCTTTGACCTACGGTAACCAACACTTTCATCACGCTACCCGGAAGCGGTGATTTAACAATAAAGCTGTCCGATTTGGTTGGCTCTGTAGCACAAGTGGCACTTTGAGGAGCAGAAGCTGCCTGTTTAATGGGACGGAGAGGAGCTGTTGGAAGTACTTTTTGTTCGCGTTCAATCTCTACCGTAAAAGGCGTTCCGTTAACTTCTATTGAAGCTACATTCTGTTCTATTTCATCTACGGACACTTCATATTTTATGCCGTCTATGATAAACTTAAATTTTTTCATGAGATTTTTATCTTACTAAATTGTTAATACCATAAATTTTAGAATTCCAAGGCGAATAGCGACGCTCTACCTTTTTAATTGTCAATACATAGTCTTCATCTTCGTGCACATCTCCGTAGTACAAATACAACGCCATAGCTATGGCAGCACTTGCATTGGCGGGCAAGTACACTTTATGAAATTCGGTGTCGGTGTTGATTTTGATTGATTCTTTACCGGCAACTTTAACCGCTTTAGGCACACGTACCTTCGGGGTCATTACTCTACCGAACAAACCCATAATCAAGATTAACACAATCAGAACAACGAACACTATGCCAAAACCGAAAAAGGTAATTATAGTGGCATTCGCCCAATTTATTGCTAATGTAATCATTGTTATGCGAATTTATTAAAGTGGAATATTCGAATGTTTCCTCAACGGATTTGTCAAACGTTTCGTTTGCAGTGTCTGGAACGCGCGAATAATACGGAAACGTGTATTGCGCGGTTCAATAACATCATCAATGTAGCCACGCGATGCGGCTTGATACGGACTAGCGAACTTTTCTTGATATTCGGCTTCCTTTTCGGCAATGAATTTAGCCCTCTCTTCGGGGTCTTCAATTGCTTTTAGGGTTTTAGCCTCCAATACGCCAATGGCTCCCGATGCACCCATAACAGCAATTTCAGCATTCGGCCATGCATAGCAGTAGTCGCCACGGAGCTGTTTACAGCTCATCACAATATGCGAACCGCCGTACGATTTACGAATAGTAACCGTCACTTTAGGAACAGTTGCTTCACCGTAGGCAAACATCAATTTTGCGCCATGGCTGATAATACCGGCATATTCTTGTCCCGTTCCACAAAGGAATCCCGGAACGTCCACCAATGTTAGAATAGGAATATTGAAAGCATCGCAGAAACGAACAAAACGTGCAGCTTTACGCGAAGCATCACAATCGAGCACACCAGCAAGCCAATTAGGTTGATTGGCAATAATACCAGTCGATTGTCCGTCAAAACGAGCAAAACCGCAAATGATGTTTTTCGCAAAATCTTTATGTACTTCCATAAAATCACCATTATCCACAATTGTGTAGATAATTTCTTTCATGTCGTAGGGTAAATTCGGATTAGCCGGAACAAATTCGTTCAAGCCATCTTCAATGCGATCGGTAGGGTCTGTACATTCAATCACAGGAGCTTCTTCCATGTTATTTTGCGGAATGAAAGAAATCAGACGGCGCACTTCGGCTAAAGCTTCCTCTTCGGTAGAAGCGGTAAAGTGTGTAACACCCGATTTGGTAGCATGCACATGCGCACCGCCAAGGTCTTCAACCGATACATCTTCGCCTGTAACCGCTTTTACTACTTTTGGTCCGGTAATGAACATATAGCTATTCTTTTCCGTCATCATAATAAAGTCCGTAAGAGCCGGCGAATAAACCGCTCCTCCGGCACAAGGTCCAAAAATAACGGAAATTTGCGGAATAACACCCGATGCTAAAATATTGCGTTCAAAAATTTCGGCATAACCAGCTAACGCATTAGCACCTTCTTGGATACGTGCACCGCCCGAATCATTTAAGCCAATGACAGGCGCACCTAACTTCATAGCCATATCCATTACGTGGCAAATTTTTTGTGCCATCGTTTCCGAAAGCGAGCCACCGATAACCGTAGCATCTTGTGCGAACACAAACACCAAACGTCCGTCAATGGTGCCACTGCCCACAGCAACACCGTCGCCGAGGAACACTTTTTTATCCATGCCAAAATCGGTGCAGCGATGAGTGATGAACATATCCACTTCCTCAAAACTGCCTTTGTCGAGTAGCATATTGATACGTTCACGGGCAGTATAAGCACCTTTCGCGCGATGTTTTGCTACCGCTTTTTCCCCACCACCTGCAAGTGCAAGCGCACGCTTTTCAATCAATTTTTTCAGTTTTTCTTGATTTTCCATAATTGCTTTTTTTTCAATATACCTTTGCGTTAACGACCATTTAAAAATTGCCAAACGCACGGTCTTTCTCTGTAAATTTATTTAAGTTTATTTAGGTTGTTCGCACAATTCCATCAAAACGCCGCAAGTGCTTTTCGGATGAAGAAATCCAATCATCAGGTTTTCAGCACCTTTACGAGGGGCTTTGTCGATAAGTTGTATACCGGCTGCTTCAGCCTCTTTCAGAGCTTCTTCTACATTTTCAACATTAAATGCAACGTGGTGAACGCCGCCACGACCACCATTTTTCTCAATAAATTTGGCAATGGTGCTTTCGGGACAAGTCGGTTCCAAAAGTTCAATTTTCGTTTCCCCTACTTTGAAGAAAGCTGTTTTCACTTTTTGGTCTGCCACTTCCTCAATGGAATAGCATTTAGAACCTGTAAGAAACTCAAAAAAAGGAATGGTCTGTTCCAAACTTGAAACGGCAATTCCAAGATGTTCAATGTGAGTTGGTTTCATAGTAAATTTTGACTTAAAATATTGATAATTATTGATTTTATATGATTTTTTTAACAATTTTCCAAAAATCCCTACAAAGGTACTATTTATAATTGACAAAGCATAACCAAAACGCAAATAAAATTATCAACAAATCAACTATTTCAAACAAAAATCGCGACAACTGAAATTCAATTGTCGCGACGCATGACGAGAAGCCATTTTCAATCATTATTATTTTTATTTTTGTACTTTTTCTTATTCTTATTTTTATCGTACTCAATAATTTTCCAACCCAACGAAATATTAAACGCATTGATAGGATTGACATTTATCTTATTATCTTTCAATGAAGTTGTGTACAAGCGGTCAACTAAATCGTAGCGTAAATCCAAGGTCATAAACCAAAAATCAAAACCTATACCGGCTGTTAAACCAATTTGCGCTTTTTTCGCAACTTCTTTCCAATCTTCCATCTCTTCTGAATTTTTAGCAAAAGAACCCGCATCGAAACGGAATTTCGGTCCCAACATCACCCGCATATTGAAATTATCCTTATCAAAAATCTTGTAACCTACCATTATCGGCAAGTCCACCGTACTCAGCGTTACCGCTCTATCAATATTTTCAATATCGGACAATTTGATTTCATAATCGGTACGGGTCATATTGTAGTACAATTCCGGTTGCGCATACCAACGATTACCGATACGCATAAAGATACCCGCCTGAAAACCATGTCCCAAATCGGACTTGATGTTAAGGTTCGATGCATCAAATTTCCAATCTTTATTAAAACCCAACGATGTATTATAACCGGCTTTAACACCAAACGTAAACTGTCCGAAAACGGTTGCAGACAACGCTGTGAAAACCATAACAAAAACTATTTTTTTCATTATTTATCAGTGTTAATGATGCACTTCACATCACGCAAAAACCGTGCCATTTAAATGTTTTTAGAAACGAGCTACCAATTCTATAACTAATTTATCCAGTTTGCCGGGGTCTGCTATTGCCCAATTGTCGTAAAAATATTTTTCGTAGTTAATACGTAAATCGGCGTGGAACGGTTTAGCCAAACTCAACGTAATACCGCCGGTAAAGCGCTGACAAGCAATATCGTCGGCAACAAACATACCCATCTCATTGCGGTAACCGTGGCTATTGTCCGTCATGGCATCATAGCGCGCCAAAAACGAAATTTTACTAAACACTTTCGGCAACTTCAAATCGTAATTGATAAAACCCACAATGGCGTGTGTCGGTTTAAAAGCACCGCCATAATGTTTGTAAAGATATTCCGTTTCGATATGAAACCCGTAAAAATCGCTATAAGCCCCTACGTCAAATACATTCATACGAATACTATCAGGAGCGAATGTTTGATAGTTAAGCGAAAAATTAATGTATTCGCAAGGGTCAAATACTGCCCTCGCCGCTACGCACATATTTTTATACCACGATTCTTGATTATAAAGTCCGGCACCATTATAGATACCGGCAACAATGGAAAACGGAAACTTTTCAGTATGCGTGTAGCCCATCGAAAAACCGACATCACGCAAGCCGGTAGTTTCCTTTACCAGCAGTGAACGGTTAGCGAAATAGAACATATGCGGACTACGTATATTGTCTGTACTGAAAGGCACTTTCATCTGTCCCAAAGTGAGCGCCATACCTTTTACGGGAAAGACACGGACATAGGCATCAAGCATTTTCATAGCGCCTTTTTCGGACAAGTCCACTTCAGCTTTGTAGGCAACAATGGGATGCACATTGCCAAGTACGCTGAGACGTGCATTGCGCACTTGAAAACGACTTGTTCCCAACGAAGTACACCATTCGTATTTGGCACGAATAGTTCCGTGAATTTCAGGGATATAATCCGTTTTCTCCATTTTTTGCACCTCCAACCGACGGGCTTCTTCGCTCATATCCACGCCGCGCACTATCATTGAATCGGAAAACAGATTTATCTGAGAAATTGCCGCCATGGGCAATAAAAAGGCGACAAACGCCACAAGCCATTTTTTATTCATAAATTTTATACCAATGATTTAATACTGCTTCCATATTTGGAAAAACGACACTCGCTCCGGCATCGGATAATACTTTGTCCTCCAAAACGCCCGTATTGACGGCAACGGTAAAAATGCCTGCTTGAACACTTGAACGTATTCCTAACGGCGCATTTTCAATTACCAAGGCTTGCCACGGCTCCACACGAGCTTTTTTCAGAGCAATGAGATAAGGTTCGGGGTGGGGTTTGCCATATTTCACATCGAAAGCCGTTACCATTTTATCCCTACTGAATACCCCTGGAAAATTGTGATTTAAGCGCGAGAGTAGCGATTTTTGAGCCGACCCTGTTACAATAAATATATCCAAACCTTGATTTTTTATCTTTTTGAGCAACGACGACACGTGCGGAATAGGTTTAACCTCGGGACACGATTCAAAATAGCGACTTTTGAGCGCATAAATCTCTTCGGCTTCCTGTGGCGTTGCCTCACGCCCACGGTATTTCAGCGAAAATTCGTTGATGGTTGAATCCCCTGTCCTGCCCTCGTTCATGTAACAATCGTATTCGGTAAATGGGATGCCCGAAGCCCTCATGGCGCGCACCCAAGCGTAAGCATGGTACTTCATCGAATCGAACAGCACTCCATCCATATCAAAAAATACTGCTTTCAAATCGAATGCGGGATAATTGTGCTGCTCCATAAATTCTTTTATCACTTCCATTCTATCGTACATTACATATAAAATACAAAAGTACTATTTTTTTTACAATTTCAAAATTCAAACAATATTTTTTAAAAATATAGTATTATGTATTGCATAGTATTTTTATTTGTATTATTTTTGCAGCGTTATTTCACAACAGATAATATTAACCTACATAAATTATGGCAATTAACACAAACAACATCACGGCACAAATGCGAAAAGGTTTTCTTGAATATTGCATATTGCTTATACTCAAGAAAAAAGAAGCTTACACCTCCGATATCATTACAGAGTTGAAGGAAGCAAAACTCATTGTGGTAGAAGGAACATTGTATCCTCTGCTTACACGTCTGAAAAACAGCGGATTACTTAATTATTATTGGAAAGAATCAACGCAAGGACCTCCGCGTAAGTACTACGAATTAACAGACAACGGCACCGTTTTTCTTGACGAACTCGAAAAATCTTGGAACGAAATAAAAAATTCTGTCGACTATATTAAAAACAAGTAAAACAATAAAAAGAACAATTATGAAAAAAACATTGTCAATTAATCTTAACGGCGTAGCGTTCTATATTGACGAAGACGCCTATTCCACTCTGAAATCGTACCTAAACGATTTGAGCAAACATTTTTCGGATGCAGAAGAGTCTGAAATTTTAAAAGACATTGATGCGCGCATAGCTGAACTGTTTACCGAAAGACTGAACAACGGAAACAAAACCGTAGTGGAAATGCAAGATGTAGAAGCCGTCATCGAAACGCTGGGAAGTCCAAACCAGTTTGATGTGGATGGCGACGAAAAAGAGCCTCAAAGCAAGGCTGATGAGAAAAAAGAAAAACGCAAATACCGCAAACTCTACCGCAACCCCAACGATGTTATTTTGGGTGGAGTTGCCAGCGGATGCGCCGCCTATTTCGGTTGGGACACAACTTTGATGCGTATTCTTTTTGTACTCATTGTTATTGTGGGATTTGGGTGGTTTATTCCTATCTATTTTCTGATGTGGATTATTGTTCCCGAAGCACAAACTGCGGCACAACAACTTGAAATGCAAGGAGTTGAACCAAATTTAGAAAACATAAAAGAGTACATAGAATCCGACCGTTTCAAAGAATCGGTTAAACACGTTGGAAATCGCACAGGTGAAGTTTTTTTATGGTTGTTCAAAGCACTGTTTATATTAATCGGCAGTATTATCGGCTTCGCATTCATTTTAGTGGCTATTTGTGTTATCGCCGCCATTTTAGTGATTATAGCAGGCTACAGCGAACTCTTTGCCGAGTTTATCCCTTACTACACCATAAATAACACTACGGCTATAATACTATTCGGCAGCATAGCGGTTTTGTTTATTAGTCCTGCTATCGGGCTGATAGTTGGCAGCATACGTCTATTGCAAAAACGTCCAAATAATACCCGTCGCAGCCATTGGTTGGGTTGGACATTGTTTATCGTATGGATTATAGCATTGCTCACAGTTATCGGTATTGGCATTAGCCTAAACAACGAACTTCCACAGAGTATAAAACGACAAATACACCACAGTTTTTCGGGCATGATGGTGGAAGAAACACGCAACGTGCCACAGTTCAATTCATTGCAACTGTCGGGAAATATTACCGCCTATCTCACACAAAGCGACAGTACCGAAGTGAGTTTGCGCTGTCCCGAAGAAATAACCGACAAGGTAAAAACTGAAGTGGAAAACGGACAACTTAAAATATACATTGACGGAAAAGATTGGATCTCGGACGACATATATGCTTATATTCATGTTTCCGACATTGACGAAGTGGTGCTGACAGGTGCCAGTGAATTGGAGTGTTTTACTACATTTACCACCGACAACCTCAGCCTTAAACTATTGGGCGCCAGCGATGCAGATTGCAACATTAATGTAAAAAAACAATTGCATATAGAAAGTGCCGGCGGCTCGTCAATAGATTTAAAAGGTTATGCTCACCATGCCGAAATAAACCTTATCGGCGCCAGCGACCTTGATGCAGAAAAGTGCAAATTTACCACTTGTCGCCTAAATGCGACAGGTGCCAGCGATGCCGAAATAGTAGTAAGCGACTCGCTATGGGTTACAGCCGTAGGCACAAGTGATATTAAATACAAAGGAAATCCGATATTTGTGTCGCAAAAATCCGGCGGTCTTTCCTCTATTACAAAAAAGTAAATTTAAAGGTTCGTTAAATTGATAAAATTGCACATTGTGAAATTTGGATTTTCCCGATTTCATAATGTGCTTTTTTTACTGCAAAGTCATAAAAAAAGCCTATCTTTGCAATGATGAAATCTTCCAAACGCATTGCCATCATTGAACCTGCTTACCTTACTGCCATTGGTCTGAAAGGACTGTTGGACAGCATGATGCCATTTGCCGAAACCGTCATTTTCGACACGTTTGAACAATTTGAGGAGAATTTTAACCGCCACGATGCCGATGCACCACGTTTCGTGCATTTTTTCGTTTCGTCAAAAATTATTTTTGAACACGCTGCTTTTTTTGCGCAAATGCCGCAAATCACCATTGTGCTGCTCTACGGCAATTCGATGAGCGATGCGCTGTTGCACACGCGTTTTAAGTTTTTGGACATTACCCAAAACGAACAACAACTAGTAAAAGCCATATTATCTTTGCACGGCAGCGGACATACAGCGCCGCATCCTACAGATGTAACGCAAAAAGGAACGGATTCTTTGTCCGACCGCGAAATTGAAGTGCTGAAATTGGTAGCGCAAGGGCTTCAAAACAAGGAAATAGCTGATAGACTGAAAATTGGCGTAACAACCGTTATCACTCACCGCCAAAAAATTACTGAAAAACTTAAACTAAAATCGGTGGCTGCCCTCACCATCTACGCCGTTGTGAACGGTTACGTCGATTATTCCTCTGTATATATTCCGTGATAGGTTGCCGGATAGTCGCCGCACAGCATCTCAAAATGCAGTTCCAGCGGTGTGCTGTCGCAGGCATAGGTGATGTACCCCGAAAGTTGGCGAATTGTCCATTTTTCAAAAGGACCGCCCATCGCCCATGGCACAATGCTGTCGCCCGAAAGCGTATCGGTGGCGCTTTTAGTTACACTAGGAATGGTCATATCAATGCGAACAGGCATTTTTTCGGAAAACTTCACTTTTTTCAAAAACAAATCGTACGTGCCATCTTTTTTCAACGATTCCGAAAAAGTAACGCGTATGTTCGGGTCGGTAAAATGGCTGCCGTCCTCGTTATCAACCACTATGTCGCCCGAAAAACCTTTCATCTTCTGCTCATCTAAAACATATTTTTCACACGCAACACATAAAGCCACTACACTCAACATTATCAGCACTTTAGAAACAAAATTATTCATAGTTTTACTGTTTTATTACAAATTTACCGCCACTTTCGCCCCAAAAGTTATTGGTTTGCCCGATTGCAAAAAAGCGTTGCCCATCGACACAAAGTAAAATGTGTTGTATTTAGTGTTAGTCAGATTTTTGCCCCAAAATTCTACGCTAAATCCCTTCATATTCAGGGCTAAATTGGCACCAAGCAAAGCATAAAAAGGCTGTTTAAGGCTGTTATCTTCGTTCCACCAAATATCGCCATAAGCACTAACATTTACGTTAAAATCGAGCGAACGAAAAAACGTGTGATTAAACGGAAGCGAATAAGCCACACTTGCCGATAGCGTATTGGCAGGCACGTAAGGCACATATTTGCCCGAAAAATCGGTATGACCATTGTCAAACTTCACAAAGCGCGCATTGGTGTAGCCATAGTTTACATTTGCCGACAATCCGCGATAACTGCACGTTGCCGTAAGTTCCGCTCCGATGCTGCGACTGTGTCCGGCGTTGGTCATCATACGTCCCGTGCCTTTTTTAGGAAAAACGGTAAGCTGTTGGTTAAGTATTTCCACCCAAAAGAGCGTTGCTGTGCCGCTAAGTTGCACGCGTCCAACGGTTTTCCTACCCGAAGCACCCAATTCAAAATTAAAGCACTGTTCGGGTTTGTACGTTATCACATCAGACACTTTATAATCGGATGTTTGGGCAAAATAAACTCCCAAATCATTCATCAAATCTTCCATCATTTGATTTTGCAAAATATCGGAAAAGAGTTGCGTATTGAAACCGCCCGCTTTATAACCTTCGGAAACTGCAAAATAGGTTGACCAACCTTTACCCTTGTAAGTAACCGCCAACTTTGGCAATAGTTCTAAATAGTAAAGTTTTTCCTTACCCTCAAGAGAACTACACAACGGTCGAAAATCGCTCATCGTTTCGGTAAACAGGTAATGTATTTTCGCATTGGAATTGTAAATAAAATGGCTGTAATCGAAATCGAGACGCAAACCGGCTTCAAATTGCCAATCTTTATGAGTGTAATAGGATGTATGATAAACAGCGGCGTTGGCGTTATGCGTCATAAAATCGTTGGCAATAACAAATTGCCGTTCCTCAATTTCTATGCGAGCATCGGGAAACATTGTAGCAATGCCGTCATTAGCATTTTTCAGTATCAAACTGTCGATACCGTCATGCTTAAACGTAACGGGAGCCGACAACGCATTGTGCTTGTAAGCCAACGACAAACCTGTAATCCAATTCCAGCCTTGACTGCCTATAGGTTTAATAGGTCTCAGCGCCAACTCTTGCGCCACATCGTGCTCTTTTTGCAACTGCGTTAAAGTGAAATACGACATCGGTGTATAGTCTTGATCCATATCCATTTGGTCGGATAAAAATTGATACGATGTTGTACCGCTCAAAGTATAATTGCCAACAGGAATAGCGTAGTTAATGCCCTCAATGATGTTCGAACGGCGGTAACCGCAAAAATCATTATACCGAATTTGTTCATTTGGAAAATGATAAGGAAAACCACCTTGATTTACCCAATTGTATATCAGCGTGTTACTAATTTTTGCGCCATTGTTACCTTGCCATTCGGCACGCAAACGACCGCCCACTTCGTCCGACCAATCGCAATTTTTGGAATTATCTTCTTCATAATGATTTTTGAAAAAACCATCGGAATGTTTGTAATAGCCGCCTATTCCAATTCCGAACGATTGACCGAATTTGTGATAGTGCGATAATCGCGCATCGAACGTATTGCCATTACCATAACCGACTGCCGCCCGTGTGCCTTGATAAGTCATTGGCGACAAAGTAGTTACATCAATAACACCGCCGATAGTATTGCGCCCAAAAAGCGTGCCTTGAGGTCCGCGATAAACCGTTACGGAACGCATATCGTACATATCGCTATCAAAGCCGTTTTTGTTGGCTAATCCCACACCGTCGATATAAATGCCCATCACCGGATTATCAATGCGCGCACCCAAGCCTCGCATATAGATAGAAGAAGTCATTTTTGAGCCGTAGTCGGGAACGTACAGATTGGGCACCAATGCCGACAAATCCTTAAATGTGGTTCGTTGCTCCTGCTCAATCCGTTTCATATAAACGTGCGTTACCGCAGTGGCGCGACCTTGCCGCAACGCTCCTGAACGCGGAGTAGCCGCCACCGTTACCTCTGCCAACGTGTCGGTCATCACCTCCACTTCATTTTCCGCTTTCAATAAAAGGCTGAAAAACAGACCAAAAAGCAATGTAAATATAAAACGGGAAAGTGTCATAAATCGACTACAAAGATAACACCAAACCGTGATTATAACAATCCTAAAAAATGAGGATAAACGGGACTATTCCGGTAATGTTTTTATTGCTGTTTTTTCAATGAAAGTTTTTTTGGTATCAATTTAAAAAAATATTGTATCTTTGTTGCTTACAATAGTAAAAACAATTAAAACTATCAGATTAAAACCATAAAAAAATAACTGACATACAAAAAAGCATTTAGGCTTTATTCGACCTTTCAGAAAAATTTGCCAAATTACAAGAAAGAGGAAACGGATAAGTATAAATGCTCACGTTACGGCGTGAGCTTAACTTATTATCGTCCTCTTGGGTTTATGGCAAATATCCTCTGAAAGCGAGAAACGTTAAGTTTCACGCTTTTTTTATGCGCAAAACATAAAAGGATATGGCAAACGAACAAACCGTAAAACAATTTCAATACGAAATACAAGCCTATCAGGAAGATTGCGTAAATAATATTATTGGAATTTTCAAAAACTTATTAGCCAATGAAGATTTTATCAATGTATTAAACGCCCACCAAAAAAGCCACAAATACAATTTTCCAATTCAAGACACTAAAAATATTGATATAATGATGGAAACGGGAACGGGTAAAACCTTCACGTTTATAAAAATAATTTTTGAATTAAATAGGAATTTCGGCTACAAAAAATTTATCATTCTTATCCCTACTGTTCCTATTCGCGAGGG